>Ga0315282_10017892_pt1 | contig 10189 bp, 8 predicted proteins | sample YL17G07_20_MG_FD_203693 | JGI IMG/M metagenome (GOLD analysis project Ga0315282, IMG submission 203693) | Sediment microbial communities from Yellowstone Lake, YNP, Wyoming, USA - YL17G07_20 | ecosystem: Environmental > Aquatic > Freshwater > Lake > Sediment | place: USA: Wyoming | collected... | reverse complement strand
ATTAAAAGACTTGGGGAAAGGGCTTTGGCTTCGAATTGCTTTCTTGTACTACCAGTCCTCATCCGGGTTGGATTTTTCAAACAACATGCATAAAGAAATTGTCAAAGCCTTTCAGAGAAAGGACGTTGATTTTGTTCAGAGATTAGTTGAAGAACATATTGAGCACGCTAAAAAGCAGTTGTTATTATCCTTCGGTAAAAATGATTCAAATCCACAAGGATAAGCTCGTTCGTTTCCATACAAGAATTAATTGGAGACCCTGTTGTGGACAATAATTTAAAAACAAGGATCTTGAACGAAACCTTACTCAATAAGGTTGTTGAGCCAGAAATCGCTGTTCAAGAGATAAAAAGCGGGATGACGATTGGTACAGCTGGGGGATTCCAATTTGGATATCCCAAAACGATTTTTTCTAAATTAGTCGAGGTCAAAAAGAGTGAACCAAATTTTAAAATCGATCTGTGGACGGGTGGTCCTGTTGGAGAAGAGATTGACGGTCTTCTTTCCGTCCAGGGAATGCTGCGAAAAAGATTGGGACAACAATCCAATTTAAATTTGAGGAAAATGATCAATGAACGAAAAGTCCTTTTCTCAGATTTACGGTCCGGAATTTTTCCTCAACAAGTTCGATCAAGGACATTGGGTGTTGTTGATTTGGCCATTATCGAAGCCGTGGGGATTACAAAGGAGGGAAATATTATCCCATCCACCTCCCTCTTTGACGGTGCGACATTTGTCCAAATGGCCAAGAAGGTGATGATCGAAATCAATCCTTTTTACCCCTTGGACTTGGAAGGAATTCATGATGTCTATCTCCTAAAAAATCCTCCTCATCGGGAAGTGATTCCCATCCATCACCCAGGCGATAGGATCGGGATACCCTATATCCCTGTTGATAAAGATAAGATTGCTTGCGTTGTGCAGGCGACTGTTGAAGATAGTTCCATCCCCCGAGCCACTGTCGATGAAGCGAGTCAAAGGATTGGAAGCAACCTCGTCAACTTTTTCCAAAAAGAAGTCGATTCCAAAAAGCTGCCCAAGAATCTTCTTCCTCTACAAGTTGGGCTTGGAAATGTTGCGGATTCTGTGTCGAGGGAATTGGCCCAATCAAGTTTTGAGGGGTTAACCATTTATACCGGCGGGATCGGAGACGGTGTTCTTGATTTAATCGACAGCGGGAAGGTTCAGGTCGTTTCAACCTCTGGACTCTATTTCACCACAGAAGGGCAGAAGAGATTTTTCGAGAATTTGGATCGATACAAAAAGATCATTGTCATCCGTCCTCTTGATATCGCTGACTCCCCTGAGGTGATCCTTCGTTTGGGTGTCCTCGCCATCAATACGGCCATCGAGATCGATATCTATAGCCACATCAACTCCTCTCACGTTCAAGGGACCCAAATCATTTCTGGAGTGGGAGGATCTGGGGAGTTTGCGCAGAATGGTTTCCTTTCAATTTTTCTTACACCTTCTACCAGTCGGAAGGGATCGATATCAGCCATTGTCCCAATGGTCTCCCATGTTGATCATTCGGAGCATGTCGTGGATATCATTGTTACGGAACAAGGCATTGCGGACATTAGAGGTTTGGAACCCATAGAGAGAGCGGAAATGATCATCAGCCAATGTGCCCATCCAGATTATAGACCTTTGCTCAGTGAATACCTGGACAATGCAATGAAGAAAACGGGAGGCCATGAACCCCATTTGCTTAATGAAGCATTTTCATTTCATACGAGATTTGCCGAAAAAGGAACGATGTTGAGATAGGAGGCCAGATCATGGAGAAGAAAAAGGAAGAAACCAAGAGGTTTAACGAATCTGGAGTTGAAATAAAACCTTTATATACCAATGAAGACATCAAAAATCTGGATCCTGTACGGGATATAGGGGAAGCAGGCAATTATCCGTATACAAGGGGAATCCATCGAACCATGTATCGAGATCGATTATGGACCATGAGACAATACTCAGGCTTTGGTACCCCAAAAGATTCCAACAGGAGGTATAAGTATCTACTTGAGCAAGGTCAAACCGGTTTAAGCGTGGCATTAGATCTTCCAACGCAAATGGGTTTGGATCCAGATGATCCCATGTCTCTTGGTGAGGTTGGAAGGGTAGGAGTTTCCATCAGTACATTAAAGGACATGGAAACACTGTTTGATGGTCTTCCTTTGGATAAGGTTACCACCTCGTTCACCATCAATGCGACTGCTGCCATGTTATTGACCATGTATTTATGTGTGGCTGAGAAACAGGGAGTCCCTTTTCAGAAAGTGGGGGGAACAATCCAGAACGACATCCTGAAGGAGTATGTGGCAAGGGGAGCGTGGATTTATCCTCCTGAGTTCTCCATGAGATTGATTGTGGATACCATCGAATATTGCGCTAAATATGTCCCAAGATTTAATTCCATTAGTATCGCAGGGGCTCACTTCAGAGATGCCGGATCAACTGCCGTTCAGGAAGCGGCCTTTACTTTGGCAGATGCCATAGAATATGTCAGGGCGGTTTTGGAACGTGGGATGGATATTGATGATTTTGCATCACAATTAAGTTTCTTCTTTTATACCCATAACAACTTTTTTGAAGAAGTCGCCAAATACAGAGCGATGAGAAAGCTCTGGGCAAGAATTATGCAGGAAAAGTTTAAAGCAAAAAATCCGAGGTCTTGGGTATTTCGATTTGGAGTGGTTTGTGGTGGAAGTACTTTATTCCCTCAGCAACATGAAATCAATACGATCCGTGTTTCCTATCAAGCTCTGGCAAGTGTATTAGGTGGGGTTCAATCGATGTTTACTTGTGCAATGGACGAACCCTTTTCAATACCGACCGAAGAAACAGCAAGATTATCTCTACGCATTCAGCAAGTGCTTGGCCTTGAGACAGGGGTGGCAGATACTTCCGATCCGCTTGGAGGATCTTATTTCGTTGAGTCGTTAACAAAAGAGATGGAAGATAAGATTGAAGAGCTGATTGAGAAGGTGGAAACAAGAGGTGGAATGATTAAATCGATCAAGGATGGTTTTATCCAAAAAGAGATCCTTGAAGAGGCCTATAAGAAAGAGAAAAAAATCAATTCAGGTGAAATGGTGGTGGTGGGTGTGAATCGGTTCACCATCGACGAGGAGGAAAAAGAGTTACGACTTCATGAGTATAATGCACAGGTGGCGAAAGACCAGATCGAGTTATGGAATCAAATTAGAGGAACAAGAGACAAGGAGAAGGTAAAAAAGCATATCGATCAGTTGAGAAAGATTGCTAAGAATGGGGGGAATTTAATGCCTTACCTTATCGATGCATTTAAAGACTATGTGAGTTTGGGCGAAGTATGTCAGGTATTTAAAGAAGAATATGGAACCTTTCAGCAACCTACAGTGATTTGATCCGAGATGGTATGGACAGGGAACTAAAGGAGGGCTGGTAATGATAAACGCGGAAAGGAGAATAAGATTCTTGATTGCGAGTCCAGGTCTGGATGGACACGATAGGGGTGCCAAAGTAGTCGCCCGTGCCTTAAGAGATGCTGGAATGGAAGTCATTTATTTAGGTATCCATCGGACAACTGAGGAGATTGTCAAATCCGCCATTCAAGAGGGTGTTGACTTTATTGGGTTGAGCATGCTTTCGGGAGCACATCTCATATTGACCGAAAAAATTTTAGAGAAGATGAAAGAAGAAAAGATTGATGATATTCCATTGATTGCGGGAGGAACCATTCCCAAAAAAGACATTAAGATTCTAAAGGAGATGGGGGTCGGACTCGTTTTTCCAACCCAAACACCTCTGGATACTATTACCACGACAATAAAAGAATATCGATCGCCTCGTCAGTCTTAGTAAGGGGGAAGATAGATGAAACTTTATGAATATCAGGCAAAAAAATATTTTGGGGAAAATCAAATACCTATCCCAAATGGGATGGTTTGTTCAACTGAGAACGAAGCGAAGGATGCGTTTACCGATGTCGGAAAGGGGAGAGAGGTTGTTTTGAAATCTCAGGTGTTAACAGGAGGGAGAGGGAAGTCTGGAGGAATTAAGAGTGCAAAGTCTGTCGATGAAACAGTCCATACCTTTAAAGCATTATTGAGCATGAAAATCAAAGGCTTACCTGTTTCGAAAGTTTTAGTTGAAGAAAAAATAGAGATAAAGAATGAATACTATGTTGGCATTACTATTGACCCAACCGCTTCCAAACCCATCCTCTTAATGAGCTCAAAAGGAGGAATGGAGGTTGAAACGATTGCTAAGGAATCCCCCTCAGCATTGTATCAATATATTGTCAATCCCCGATATGGGGTCCCGTCTTATCAAATACTTAAGGCCATGGACCAATTGCACATCTCGAGGGGAATATCTAACCAACTGATTGATGTGATCAAGAAACTGTACAAGATTTTCTGCGGTTTTGATGCAACTCTTACGGAAATTAATCCATTGGTGGAATCTTCAAATGGAAAATTGATAGCTGTGGATGCTCGTTTAAATATTGATAATAATGCTTTGTTCAAGCATCCGGAGTTAGAGGAATTAAAAAAAGAGTTTGCAGAGAATAAGGAGACCTATCTGAAGGGTAAAGGGGTTGACTTTGTCTACGTGGGCGGGAATGTTGGATTGATCTGTGCGGGTGCAGGCATGACCATGGCGACGATGGATTTGGTCAACGCCATGGGTGGGAAGCCCGCTTGTTTTTGTGACGTGAGCGCTGGCATTAATCCGCAAAGTATGGAACTCGCTATAAAGACGGTATTGAGTTTAAATGGGGTTAAATCGATCTTGGTAAATATGTTTGGTGGATTAACCCGGATGGATGAAGTGGCAAAAAGTTTTGTAGCCGCTTGGCAGAACATCGGAGGAATATCCCTGCCAGTTGCCATTCGCCTTGAGGGAACCAATGTTGAGGAAGGTCGGAGAATAATGAAAGAACATGGTTTTGAGATGTTTACAAACCTTTATGATGCTGTCAAGAAGGCTGTAGACTTGGGGGCTTAAATGAGCATTTTGGTTGACAAAAACACTAGGCTGATTGTTCAAGGAATAACGGGCCGTCAGGGCTCCTTTCATGCGCGTCGGATGAAACAGGATGGGACGAATATTGTCGCCGGAGTGGTTCCGGGAAAGGGAGGCCAAGATTTTGAGGGAATTGAGATATTCGATACAGCCTTGGAAGCAAGGTTAGTTAAAGATGCAAATGCCTCCATCATTTTTGTACCACCCAAGATTGCCTCCGAAAGCATAACAGAAGCGATCGATGCCGGGATTAAAGTGATCGTCTGTATTACGGACGGGATACCTGTCCATGAAATGATAGAAATAAAAGAGAGATTGAGCAAAGAAGAGACATGGTTGATAGGACCCAACACACCCGGAATGATCACGCCGGAGGAAGCCAAATTGGGCATTATGGCTATTCATGCTTTTAAAAGAGGACATATTGGAATAACTACCAGAAGTGGGTCGTTGACCTATGAAATCGCTTATGAGCTGACAAGGGCTGGGCTGGGTCAATCGACGGTGGTCGGCTTGGGAGGCGATTATATCAAAGGAACTGATTTCATTGATATCATTCCACTGTTTGAAAAAGACCCAGATACTCACCTCATTGTTATGGTGGGAGAGATAGGTGGAACTGATGAGGAAAGGACAGCTGAATATATCAAAGAGCATTGTTCTAAACCCTATATTACATATTTGGCTGGCAGTTCTGCCCCACCGGATCAGCAGATGGGTCATGCTGGAGCTATTGTATCTCAAGGTAGAGGAACCTTCAAATCGAAAGTGGAGGCTTTTGAAAAAGTTGGTATACCAGTAGCTAAATATCCGAGAGAAGTGAAGGATATTGCCCTTAGGCTATTGAAATAATCTTTTTTGTTATTGGTGAAGAGTTCGATTGATAAAAATTGAGGGGGTGAAAACGAAATGACAGAAGCATTTAAGAATATTAGATTCGAAAGAGATGACAAGGTTGCTACCATTGTGATAGATCGTCCCGAAAGAAAAAATGCTATCGATGTGAATACGATGTTCGAATTACAGGAGGTTGTTCAACAGATTGAAAGAGAAAAAGAGATCTTAGCTCTGATCCTAACAGGAAGTGGAGATGAAGCATTCATTTCGGGAGGGGATTTAAAGTATTTCCAAACTCTTGACAACCTCTATAAAGGCAGGGAAATGTCGATTTTATGCGGAAACTTGCTCGATAGTATCGAGGGGCTGGACATTCCTGTATTAGCAGCGATTAACGGATATGCCTTTGGAGGAGGGTGCGAGTTTGCTTTAGCCTGTGATTATAGAATTGCTTCAAAAGAAGCAAAGTTCGGACTTCGTCAAATCGTTATGGGCATCATGTCCTCCTGGGGAGGAGGGAAGAGGTTGGTCCGCACGGTAGGGAAGCCAAGGGCATTAATGCTAATGCTCACAGGAGATATCATTTCGGCGGAGGAAGCTTTTAATTTGGGTTTGGTGGATAAGATAGTCGAAAAGAATGAGGTTCTTCCAAAAGCGAAAGACCTTGCAAAAAAAATATCTAAAAATGCTCCTCTCTCGATAAGATTTATAAAAAAGTTTTTGAATTACTGCACAGATATGTCGAGTAGAGATGCTAATTTATTAGAGACAGAAATGTTTTCCATTCTTTGGGGTTCTGAGGATCATAACGAAGCAGTGGAAGCCTTTTTTGGGAAGAGGGAGCCTAACTTTAAGGGAAATTAATTGATTAAGAAACTGATAATTTTAGTCTGAATTTTGTGGTTGGTAAACAAGGCAGAGCTGGCGATTCTTAAATTGACAGGATTTAAACATAATTTTTGCTGCTATTTTAGATCTCTGATAGAGCTTGGCACAGAATGAGAAAATATGGACTTCGTATTATTTAGGAAAGGAGGGATCAAGCAGGAGAAGGGAAATAAAGTTGGACGAGGGGGAACGGTTGTTTGAAAAGAGAATAAATCCGAAGCATCTAGAAAGGGGGATCTCATGAAATCGTTAAGTCTATTATTGGTCATTCTTACCATAGGCTTGGTTCCTGGAATAGTTCAAGCAGATTGGGAAAAAGAGGGCATTACCGATAACACAGTGAAAGTTGGAATCTTCGGTCCTATGAGTGGCGCTGCATCTGTGTTTTCGCCGGTAATTTACGGAGCTCAAATCTACTATAATGAAATAAACAAAAAAGGTGGAATCCATGGGAGAAAGATTGAGACCATTGTCGAAGACGATCAATGTGTCCCAGCCATGAGTGTTGCTGCCGCAAAAAAATTGATCACCCAGGATAAGGTCTTTCTACTGCACGGGGGAACTTGTACCTCAGCCTCGACAGCAGCTGTACCTTACATTGCTGAGTCGAAGGTCCCATGGGTAGTTCTCTTAGCTGGGATTAAGTTTTCTCCGGAAACTAACCATAAGAATGTCTTTCTTGTTGGAGGATCCGCTTTCGCCCAAGGAACAATGCTGATCGACTTTGCGGTGAAGGAGTTGAGGGCAAAGAGGATTGCTGTTTTGAGACAAACCGATTTATACGGCAAGGATGGGATCGACGGGATCAATAAAGCCTTGAAGAAATATCCAGGGGTTGCAATTGTAGCAGATGAGACACTTGAGGGGAATGCCACGGATGCTACGTCGCAAATCATGAAGATAAAGAGCGCCAATCCAGATGTGGTCCTTTTATGTCTCTACTATCGCCCAGGAACCGTTTATTTGCGTCAAGCTTATGAATTAGGTCTGAGAGTTCCAAGTGCGTCATTCACGGCCATTGAGCCAATCGTCTATCACCATAAGTTGGTTCCAATAGAGGCGTTAGAGGGGTCCTACCATCTTTTGCCGATCTCAGATGACCCTATCAAGGGAAAGAGTTTAGCCTGGTTTAGAACTTTCTATGCCCAATATTACCCAGATGTGGCAGCAAAGCCAGGTGAGCCTTCCATTTGGGCACCCTATGGCTATGGGACAGCGATGGTAGTAGTTGAAGGGCTTAAGAGGACAGGAAGAGATCTCAGTAGAACCAAATTCACCGAGGCCATGGAAACTATTAAAGACTTTGAGACGGGTGTTATCCCGTGTCCAACATCTCATCCCCCCAGTGCTCATAGAGGTCAACCAGGGATGCGATTTTGGACAGTGAAGAACGGGGAGATTCAGGTACCGCCAAAAGTTTGGATAGAAGAGTACCCCTAAAATTTACCAGGTCCGCGGGATAGAAGAAGGATTGAGGCAAAGAAAGTAATATCTCGGCGAGATTTTCTGGAGGAAGAATTTATCATATGACAATGTTACTTTCTGTTGAACATATTGATGCTTATTATGGGCACATACATGCTCTGGATGATATTTCCTTTACAGTTAATAAAGGAGAGGTAGTTACTCTTTTAGGAGCTAATGGTGCCGGGAAGACTACTACATTGAGAACGATTACTGGCCTGTTAAATCCAAATAGAGGGCAAATAGAATTCCAAGGGCGAAAGATTCACCACCTGCAGACAGAGTCAATTGTCAGGATGGGAATATCACTGGTTCCAGAAGGAAGAAGACTTTTCCCAGAGTTAACAGTTTTTGAGAATCTGGAAATGGGCAGTTTCTTCCGTAAAGATAAACTGAAGGTTAAAGAGGATTTAAAGAAGGTCTTCGAGTATTTCCCCCTGCTCGAAGAAAGAAAAAAGCAGGTGGCTTCTACTCTGAGTGGAGGCGAGCAACAGATGCTGGCCATCTCAAGAGGATTGATGTCAAACCCTCAATTGCTACTTTTGGATGAGCCTTCGCTTGGTCTGGCGCCGCTGATTGTTGAGGAGATCTTCCAAATCATTGAGAGAATTAGCAATGAAGGGACAACGCTTCTACTCGTGGAACAGAACGCAATTATGGCTCTATCCGTGTCCAGCTATGGCCATATTATCGAGAATGGAAAAATTGTTATGTCAGATTCATGTGAAAATTTGGTTGGGAATGAAAAAGTCAAGGCTTCATATCTGGGGATGGATGAATCCGGCATAGAAGGAGGTGATGAAGAAGGGATGCAGAGGGGAAATGGTTGATTTAAAAAGAAGATATAAAAAAACTCTATGTCTAGAAAGGAGCGAACCATGAAGTTATCTAGTTTGTTACTGATCGCAATTATTTTCAGTTTAACTCCTGCCATTGGTTTAGCGGACTGGGAAACAGAGGGGATTACTGATACATCGATAAAAGTGGGCATGTGGGGTCCTGTCAGTGGACCCGCAAACGTGTTTTATCCCGCAATTTATGGAGCTCAAATTTATTATAATGAATTAAATAAGAAAGGAGGAGTCCATGGAAGGAAGATTGAATATATCGTCGAGGATGACCAGTGTATCCCGGCCATGAGTGTTGCTGCCGCAAAGAAATTAATCACTCAAGATAAGGTCTTTCTACTACACGGAGGAATTTGCACGTTAGCTGGAACAGCTTGTGTTCCATACATCGCTGAATCAAAGGTTCCTTGGATAATTTGCTTAGCTGCTGTCAAGTATTCTCCAGAAAACAACCATAAGAATATTTTTCTCGTGGGGGGCTCAGCTTATTGCCAGGGAACGTCGTTGGTTGATATTGCAGTGAAGAAGCTAAAGGCAAAAAGGATTGCGGTACTGAAACAAACGGATATGTATGGCAAGGACGGCGCCGATGGAGTTAAGAGATCTTTAAAAAAGTACCCAGGTGTAGAAATTGTAGCTGAAGAAATTCTTGAAGGGAATGCGACGGATGCAACGCCGCAGATCATGAAGATCAAAGATACTAATCCGGATGCCGTCATTTTATTACTTTACCCGCGGCCCGGAATCATCTATTTGCGCCAGGCTTACGAACTTGGTTTCAAGGTTCCAAGTCTATCACAGACGGCTATTGACCCCGTAGTGTATCATCATAAGTTGGTTCCAGTTGAAGCCCTCGAAGGACACTATCATCTTTTGGCCATATCAGATGATCCCGTCAAGGGGAAAAGCTTAGAATGGTTCAGAAAATTGTATGCACAGTATTTCCCTGACATTGCTGCAAAGCCAGGAGAGCCCTCCGTTTGGGGGCCTTATGGTTATGGAACCGCGATGGTGGCAGTGGAAGGGCTCAAGAGGGCGGGAAGGAATCTTACGAGAACCAAATTCATCGAGGCTATGGAAACCATAATAGACTTCAAGACGGACGTCATCCCAGGGCCGACATCGCATCCACCTGGTGCTCA
>Ga0315282_10017891_pt1 | contig 10189 bp, 7 predicted proteins | sample YL17G07_20_MG_FD_203693 | JGI IMG/M metagenome (GOLD analysis project Ga0315282, IMG submission 203693) | Sediment microbial communities from Yellowstone Lake, YNP, Wyoming, USA - YL17G07_20 | ecosystem: Environmental > Aquatic > Freshwater > Lake > Sediment | place: USA: Wyoming | collected... | reverse complement strand
AGCCGCTCGGAGAGCTGAAGAGGCGGGTGCTGCCGCTAAGGCAGCTGCTGAGGAAGCCGCCAGATTAGCTAAAGAGGCCGGAGAGGCAGCTACTAGGGCAGCTGAGGCAGCAGCCGGGCGTGCTGAAAAGGCAGGTGCTGCCGCTAAGGCAGCTGCTGAAGCAGCGACAAGGTCAGCGGAAGCAGCCGCTCGGAGAGCTGAGGAAGCCGCCAAAGAGGCTAGGGAGGCGGCTGCGGAAGCCGCTCGGAGAGCTGAGGAAGCCGCCAAAGAGGCTAGGGAGGCAGCTGAGGCAGCTGAGGCAGTAGCCGGGCGCGCTGAAGAGGCGGGCATTGCTGCTAGGGCAGCTGCTGAAGAGGCGATAAAGTCAGCCAAGGAAGCCGTAGCTGAAGCGGCCAGAAGGGCTGAGGCAGCTGCTGAAGCAGCCGCTCGGAGAGCTGAAAAGGCGGGTGCTGCCGCTAAGGCAGCTGCTGAGGAAGCCGCCAGATTAGCTAAAGAGGCCGGAGAGGCAGCTACTAGGGCAGCTGAGGCAGCAGCCGGGCGCGCTGAAAAGGCGGGCGCTGCCGCCAAGGCAGCCGCTGAAGCAGCGACAAGGTCAGCCGAAGCAGCCGCTCGGAGAGCTGAAGAGGCTGCTGCCAGAGCTGAGGAAGTGGCTAGGGCAGCTAGAGCAGCTGCCGCGGAGGCCGAAAGAGTAACAGGAGAGGCCGCTGCCAGAGCTGAGGAAGTGGCTAGAGCGGCAAGCGAGGCCGCTGCTGCCGCGGCTCGGGCAGCTGAAGAGGCTGCTCGGAAAGCTGAAGCAGCTATCCCCACGGCTCTAGTGAGGAAAATCCTCTCTTCCTGGGAGTTTCTACTCTTTATTGTGGTGGTGATTCTAGCGTCAGTATTTGCGTCAGTAGCTATAAGCGTAGGCTTATCTGGTTTGCTTCCGTAATGACGCAGGTAAATAATCGGCTATAAGCTAGAGCATTTGGTGAGAAGGAGGTGAACCCAGATGGCGCAAAGGCCAACGCAACCAAGTAAGGCAGGCTGTGGTACCAAGCCGTGGAGCAGTCCAGCTAAACCAGAGACAGCTAAACCAGGGACAGCCAAGCCTGGAACACCTAAGAAGAAATAGCACTTGAAAGACGTTTCGGAGCCATTAGCTCGGGGGAAGGGTAGCTTTTGTATCGAATAGTCCTTCCCCCTTGTATTGGTATCAAGATTATTAGACTGACTCCTGTATATTATCCGAGCTTCGATACGGAGAGCAGTAAACTGTCAGAGAGGTCTTAGTTGACTGAATCGATAGGGCGAAGGAGATATTCAAATGAGTAACACACCTCGAAAGGGGAAAGAGGGTTCGCAAGAACCGACAAAAATGGAAGAGAAACAGCCAAAGATAATGACCAAACCTCTACCCATGATTCTGGATGAACTTGAGGATTATATTGGACGGGTAGAGGAAGCAGTGAGGCAAGCTCAAGCTGCAGCTAAAGAAGCTAGGGAAGCTGCGGCGCAAGCGAAGGCAAGCGGCGAGAAGGCAGCCGAAGCGGCCAGAAAGGCGGCAGAGGCAGCAGTAGCCAAGGTAAGGGAAGAAGCTACTCGAGGTATTAACGCCTTAGGGGTTAGGGTTTCTACTCTCGAAACTGAATTTAGCACGCTTAAGGGGAATGTAGCCCAGGAGGCCCTATCTTTGGACAAGGCATTTGTTGCTTTGAAAGATAAGCACATGGAAGTCTCTCCTTTTCTTAAGAAGTAGGTAGGAAAGAGCTACGGGACTTCACTTCGCCCAGATATAGGTATGGTGGGCAAGGAGATGGTTGGCTGAACGGTATGGGACTGGAGAGAAAGGGATGACTGTTGGCTATCTTCTTTTTAATTGAACCTTTAACTGTTTTGCTATGTTGGGAAATGTGCTATAATATAATCAAACAAAAGTAGTGCCTCCTAATTAACGGGCGTCCGAAGAGGTATTAACAGGGGTGAAATATGGCGAAGGGCTCTAAGAGAGAGCAAACTGGCTCTACTGCTTGCCCTTACTGCGGTACCCCAAGCACCGGCTCTTATAGCACTGTAGTGGAACAAGACGAGACCGGCCCCGCTAAGATTCTCTACAAATGCAATAGTTGTGGAAGGTTCTACACCGCGGAAAGAGCAATTTCGTGGCGTGTTAAAAAGACGTGACATCCGCAGTCAGGTACAACTGTGCACTGTACTTCACAAAAACATTAAGCCATAATGTTTAGAAGTTAAGCCCTTATGATGACGAATCAATATCCCTGGGATACGAGTCAACAACAGGGACATGGGCTGAGGATAGGAGCAAGGGTGTGTCAAAAACTTCTCTATACCTTCTCATCGGCAAGTAACAAAAGGGCTTGAGTAATTTCTAAGGTAGCTTCTTTATGTGTATCCCCTTGAACTATAAAAGGGTTGCCAATTTTAATTATAATTCTGTGCCAAAGCCTGGGAAGGGGCAGCTTATTATTTGGTAAAACCTTTTCCGTTCCCTCAACCCAAATTGGTAAAATCCTAGCGTTGGCCTTCAAAGCCAGCCAAGCCGCCCCGTCCTTCAGTTTTCCTAGTTCCTTGCCATTTGCGCTTGTAACCCTGCTCTTCTTTATTGCCTTAAAGGTCCTGGTTCCTTCAGGGAAAATAAGAACCCTGCCTCCGCTTTCTAGAATCTCCTTGAGTGCCGTAACAGTGCCAATTCTGCTATGGGCTCCTCCGTTTCTATCGACGGGGATATTTATTCCCTGAAATAATCTCCAATACGGAGGCTCATAGAAATTTTGTTTGTCCGGAACATTTGCCGGAATGAGCTTTTTCCAAAGGGAAAATTCTTTTTGCAATACCCGAAACCAGGCTAGAGAAAACTTAAACCGATACCATACAGGGGAAAATACCCAAGGAAAGTTCATCCATGGAAACCCCATTAAAGGCAGTACTACTGGCTCTAGTAAAGAAGGATGATTCGAAACTATTATCAGTTTTTCTTCCCAGATAGGAAACCGTTCAAAATGAAGAAACTTTATCCTGCCAAAGGCCTCTAACAAGCAAACAGACATCCCTAGGGTTGGCCCCACGAAATAATTGACTGCTAAAAACGCTAATTCACCGACAACTTTCTTTTGCATTCTCGTGGCTAACGATAGCCCTCTTACTAAGAAGCTGCCTTCAAGGTATTAGGGCTCCTATTACAAGTCGCTTTAGCCTTTCTTTTGTCGATAGTGGACGTTCCACTTGCCACACAGCAGGTTGATATAGGTCTTTACCTCTGAGTTCTCGGTAATCATCCAAACTCTTCATGCTTTTATCCCCTCTAACATTTCTTTTAGTAGAGCCCTCACCTGGCTTGGGGAACCAAGGTTAAACTTAGCTGCGGAGGCACCAAATGTGACTTTTATAGACCATGCCGTGGCAGGGAGAACCTTAAAAATATCCTCATCGGTCAAATCATCACCTATGGCTAATATAAAGTCCCATGGTTTTCCCGAAATCCATTGTAAGGCGGCTCGCCCTTTATTTACGTTAGCATTTTTTACTTCAACCGCCTTACTTCCTTCTAACACTTGGAGATTAAGGTTGCCAGTAAGATTTAGCAGGTCAGTTGCTAGCTCTCTGGTTCGCATATCACCTAGTCTTTGTTCAACTTTCCTGTAGTGCCAGGCAAGGGAATACTCCTTTTCTTCAACGAAAGAGCCCGGGGTTCTATCCACAGATAGCTCAAGGATTGAGCGCACCTTTCCTTTCCAATCGTTTGACAGGGTTTCTATCATCTCCCATTCTTTGCCTTTTTCCATAGTCAACGCCCCGTGTTCAGCAACCAACCCTATTTTTAGACGGCCAAACCATTTCTTCAGGGTATTTCTATCACGTCCACTAATGAGCACAACTTCATTTTTGCGGTTCTTAGCCAGTTTATTAAGCAACTTTGTCACATCACCACTCGGTTTTGCTTTCTCTAGCTGCTCCGAAAACGGAATAAGCGTGCCATCATAGTCTAGCAATATCAATCTTTGATTGCTTTTTTGAAATTCGCTCACCAATTTAATTCTCGCCTCGTGGTCCAATGCTTTTGCCTCCATCTCGTCTCGAAGTTTTCTGGTGTAGAGTAATCTATCTATGAACTCCTCCGCCCACCGATTCACGTTGTAACGCTGTAAGCGTTCCTGCATTATTTGGTTGCGCTCTTTCTGCTCCCTCTTCGGCATTGCCAGGGCTTCTTCCAGTGCCTGCACAATCTCCTCTTGGTTATTAACATTTATTATGAGTGCCTCCCCTAATTCTTTAGCCGCTCCAGCCGTCTCACTAAGGATTAAAACTCCTCTCTTATCTGTTTTAGTGGCGACATATTCCTTGGCGATAAGGTTCATGCCATCTCTGAGGGGGGTAACCAGGGCAATATCAGCAGTGTTGTAGAGGGCAATGATGGTGTCAAAGGGCAGAGGACGGTAAAGATACCAGATGGGCGTCCAGCCAATAGAGCCATACCTGCCATTGATTGCGCCCACAAGCTCGTCCACCTGTTTTTTTAGCTGGGTATATTGCTCCACCCTAGTCCGGGAAGGAACCACCACTAAAACAAGAATGAGCTTTTCCCTATGCTCCGGGTGCCTTTCCAGAAAGAGACCAAAGGCTTCCAACCGCTTGGGAATGCCTTTGGTATAATCCAGGCGGTCCATTGACAGGATTAGCTTGCAATTTCCCTGCCTTTCCCGTAGCTTGCTTACCTCGGCTCGTACTGTTGAACCCTTGGCAGCTCGGTGATAGCGTTCGTAATCTATTCCTAGTGGAAATATATCCGCTTTTATTATGTGGTCAGCAGTGGTAATTTGACCCATAACCGCCTCATAGCCCAACAAACTATGAACACTGTTAAGAAAGTGCTGGGCATAATCGTAAGTGTGAAAGCCGATGAGGTCTGTGCCTAAAAGTCCATTCAAAATTTGCCTGCGCCATGGCAGCAAGCGAAATACTTCGAAAGACGGGAAGGGAATATGAAGGAAGAAGCCTATCGTTGCCTTGGGTAACCTCTCTCTTACCAGCTTTGGCAGTAGCATTAATTGGTAATCGTGTATCCAGATAATATCATCGTCTTTAGCAACTTCGGCAACTGTATTAGCAAAAGCTTGGTTGACTCGCTCATAAGCCTGCCAATGGTCTGGATTATATACTGCATATACCGGAAAGTAGTGGAAAAGTGGCCAGATAGTTTCATTACAGAATCCGTGGTAGAAATCTTCAACATCCTGTTCTGGTAGGAAAACTGGGTAGCAGCTTTCTGACAGCAATCTGGCTTCAATATTCCACTCTTCCCCCTTTATCTTTTCCAGATTAATCCCAGGCCAGCCTATCCAGATGCTGTTGGGGGATTTATAGAAGGCGCCAAGCGCAGTAGCTAGACCACCGACGCTAGGCTCAAAGTGAAGCCCCTCTTTCCTTTTTTCAACACTAACCGGCAACCTATTTGAAATGATTAATACTCTTTGCATAATAATATTCCCACGCTTCCTTCATCTTCCTATGAACAGGTTTATAAATCTGCCCTACTTTAAGTATACACTCTAGGCATGGAAATGTTAAGGTAGGATTTTCTGAGTAGCTCAAAAGCAGAAGCTCATCATATAGAATTACACATCCTTCTTTGGCAACCCGAAACCACTGTCATCATCAGACACATTATGATAATGAAAGCCAAGGCTGTAGCCGTGAAAGGAACTTGATTAACTCTCAAGGTTTATCTCTTGCCAGATAAAGTAGCCTCCTATTTAGCCAAGGTCAGTTATCTTTCCTCTATAGTTATTCGTATTATGGTATCACCCTGCTCAATTTTTTCGAGGACATTCATTCCCTCTATTAGCTGACCAAATACCGAGTGCTTACCATCAAGGTGGTGCTGAGGAGTATAAGTAATGAAAAACTGGCAGCCATTGGTATTGGGTCCGGAATTAGCCATTGATAGAGCACCGGCAACATGGGTATGCTCAGTGAATTCATCAGCAAAGGAGTAACCAGGGGTACCAGTTCCGGTTCCAGTAGGGTCTCCTCCCTGAGCCACAAAGTCAGGGATAACGCGGTGGAATGTAGTACCATCATAGAACCTCTCACCGGCGAGGAATACAAAGTTGTTGACCGTTACCGGAACATCACTGGCGAATAGCTCCAGCACCAGGTTCCCCTTTTCTGTTTCAATGGTAGCAGTATATTGCTTACTGGTATCAATCGTCATCGGTGGCGGTGCCGAGTAAGTTTTGGGCTTTGGCGCTGCACCAGCGCATGACGCTGAAAGAAGTGCTACCAGAACCAAGATGATGCCAGCTATTCGGGGTAGACTCTCAGTTGTCATAGATTTACTTCCTCCTTTCTTATAAACAGGGTCAATTAAGTGCACCTGACCTTAAACCATCTCATTTTAATTACATTCTGTCAAATTGTAACCTGTGTCACCGGCGACATTGGCACAACTAAGTAACGGATACTTTAAGTAGCTGACCTGTTTTTGTCAAGCCTATTCGCCCCGCTTTTACTAGACACTAACCCCCCTCATGCAAATAGGTATTGACACCAGCGTGTAAGTATGCCTAAAATGATATCCCCATCCAACATAGAGGTGGAGAGTGAAATTACTGGTTATAGGTTGTGGACAATGTGGCGGCAGGATTGCCGATGAGTTTGCTCGACTGAACATGAGGGCGCGCGCTCAGCGTGGAATTGACATAATTACTGATGCCTTCGCGGTTAACACCGATATTGCTGATTTAAGCGGACTATCCTTCATAAAGCCTGATTATAAGCATAGAATCCTCATCGGAGGTCAAAAGACTAGCGGTCACGGCGTAGGTAAAATAAACGAACTTGGTGCCGATGTAGCCAGAGAGGATAGCGACAAGGTTATGGAAGCTATAAGAACAACACGACGGTTCTCTGAGACAGATGCTTTCTTGCTAATCGCTGGTGCTGCCGGTGGCACTGGCTCTGGAGCAATACCGGTACTGACCCAACAGTTGAAAGAGCGCTATATAGAAAAACCATTATATAATCTTATTGTTCTTCCTTTTAGGTATGAAGAGACGACAGAGGAGAGAGCCATTTATAACGCAGCCACATGCCTTAAATCTGTTTACTTAGTGGCTGATGCGGTGTTTCTGGTTGATAATCAAAGGTATGTTGGGAAAGATTTATCGATTAAAAGCAACCTAGCCAAAATTAATGCCCTAGTTGCTGAGCCATTTTACAACCTACTTTGTGCCGGCGAAGAGATAAAGCCGAAATACATCGGTTCAAAAATGCTTGACGCCGGGGACATAATACAGACTCTGGCGGGATGGACGGTTATAGGCTATGGTAAGGCGCGAATACCACTGATTAAGTTTCCCTTTGAGGGGAAGCGTGATTTTAGGGAGCGGGCTACCCAAACCCAAAAGGGAATTCAAGCGATGAACGAAGCTATCAGTGAGTTATCGCTCAAGTGCAACCCTTCAGATGCAAAAAGAGCCCTCTATCTCCTGTCTGCGCCACCCGAGGAAATGAGTATGGAGCTGATTAAGGAAATCGCAGCCTCTCTAAAACATATAGCCGCAGAGTCTATACTAAGAAGCGGCGATTACCCTAGGGGAAAACGCTCAGTGGATGTCACTATAATCCTGTCTGAGCTTATTAGTGTAGCCAAAATCATTGACTACTTTACCAAAACAATCAGCTATATCTCTACTGTTAAGAAAAGGTGGGAAGGGATAGAGTACGAACATAAAGGAATTGAAGAGGCCTTTAGGGATATACCCTCGTTACTGTAAATAGCTAGTCTAAACCTATCAGAGAACAATGTATCAGTTACCCCGAGGCTCTCTCAGCCTATATCTTTGGCAAAGACTTTCCAAGCCTGCTCTATAGTCTCTTTGCGGTCTTTCCAGGCTTGCTCTATAGTCTCGTTACGGACGCTTAAGGCTTGCCTTAAGCCCTTCTCATAAGCCGCCTTGGCTTGCTCTTTAGCTTTCTTATATGCCTTCTCGGCGTCTTGTTCAGCCTGCTCACGGATTCTTAAGACTTGTTCTACAGCCTCATCACAGACTCTATTGGCTTGCTGTTCGGCCTCCGTATAGACCTTCTCCACTTGCTGTTCCCTTCCCTTATACGCCCTCCGCACTTCCTTTTCAGCATCCACATAGGCGGCGTAAGCCTTCTCAGCTCGCCCTAGAAGCTCAGTAAGAGGTTCTAGAGCCTGCTCTCGAACCTCAGCAAAGGGTTCCACGACCTGCTCTTGAACCTCAGCAAGGGTTTCTACGGTTTCCTCTTTAGCTTTCTTACCCGTCTTTTTGGCTTGCTCCTTCGGATTCATCATTAGACACCCCCCTTTAATCCGGATTTCCCATTTCACTTACCAGTGAAGAGTTTATGTTCTTCTCCACCATCACGCCTGCAAAACCAAGTCTTTGTCTAGAAACTACCTAGGTTTAGTAAACCCTCCAACTAAGAATAACTACAGATGCACACACTATATTGTGCACTCGCTGAAAAGTCAAGTGCTTGTGTTCATCTTTGATATTGGCGTTCTAACTATCCCTGCCGGCAATCAGTATGGCTCTTCTTTCTATGATTAAGCTTGAGATTTCCAACCTATCGCACAGATAATGCATCTTCTACCTTTGACTTTATTTCAGCTTGTTTGGTTTTCTTCCTCATCAGCCTCTTTCTCAGCTCGCTTGGCTTTATTAGCCGCATACATCCTGGCGAGGAACTCTAAACGGCTCTCAATTGTCTTCTGAACCTCTCTGGCTTCTTCTTTTGCGTTAGTTTCCCCAGCACTACTTATTGCTTCCTGGCGTATACTTGTCGGTGTCTCGGCAATCTCCATAGGCACTTTGCTTATTTCTCCAGCCTCGCTTATCGCTTCCTCGAAGGCTCTTATCGATGCTTGGGCAGCCTCCCTAGCCGCTTTTCTCGATGCCTCAGTAGCCTCCTTAGCCGCTCTTATCGATGCCTCGGCTGCCTCTTTGGCTGATTTACTTATTTCCTCAGCCCTGCTTATCGCTTCCTGGGATGCTCTTATCGATTCCTCAGCAACCTCTTTAGCCGATTTACTTGCCTCCTCAGCCCTGCTTATCGCTTCCTCTGACGCTCTCTTCGATTCCTGAGCGGTCTCCTTAGCCCATTTAACTGTTTCCTCAGCTCTGTTTTTAGCTTCCTCGAAGGCTGTTTTCGATGCCTCAGCGGTCTCCTTGGCCCATTTAACTGTTTCCTCAGCTCTGTTTTTAGCTTCCTCGAAGGCTCTTGTCGATGCCTCAGCGGTGTCCTTGGCTGATTTACTTATTTCCTCAGCCCTACTTATAGCTTCCTCTGACGCTCTCTTCGATGCCTCAGTCATCTCCTTAGCTGATTTACTTGCCTCCTCAGTCTTACTTACCGCTTCCTGGGATGCTCTCTTTGATTCCTGAACCGTCTCCTTGGCCCATTTGACTGTTTCCTCAGCTCTGCTTTTAGCTTCCTCGAAAGCTCTCTTAGATGCCTCGGCAGCCTCCATTGCCCATTTGCCTGTTTCTTCACTCGTGGTTATTGCTTTCTCGAAGGCTTTTGTCGATGCCTCCCAAGCCTCCTCAGCTGATTTGCTTATTTTCTCAGCCTTGCGTACCGCTTCCCGTGATGCTCTCTTCGATGCTTCTGCAACCTCTTCTGCCGATTTGCTTACTTCCTCAGCCCTGCTTACCGCTTCCCGTGATATTCTTATCGACCCCTCAGCAACCTCCTTAGCCGATTTGCCTACTTCCTCAGCCCTGGCTATCGCTTCTTGGGATACTCTTATCGATTCCTCAGCCGCCTCCTTAGCTGATTTAACTGTTTTCTCAGCCCTACGTACCGCTTCCCCGAAGGCTGTTGTCAAAGCCCAAGCTGCCTCCTTGGTTGATTTAATTGTCTCCTCAGCCCTGCTTACCGCTTCTTCGAAGGCTCTCTTTGACTCCTCAGCAACCTCCTTGGCCCATTTGCCTGTTTCTTCAGCTTTGCTTACTGCCTCCTCGGAGGCTCTTGTCGATGCCTTCCAAGCCTCCTTAGCCGATTTGCCTACTTCCTCAGCCCTGCGTACCGCTTCCCGTGATGCGCTTGCCGCTGCCTCAGCTGCCTCCCTAGCCGATTTGCTTACTTCCTCAGCCCTGCGTACCGCTTCCTGGGATGCTCTTATCGACTCTTCAGCCGCCTCAATGGCCCATTTGCCTAGCCT
>Ga0315282_10017890_pt1 | contig 10190 bp, 8 predicted proteins | sample YL17G07_20_MG_FD_203693 | JGI IMG/M metagenome (GOLD analysis project Ga0315282, IMG submission 203693) | Sediment microbial communities from Yellowstone Lake, YNP, Wyoming, USA - YL17G07_20 | ecosystem: Environmental > Aquatic > Freshwater > Lake > Sediment | place: USA: Wyoming | collected... | reverse complement strand
ACTGGATGGCACAAGGGTATTATATGAGGTGTTTGCTTAGCAGCCATGATGCCAGCTAGCTGAGCCACCACCAGAACATCCCCCTTGGGCATGTTTCCCTTCTTTAACCGGTCAAGGGTGGAAGCTTTCATCCTGACCAGGCATTTGGCTACTGCTTCACGCTGGGTATCGGGCTTCTCGGTAACATCTACCATACGTGGTCGACCTGATGCATCTATATGGGTTAGCTCTTCAGCAACAGGAGCTTTTGGCTCTTCCTTTTGTGATAGCACAGGTCGCACTACTTCACCCTGACTTGCTAGATTAGTAGCCAGGGCATGAGCTTCCTTGTGAAAGGGACTTCTAGTATCCCGTTCAATCCACTCCCAGCGCACCTTGCGTTGGCTAACGGCTACATCCAACCTCTCCCAAAGGTCGCGGTTAGCCCGCCTCTGCCACCCTTTGCTCATACAACCGAAAAGATATTGGCTATCAGTGTACACCGTCACTTCCGCACCTTGCTCAGTGTGCAAGATGCCTTCCAGGGCGGCGGTAATCTCCATACGGTTACCAGTCGTCTTCTTGACCATGCCTGAGAAAGCACGCCTTTGACCAGCCTCAAGTATAACCGCTCCCCAGCCACCCTGACCTAAAACCGGGTTGTAAGCCCCATCAGTATATACCTCAATCAACTTGCTCAACCCCCTACTTGGGTGAACGGTCTATCTTTAAGTATGTAGCCCTCGTCCAGGTGGTGGCGCAGCGGCTTTCTGGCAACCGCCTCCTCAATCAATTGTTTTAGCCCGGCTGAAGATATACCACTACGCAAGGGCTGCTTCAGGTCTATTTCATCCTCAGCTAACAGACAGGGGCGTAGTTTACCATCAGAGGTAAGCCGCAGCCGATTGCAACGGAAGCAGAAATGCTCACTAACCGGAGTAATAAAACCAATAGTGCCCCTGGCTTGAGGAAAACGAAAGTATTTGGCCGGTCCACTACCGACACTGGGTAGGCAAGACTCTAATTCTCCCAATAGTTCAAGGTGCTTCCTCATATCACTGACCGGGACAAACTGGGAGGCGGTGGTGCTCACCCCAACCGAAAGCATAAGCTCAATAAAGCGAACATCCCACCCCTCATCAATGGTTTTAGTAGCAAAATCGAGGAGTTCATCATCATTAATCCCAGCCATAACCACCACATTAATCTTAACCGGATTAAGCCCTACCGACCTGGCGACTTCAATGCCTTCCAAGACATCACCAAGATTATTATTGCGACGAGTAATGGACTCAAATTTGTCCTGCTTAAGGGTATCCAGGCTTACATTAACTCGCCGTAAGCCGGCTGATTTTAGCTCAGCAGCATGACGACTGAGTAAGAGACCGTTTGTGGTCAGAGAAATATCATTTATGGTGTCTATATGCGCCAACATCTGTATTAACTTGGGCAACCCCGACCTCACCAGGGGTTCGCCACCAGTGAGCCTTATCTTATTTATACCTAGCTCAGTGGCTGCCTTAGCTACAGTGTAAATTTCCTCATAGGTAAGAATATCCCCATGAGACATCAAGCCAACACCGCTGACTGGCATGCAATAGATACAGCGCAGATTACAGCGGTCAGTTACTGAGATACGCAGATAATTTATGGGACGCTGAAAGGAATCAGAAAGTCCAGTCATACTCTTAACCTCTCTAGCACCTGATATACTTTCCTAACTGCCTGCCCCCGATGACTAACCTGGTTTTTTATCTCCAGCGGTAACTCAGCCATTGTCTTACCTAGCTCAGGAAGGTAAAAGACCGGGTCATAGCCAAAGCCCTGTTCACCCCTCGGCTCAAGGGTTATAAAACCCCGGCACTCGCCGGAGCAAAACTCCATCTCACCCTCGGGTGTGGCTATAGCAATGACACACCGGAAACGGGCAGACCGCTGCTCCCAGGGCACACCCTTGAGCCGCGATAGTAAATAGTTAACCCTATCCCTATCCGAAGCACCTTCACCAGCATAGCGAGCCGATAGCCGACCGGGTTCACCACCCAAAGCATCAACCTCCAGCCCCGAATCATCAGCCAAAGCTAGTAGCTGGCTTTGGGCAGCCAAGACCATTGCCTTTAATCTAGCGTTCTCTTCCAGGCTTTCACCCGCCTCACTCACTACAGTGGTGATGCCTTGTTCAGCCAGAGTAACCAGCTCATAGGGAAGGTTGCGGAGCAGACTCCGATACTCACGCACCTTGGCTTGATTATTTGTTGCCAGGAGGAGCTTATAACGCAATGGAGCTCCAAAATAAGCACATTTGTCTCAGGCGATAAACTCATCGAGGGTCATGGCAGCCATGGTCATAGTCTGAAGGGTGCCTCTCGAGCCCAATTCCATAGCTACCTTGGATACAGTCTTGTTGTCTGGAGCCTCCAAGATATTTACGAAGTCGTATGGTCCCAGGAGAACATACTGAGCTAGTATCTTAGCTCCCATGGCTTCGACTTCCCTATTAACCTCTCTAATTCTCTGTGGATTCGCCTTTACTGTTTTCCTTCCCTCATCAGTTAAAGTGGTAAGCATAACATAGATTGCCATTTGTCCTACCTCCTAATTAAATATTGGCGAGTTTCATCGCCTCCTCCGCCTGCTTAATCAGTCAAGGTCGATAAACCTTCCCTCCAGTTTTTTCATTACCTGGGGCATGGTGGTGTATTCCATCTCCTCTAGGGGCAGACGATGCGGTTCAAAGGGACCATGAGCCCGCATAAAATCAGCGATATCGTTTACCTGCTGGCGGACATTATCAAAGGATTTATCAGCAAACATATCACGAGGTCCCACCAGCTTGCCCCCAGAAAGTTGAAAGCCAAGAGCTACTGCTCTGGGCGGTCCATCAAAGCGAGTCGGGGTGCTATCCGGGATAGACACTGGCATAAGGGGACCATGATGCGAGCCCCGCATCCAGCCTTCTACCAAAAAGGGTGAGGCAAATGGTTCCAGCACCTCACCTACTGCCGGGAATTTTCCCTGAGAGCGAACAATACACACCGGGTCATCCTTGCCCACATATCGCCCAGCAATCAAAGCTAGACGCTGGGTGGAGGATACGGCGGCTATCTCTCCACTTTCCCGGTGATAGACTGACTTTATCATATAGCGTGAGGGTGCCCCTATAAAAACCAGCAGGTCATAAATCTCCTCAGGGGCGTTAAAGGTTATCTGCTTATGCTTTTTGATATCTTGTACCTCAAAGGAAAAACCCTGGTGCATATTGCCAGCAATAACCAAACCAATGGTATTAAACGGGTCAGCAAAGATTTTGTATAACGGCAGATTCCACGCCCCAGATGAGGTCTTATCCGCCATAAAAATAATAATGGTCTCAGCCATCCGCTCTTCAAATTCCATCTCAGCCACCCCAGGACCCATCCCTCTAACATTACCCGAAAAGGCATCCGATAGCAAATCCTGCCCGGCACCATGAAGCTTTAACTTTTTAGCCACCTCGGTGCAGTCAACAAAAGTGTCCCAGGCTAACTTATGGATTTTTTCATCATCCTTACCCTGTTGGTGAGTCATAATCAGTTGCAGGTCATCTCCACACTTGGTTACATGGTAGTCAACCAGCAACCCGTCTTTTTTGGCTTTGGCTATGCACTCCTCAGCCTTGGCGATAACATCAGGATGAGACTCAGAATGCCCCACATAACCACCAACATCAGCCTTAATTACACTTAGTGTGATATTCATAAATGCCTCCTCCATAGTATTGATTAATATTCAATCCCTTTTCGTGCTTTTATCCCCTTATCATAGGGATGCTTAATCTTCAGCATCTCAGTGACCAGGTCTGCTAGTTGAACTAGCTTGGTATCAGCCTGGCGACCGGTGAGGATAAGCTCCACATTTTGTGGCTTATCACTGATAAGCCTGACTACCTCATCCAGTTCAACCAGCTTCCAGGCTACTGCTAAATTCACTTCATCCAGCACTACCAGGTCATAGCTACCGCTGAGCATAGCCTCACGGGCAGCGGCTAAAGCCTGCCTCGCCTGTTCTTTTTCCTCTGGCGTAACATTTGCTGGGTCAACGAATTTTAGGCTGCCAAATCTAGCCGTAGTGACATTGGGTAACTTGGATAGGACATTGCCTTCCCCATAAGGGTAGCTACCCTTCATAAAGTAAACAATAAATACTCTCAGACCATGACCTAAGGCTCGGATTACTGCCCCTAGAGCTGCTGTAGTCTTGCCCTTACCCTCGCCAGTGAAAACCTGAACAAGACCTTTAGTGAAGGGTTCTGACGGCGAAAAACTAAATGATACCTTTTCTGCCAATAAAGCCTCTAAACGAGAAATTGGTAACAAACTCGCTGAATAACAAGGCTCCAGTAACAACAGTTTACCAACCTGCCCCAACCGTGTCAAGGAACTGCTATATCACAATCTCACTCGGAGGCTATATAATGAGAAGGGGTAAAGAGAAGTAGTATTATGAGTTGGGATGAAGTCAAAAAAGCCAGGCAGCGGCTTTCCCGAGAACAAGGCACTATTATTAAAGATTGGGGGGGCAGAATACCCATTGCTCTTATTTACCCCAACTCCTACTACATAGGCATGTCCAACCTGGGAATTCACGCTATCTATAGCCTCTTAAACAGCTATAGTGAAGTCGTTTGTGAAAGAGCCTTCTGGGAAAGAGACAACCGGGCTGAGCAACTGCCTACCTTAAGCCTGGAATCTCAGCGACCGCTTTCAGATTTTGCTGTCCTCGCCTTTTCTATCACCTATGAACTTGACTACTTCAATGTAGTGCAAATTCTTAAAGCCAGTGGCATACCTCTATATGCTGCCGACCGTGATGAGAGGCATCCATTAGTTATAGCTGGTGGTCCCTGCATCATAGCTAATCCCTTGCCTCTGTCCCCCTTCTTTGATTGCCTGTGCATTGGTGAGGCAGAGGCAATACTCCCTGCCATGCTGCCTATACTATCTGAGGGAATTGGCGGTAAGCGTGACGAGCTGCTTAAGGAGCTAGCCTCACTACCTGGCGTTTATGTGCCTTTAGCACCCTCTGGGACTCCCGTGGTTCGCCAATGGGCAAGCAGTCTGGACGACTTTCCGGTCACCTCTACCATCCTCACCCCAGACACCGAGCTAGGTAACCTATACCTCATTGAGGTGGAGCGGGGTTGTAACTGGGGTTGCCGCTTTTGCCTAGTCAGCAACGCCTTTTGCCCCATGCGCTTTCGCTCCATAGACAAGCTAATAGCTCAGGCTAAGCTAGGACTTAAATATAGAAAGCGCCTGGGATTAGTAGGACCGGCTGTTTCCGACCACCCCCAGCTTGAGGAGCTGCTGGTTAGGTTCCGTCAGATGGGAGCTGGTCTCTCCATCAGCTCTTTACGAATGAGACCCCTTTCCCACATAGTATTGAGGGAGATGGCTAAAGGGGGAGCTCGAACTATCACCCTCGCCCCTGAAGCTGGTTCCCAGCGCCTGCGCCAGGTTATAAGAAAGGATATCTCCGAGGACGATATCATGGAATCAATGAATAAGGTGGCTGAGCAGGGAATAAAACTAGTCAAGCTCTACTTCATGATTGGCTTACCCACGGAGACTGATGAGGATATAGATGAAATCATAAACCTAACCCTTAGTGGCAAGAACATCCTTGATAGGCAGCAAACTGGTTGCCGCATCGCCCTCACTATTGCTCCTTTTGTACCCAAGGCAGGCACCCCCTTCCAATGGCTGCCTATGGCGCATATCCCTACTCTGAATCACCGTTTGTCTCTACTCAAAAACAATTTATCACCAAAAGGAATTAAGGTTAAAAGTGAAAGCCCAGCCTGGAGTCAGGTTCAGGGGGTTCTAGCCCGAGGAGATATTAAATTAGCTGAGGTGCTGGCTAATATAGAAGAGGTATCACTAGCTGGCTGGCGCCAAGTCGTAGAAAAATACCATTTAGATGTTGATTTCTATGCTCATCAAAGGTGGGATATTAGCCAAAAACTACCCTGGGCAATATTGGATTTAGGCACTGAACCCAGCCACCTCGAACTTGAGCTAAATAGAGCTTTAGCTTAGGATAGCTATTGATACGCCTAATACATTGTATTATACTTTTGGGCACTATCGACACAGTTTGTATTTATTAAATTATCCTGCAAGTATCAATTATACGGACAATAGAAAACAATAGACAAGAGGTGGAATAATGAGGATTAGTTTTTGGGGAAAGATGAAAAAGAAAAGCGGTTCAGGTTCCAAGGGCGTCCCCCCTCCGCCTAGTGACTTTGATGGAACACAAGAGTCTTTTTGGAGCCTGCCTCTATGGCGTTCAACCTTCCTAACCCAACGCTCAAATATCAAAAAGGCTCTATTCTTCAGTTGGGTAAAGGTTAACGGGACTGCCATCACCATTGCGATTGTAGCGGCGTTATTGCTTCACTATGCTTTTCCGCATTTTTCAATCGCTGGCGATTCCCTTTCCATACTAGGAATTGGTATTCTTTCTGCTAGTATTGCCATCCTAACTATTATAGTCCCCTTCTTAATGTTTTGGTTTGGTAGTGCTAAAGATAACATGCGAAGGACTCGAGATAAGATTAGAGACGAACTTAGGAACTTACAACTTATTAAACGAGATGTTTCACTACTCACTGCAGGACCAAAAGAAAGTGTCTCTGGAGACTTGAAGGTAAGAGCCGGAAACCTTGCCAAGAAATCAGACACTTTCTTTAAAGCGTTATCAAGGCTTGACGGAAGATTCTCTAGAGCGGACTTAGGCACCTACTACGACGCTGTAGAGCTAGCAGGCCTCCACCTTTCAATTCAAGCGACTGGAGGCGAATGGTTTGTAGCCTATGCCGGACTTTTTCGAACACATACTGGCCACAGCTTTGGTAGAAAAACGTGGGAAAATGCCATGGATTCATCAGGACGACTTCTTATCCTCAATGATGAAGCTAGCCGTGCTCGTAATCAGATTATGCAGCTTATCAATTTTATGCCCACCTTAAACTCAATTCTCTTCGTGTTTCTTGTTTCTCTACTTATTGTATTTATGTCTAGCACAGGCAGCTTACAACCTTTAGTTGGACTAATCCTCAGCTTCATTCTGGTCATTTTGCTGTCAGTTCATTTAGGGAGTATTGTGCGGTTTCTGTGGAGGATGGTATCCTTAGAATTTTTCACCTATGAAACAAATCGGCTACTGGATGTCAATCGGAGCCATAACATTGAACAACGACATCCTGTAGACGATGAAGACGCCATAACAAACTATATTAAGGGTCTAGTTGATGCCTTTGCTGATAAGGAACGGGATACTAATCTCAAGTAACTACCGAATTAGTTGTATTAAACCTTTGTGCGTGCGTGGAGTAAATATAGGTAAGGAATAACTTTCCTTACAAACCTTGAGCCCACTTGACCGCGTTTAGGAAAATCTGGAAGCCATCGCCATATTCCTTGGCGCCCTGTCTTGTCCATTGGGGATGCTGGGTGCCCCGAATATGGCGTTCAGGATGGGGCATCAAGGCAAAAACACGCCCTGAGGTATCACAAATGCCAGCAATATTATCTACTGAGCCGTTGGGGTTATACGGATAGCCAGCTTGGCTGTTTCCATACTGGTCAGTATAATATAAGACTACATTTAACTCGGGCAAGACCTCAGGGTCAGCCACAACCTTTCCCTCAGCGTGGGCAACAGGAAGATACAGACTGTCAATCCCCTGGGTAAAGACACAGGGGCTTTTCTTATCCACCCTCAGGTGGACCCATCGGCATTCGAACTTACCCGAGTCATTGGTCATCAGAGTTAATAATGGTGGACTACCATTTGCTGGCGTTGGTATAACGCCTGCTTTCACCAGCACCTGAAAGCCATTGCAAATGCCTAAGATTAGTCCCCCATCCTCAACAAACTTCGTTATATCCTCACCAAGCTTTAGCCTAATCTCATTGGCTAGCACCTTGCCCGCGGCAATATCATCACCATAGGTAAAGCCACCGGGGATAACCATTATCTGATAGTCGGCGAGCCGCTGTTCACCACGAATTAACTGGTTAATATGAATTGAGCATACTTCTGCCCCAGCTTGCTCGAAAGCAAATGCAGTTTCAACATCGCAGTTTGTTCCCGGTGCCCGCAATACCAGCGTTCTTACCTTGCTCATACTTTACCACCGAATTGGCTTCTGCCACGCCTCTTTCAACTCACCAAGAGGTTTACTAACAACCCCGTCACCTTTTAGTCCGTATATTTCCAGTACCTCAGAATCAGTAACCTGACCGATATTACAGAAGCAGATGCTGCTCATTGTCTGCTCAAACTCATTCTTATTATCTGGCGCCACTTCAACCAAGAAGCGACTATTTGATTCAGAGAAGAGGATGAAGTCATCCCTGTCTATAGGCTCACCGAGTGGAATAGATTCCAGATTGATTGATGCTCCCAGCCCCCCAGCGAAGGCCATCTCAGCGATAGCAACGCCAATGCCACCATCGCTACAGTCATGACATGCCCTAACCAGGCCCTTTTCGGTGGCAGCGCTTAACCTGTCCATCAACTCTTTTGCCGAGCGTGGGTTTACTTTCGGCACACTATTGCCGATAAAACTATGACTTCTAAAATACTCAGAGCCTCCCAGCTCATTCTGTGTGGTGCCCACGATGTAAACTAGGTCGCCGGCTTGCTTAAAATCCATTGATACAGCGCAACCGGCATCTTCCATAACGCCGACTGCTGAGATGAGGAGGGTGTGCGGGATAGAGATAGTCTTGCCTTCGGATTGGAACTCGTTATTAAGGCTGTCCTTACCAGAAATGAAGGGGGTCTCAAAGACAATCGCCATATCGTAGCAGGCCTGGGCGGCCCGGACTAAAGCTCCTAGCATATCCGCTCGGTTAGTATTACCCCAACTAAAATTATCTAAAAGTGCTACCTTTTTTAGATTACCCCCAACAGCTATGATTTGCCTTAGCGCTTCATCAATGGCAGAAGCGGCCATCCAGTAGGGGTCTATCTCCCCATATCTGGGGTTTATGCCATTGGCAACAATTACACCCATTTCTGAGTCTAGGATTGGCTTGATGATAGCGGCATCACCAGGCCCGTCATTATCCCTTCCCACCAGGGGCTTGAGGACACTACCCCCCTGCACTTCATGGTCATATTGGCGTATTACCCATTCCTTACTGCAGACATTGAAAGAGCCGAGGATAGTCAGTAAAGCTCTACCTAAGTCCGGTGGCTGGGCAAAATCAGGCTCCAGATGATGCGGCTGTTCCCATACTGCCTCTATCTTCATCTGCGGCCGACCCTTGTGCAAGAATCCCAGACTCAGGTTACATACCAGGTTTCCACGATAAAAAAGCTGGAGCCTTCGGTCGTTAGTAAACTCGCCAATGACAGCCGCTTCTACATCCTCGCTGGCAAAAAGGCTAAGTAGTTCATCAATACAATCGGGTGATACCGCCAGCACCATTCGCTCTTGGGACTCGGACACCCATATTTCTGAATAGGATAACCCAGCATACTTTAGCGGAACCTTATCCAGGTAAACACGCACGCCGGTCTCAGCCGCCATCTCGCCTACCGCCGATGAAAGTCCGCCACCCCCACAGTCGGTTATGCGGCGATACAGCCGGCGGTCTCTTGCTTGAAGCAGAACATCAATAAGCCTCTTTTCCACAATGGGATTGCCAATCTGAACCGAGCTATAAGAAACTGCACTTGACTCCTCGGTGAGTTGCTCTGAGGCAAAGGTTACCCCGTGTATGCCATCACGCCCGGTTCTGCCGCCGACCAGTACTACCAAATCACCGGCCTGCTGCTGACCTCGGTGAGCTAGGTTCTTTGGTAGTAGTCCCAGTGTTCCACAGAAGACCAGTGGATTGGCAATATATCGTTCATCAAAGAGTATGGCACCATTAAGAGTAGGGATGCCCAGGCGGTTAGCATAATCAGCCACCCCAGCCCGGACACTCTTAAAAATACGACGCGGATGTAAAACCCCCCTCGGCAACTTCTCATAGGGAAAATCAAGAGGCCCAAAACAGAATACATCGGTGTTCAGGATTGGCTTAGCCCCTAACCCAGTGCCAAGGGGGTCACGAACCACGCCACCTATACCTGTTGAAGCGCCTCCATAAGGCTCAACCGCGGAAGGATGATTGTGAGTCTCAATCTTAAAACACAATGCCCAGCGACCA
>Ga0315282_10017889_pt1 | contig 10190 bp, 10 predicted proteins | sample YL17G07_20_MG_FD_203693 | JGI IMG/M metagenome (GOLD analysis project Ga0315282, IMG submission 203693) | Sediment microbial communities from Yellowstone Lake, YNP, Wyoming, USA - YL17G07_20 | ecosystem: Environmental > Aquatic > Freshwater > Lake > Sediment | place: USA: Wyoming | collected... | reverse complement strand
CTGGCACCTGAAACCTGTCCTAACTCCCTTCGTTTCAATAACTCATCCTGAAAATGAGATAAGTTATTTATTTTCATCAACTCATCCAGAGCACTTTTCTTGCCCCTTTGCTTTCAATAACTCATCCAGAGGACCCTTCATTTTTAACATCTTTTTAGCTCAATGCCTCGTTCCTGACTCTGACCAGCAACCGTAGCGCAGACCTCCGACTTTGAGGTCTGCGGCTTTTTCCGAAGGAAGAACCGCGGACCCCAAGAACGGGGGTCCGCGCTACCCCGTTTCCATTCTTTGCATGAGCAGCGCATTTTCGTCCTGGGGAGCCATCAGCAAGTGTAGCGCGGACCCGTTGCATAGGTCCGCCACCTCTCGGGTCAGCGTGTCGCGTGCCCCTGTGCCGCGCGATTTCACCCCATCACCGTTCTCCACATGATAGCCTAGCACGTACGTTTCCATCGTCGAGGGGGATACTTACGGATTTCCTACCGGTAGGAAGCGTCGGGTCTAATTTTCCTTTCCATTTCCTACCGGTAGGAAGGCGTAGCGCGGGATCGAGAATCTTGGCGCGGAAGTAGGAGCGGTTCGCGAACCGCCCGCCAGAAAACGTGCGTGCGTGTTGACCGGGGCGGTTCGCGAACCGCCCCTACGACCACGTTGTAACAAGCCAGCGCAGCGCGGACCTGTCTTGAAGGTCCGCGGCTTTTCGATAGGGGTAGGGAGAACCGATTGTATTCAATCCCCCCTCCCTCCGAACCGGACAGGCGGATCTCCCGCATCCGGCTCTCCAGTTGGTGGTTTTACCTCTGAGAGGATTGACCGATGGGAAGCGGGGTACGACGGAGAAGGCACCACCGATTCCACCCAGGAAAATTACTTTCCTGGCACCTGCGATAACAGGTCGTCAACATGCTCAGTGAGTCCTGCATCGACGGGAAGGCCAGTCACGCTGGCCACGGAGGTTCCGGAGTGTTTAGCCCGCAGGCACTTTCCCCGGTATCCTCTTCGTCGATCTCCCACTTCCCATCCACCTTCCTGCGCTCCCTTCGCTCCAAGCCCATTACGGCCCTTCTTCGCTACTATGGGCGCTGTGACTCCTGCCCGTCCCGCCGTGTCACGAGTTGCTCCACGGCGGTCTACTCCGTCAGCGGGCAGGCCTCACTGCTTACCGTGCTGGGCCTTCCGACCATTCCGTCTCCAACCACCTGTGTACGCTCCGTCTCGCCAAGGCACGTTACCTGTCGGCGGATCGAATCGAGATCGCTTCCCAAGGGGAACCCGAGGCTTCACCTTTCGGTAGCAGGCTCGCCACGCTTCACCGGCCGAATCGAGTTTCTTATCGTACGGACTGGCCTTTCACCTCCGGTTACTCTCCACCCCGTCTCGCGACGACGCAGTTACCTTTGGTTACGGGTTATCGTTTACCCGAAGAGGACTTTCACCTCTCCGGCCCAGCACCTTCGCAGTCGTGATACCAGCCCGCGAAGCGGGCGAAAGATCGTAGCCCACGGCGCAAGCCGTGGGAAAATCGGCCCCCCACCCCGCCCGAGCCCCGCAAGGGGCGAAAGAAATCTCGACCAAAGGCAACGATAGCGGCGTGCGCCAGCCCGCCGCGCCGCCAGAATCATGGCGCGGTTGAAAAGCCGCAGGGCCGGAATGCGGGCCCTGCGCTACATTTTCTTCCCGCGTCGCTCGCCTCGAGGCCGAACGGTCGCCCGCCAGTAAGTATCCCCCGGCAAAGCCGGGGGCTTTACGGTTGCTGGCCCCTCAAAGGGGCCTGACCGCAACCGATCAAAACCAAAACCCACGCCTTGCCACGTCGGGACGTGTCGGAAAAACGGGGAAAGGCATGGGTGAAGCAGACTGCTGAAAATGTCAAACTCTTACTGCCACCCCGGCAGAGCCGGGGGATCTCCTAACTGAATTAGGACCGCCGGACTTTCAGCCGCGGCGACCCGTACGCCGGCCCTCGAATCCCGAGCCCCCAACCCCTAGCCCGGATTTCTCACCACCGGTTTGGAAGGGCGGGATTTCAGCCCCGCCGTTCCATGGCCTTCCCGATTATTGCCATCCCCCGCGCGCCACCACCGCTTGTGCGGGCACAGCCCGCTTTGGAGTGCGGCAGCTTGCTGCCGCTTTCCCCATCGCGAACTTGCTCGCGGGAATGTCAACCGAGAGCACAATTCCCAGCCAGCAAGCTGGCTGGTGACAAAGCGGCAGCAAGCTGCCGCACTCCAAAGCTTCGCACGTCCGCAAAAACTGTAGTGGCGCCCGGCGCCTGCCCCGCCTCGGCGAGGAGCGCCACAGTCGTTAATTCTCAAAACCGGCGGTCATCCCGACACAAATCATCGGGACAGGTAGACCGCCGCTACAGATCAGGGTTTTCACACAGACTCTGGAGGGGCCGAACCTGCGTAAGGTCAACCCGTCGGCTGACGGGTTGGGTGATCGGGTGGGCTTCGCTATCCGCAGGTTCATACCTGCGGCTACTCACGGTTGGCCCCTGCCGGGGCCTGCCGACGATGCGAAGATTCGGATGGACAGCGCAAAATGGAAATGGGGGATAAGACCGAAAAAAAAGGGGCCTCCCCGTGGAGACCCCCGTTAGCATTGCCTGTCGACGTTCTGGGCACGGTGAGCGGGGGAGAGCAGCCCCTCAGCTTTGCCCTCGCCCCGCCCACTCGTACCCCGGAAACTTGCCCAGGACCGTTCCTGTGGTGGGATTGATCGCTCCATCTGGCCGGTAAACCTATAGCCACTGACCAGCTCTCGCAATTCCCACAAGAACCATCCCCCGCTTAAGCAGCGTTCCTTTCGAGAAGGGCACGCTTCACGAAGTTACGTTCCTTGGGGGCCTACACATCCGCCCCCATTGTCTCTGATGATAAGAAACGGGAGGTTATTAGGTCAAGGGCCGAGGCGCGGGAAGATGAAAATAGTTCTGCTGGATATGCCACGGATTGCGCTTATTCTGAAATGGCCACAAGATATTGTATGGGTTCGATTTCCGTACCTTGGGTAGTGGTCCGGGACGCTGGCACAATTCCTTCCATCCCCTTTCCGCCCCATCCTGTTTTCAATGAAACGAAGGTGGCAGCGTCCCCCGCACCCGTACGGTCTCCCGCTTCCCCGTTGATGCGGGCACTTTTGGAGAAGATGGGGAGAAGCGTGTAAACAGCTCGGGGAGGGGACCTTCGCGCCTCATTGGCTCACGCCGCGCTTGCCCGCTGCCCAATCATCCCACTGACCGAGGCTCTTCATCTGCTCGTCCAACTTCGTATCGCGCAAAAGTTTTTCCACTTCTGCGCGGGTTTGGCGCGGGGCGGGGCGGTCAGGGCTTTCGGCCAGTCCCCACACCAGCACGGCAGCAAGGGCGGCATTGTTTTTGGCCTCTTGTGGATTTACCGCCTCATAAGCGTCTGATTCAGCATGATAGTTCGGCAGGTAAGGGGCCCAAACCTGCCGGGCGATCAGGTTGGGAACACCCGAGAGGAGAAAATCAAAGTTATCCGTACCATCGATGGCCTCCAGGGAATCGTCGGCCGCTTCCAGCCCCGGGACGGCGGCAAGGGCCTGGTCGACGGGCTGGCGGAGGTCTTCGCGGCCATTCAAATAGAAGCCGCTGGTGTGCCCTGAGCCCGTGTCAAACGTGATCATGGCGACATGGCGGCCGATTTCCGCAGCGTGCTGCAAAACGTAAGCCTGGGAGCCGAGCATGCCTTGTTCTTCGCCGGTGAAAAGCACGAAGCGAACAGTGCGACGCGGCGCCACGCCCAGCGCCCTAAAACTGCGCGCAAGGTCGATCATCATGGCCGCGTTCACGCCATTGTCCTCCGCGCCGGTGCCCAGGTCCCAGGAGTCCAGATGCGCGCCGATCAGCACGATTTCCTTGGGCCGCTCGCGGCCCCGTATTTCCGCCACGACATTCCGGGCTTGATAGGGACCGCCCAGGCGGCTGGGAAGGTCCAGTCGCACACGAACCTCGGCGCGTTCCGAAAGGCGCGCCAACCGTGCCGCATGCACGCGCGCTACGATGGCGGCGGGGAGGGGGAGGCTGTTGCCGCTCCATTCCATGGGGTGGCGGTAGAGAAGCACGCGAGGCTGGGCGGACTGCACCAGCAGCGCTGCCACACCGGCCCTCTGGGCCGCAGCGAACATTGCGCCGTCGCGCCCGTATTCGGCAAACAGGTCGGCCTCGGTTTTCATTTCGGGCGAGAGCACCAGGGCAATGGCGCCGCGCGCTTGGTCGCCGAGGCGGGCGAATGATTCCGCGCTCCCGTCGCCCGCATTCACGAGAGGCGCCTCCAAAGCGTGCCCTCCCGGCGTAGGAGCGGTAGACGGATCGGCGGCGACACGGATGGGGAACTTCACGGGAGCCAGGCACTCGGCGTAATCAGCGCCTCCTACCCAAGACCCGGGGATGGTGTAGGTTTCCGTCCAGGTGGACTCCACGCCCGCGGCGCGGAAGCGGGTGACAGCCCAGTCCACCGCGCGCTCGCAGGCCTTCGAGCCCGTCGGCCGGCCGCCGATGCCGTCGCAGAGTTCGCGTAAATCGTCGAGGAGCGGCGTCGGGCCCCGCTCGCGTGCGGCAAGGAGTTCGGCGGCGTGGGCTGGCGGGCCCGCCGTCGCGGCAGCGGTTTGGGGTGGCTTTGCTTCCGTCCACGGCAAAAGCATCGCCAGGTTGCAAACCAACCCGAGAATGAACAGGATTTTTCGAGAAACGCCCTTTTGCACTATTGTTCCCTTAGTTTTATGGTGATGTATTCAGGACAGCAGTCCGCGGGCCGCGCATCCTGGCTGTGACGCGCGGCCGCGGCTGGCACCGGGCACAGAAGTGGCTGCTGCGTCCCGTGATCACGATGCGCCGGATGGCGTGGCCGCAGCGCCGACAGGGTTCACCGGTGCGCTGGTACACCCGCAACTTTTTAAGGAATGCGCCCGGTCGGCCCTCGATGTCGAGGTAATCGCTGAAGGTCGTTCCTCCCAGCCGCACGGCGCGGTCCAGCACCTTACGGACGGCCTGGTAAAGTCCGTGAGCCTTATCGGCAGAAACGCGGCCGGGCTGTGAGAGGGGATGGATGCGCGCTTCGAACAGGGCCTCATCGGCGTAAATATTTCCCAAGCCTGCCACCAGATTCTGGTTCATCAGCCAACTCTTGATGGCGCCTTTGCGCCCCCGCATGGCCGCCAGGAATTGCGCTTCGGTCACGCGCTGGGCATCCGGGCCGAGCGTCCCCAGAACCTTTTCCAACTCCGGCTGGGTTAAGGAGCGCAATCTGCCGAAGCGCCGCGGGTCGCGGAAGCGCAATTCTTCGCGGCCATCGTCCAGAGGCATGAAGATGTGGGTGTGCGGCTCGATGGGGGCTTCGTGCGGGGTAACCGTGAGCTGGCCCGTCATTCCCAGGCGCACCAGCAGAAAGCGCGGCGCCGAGCCGTCCTCCCCTGCCAGTTCGACGGCAATCGCCTTGCCTTTGCGCGACACGTTGGCCAGCCTTCGGCCCTCGATGGTGGCAGCGAATTCCTCCGGGGAGCCGGCGATGACGGCGGCGTGGCGAACTTCGACGGCCGCGATGCGGCGTCCGAGCGCGCGCCGTCGGAGCCCTTGGGCGAGGGTTTCAACTTCCGGAAGCTCAGGCATGATTCGGGACACGGGGCACAGGATTCGTCAGTCGGGACTCAGGGTTCGGGTCTCGGCCCTGTCCATGAGTCAACGGATCGGACGCGAGCCCCGTGTCCCGCATCTCGTGTCCCGGCTTTTTAAACTCCCACCTTGATGTCGCCGCCCTCCACCTCGACGGGATAGGTCGTCAGCTTGATGGAGTTATTCCCAACTTTTTCCCCTGTGCAGACATTGTATTCCCACATGTGCCAGGGACAACTTATCACTTCTCCTTCCAGGATGCCTTCGCCGAGAGGGCCGCCCTGATGGAGGCAGGTGTTATTTGTGGCGTAAATCTTCCCTCCGACGTTGTAGAGGGCGATGTCTTTCCCGTTCACGACCACGGTCATTGCCGTTCCCGGCTTCAAATCCGACATGCTCGCGACGTTCACAAAGTTAGGCATCTATGCCTCCTCGACCCTCGATGAGGAATGTCGTGCATTTTAGATTTTGGATTTTAGATTTTGGATTCAAGCAAGAAAACAGGGAGGCGCGCCTCTCAATCCAAAATCCAAAATCTGAAATCCAAAATGAAAAGGCCGGCTCAGCCGATCTGAACGAGTTCCGGGGTCCCCGCCTTGCCGATGCGGACGGATTTCTTGAAGTCCTCGATCATGCTTTGGTCCAGACGAACGTCGGTAGGCCGCTTCCCCACGGTCATGCCGTCGATTTTTTCTTGCAGCTTCAGCAGAGCATAAAAGAGGTTTTCCGGGCGCGGCGGGCAGCCCACCACGTAGACATCCACGGGCACGATCTTGTCCACGCCCTGCAACACGGCATAAGTATTGAAAGGCCCCCCTACGCTGGAGCAGGCTCCCATGGAGATGCACCACTTCGGGTCGGGCATCTGCTCCCAGATGCGCTTGACCGCCGGAGACATCTTCAGGGTCACGGTGCCGGCCACGATCATCAAGTCGGCCTGACGAGGGCTGGGGCGAAAGACCTCGGCGCCGAAGCGCGCCATGTCAAACCGCGACGTGGTGGACGCGATCATCTCAATCGCGCAGCACGCCAAGCCGAACGTCAGCGGCCAGAGGGAAGACTTGCGCGCCCAATTGAAAACATAATCCACGGACGTGATGATGAAGTTATTCTCGAAGCGATTCTCGATGAATCCCATACCCCAGCCTCTTTTTTCCGCGATGCCCGACGGTCTGATTGCCGGCCCTGCGGCAGGAACGTATTATACCCTGATGCTGACGGTGGATCGAAATATTTCCCGGCCGCGCGGGGTCTGCGAGAGCCAGCGTAGCGCAGACCTCCGCCTTTGAGGTCTGCGGTTCTTCCTTAGATTCATGCTTCCGAATCCGAGGGCGGTGGTCCGTCATGGAGATTTGTGGTTTCTCCGCCAGAAGAGCCGCGGACCCCGAGAACGGGGGTCCGCGCTACGGTTGCTGACGCTGACGATGGTTCGAAATATTTCCCGACCGCACGGAGTCGGCGGGGGAGGTAATTTGAACTTACAACCCTCGCCCCCGTAGGGGAGTCCGATTTCTGGACCCCGATGGGGTCCATCGGACCCCAGGAATCGGAGTGGGTGGACCGCAACCGACGCTTTCTCCAGCCGGGGCGGGCCGGGTGAGGGGGTCACCCACGAGCAAATTGAAAAGCAATTTTCTGAAACCCCTTAAGTGAACAGCATTGCACCTAACCGCTTGTCCTACCCTCAGGGATTGTGGCACGCTGGGGTACGGCAAGCCGGATCATTCAGGCACACAGGTTGAAAAGAATGGCGAATGAAGCAAACTCTGATGCACCCTCACCCGAAGAGAAGGGGGATCTGGACCAAGGGATTCCTGCCACCGCTCCCCGGCTTGCTGCGTGGTGGGGAATCGCGGTTGTTCTCGCCTTGACGTTTGCGGTTTATATTCCCACGCTTCGCTACCAGTTCGTACACGACGATCGCGGGCAGATCGTGGAGAACCCCGCGGTGCATTCCTGGCACGCCGTCCCCAGCTACTTTACCTCGCAAGTATGGGCAGGAGTTAAGCCGGAGGATCTCGGCAACTACTACCGCCCGCTTTTCCTGATGTGGCTGCGAATCAATAACGTGGCATTTGGAGATCACGCCTGGGGCTGGCACCTCACCACCATCCTGGCCCACCTCCTCACCACACTTCTCGTGTACCTCCTGGCGTGGCGGCTGGGAATCGGGCGTGATGTGGCGCTTTTGGCGGCGCTGATTTTCGGCCTTCATCCTGCCCACATTGAGGCCGTCGCCTGGATTTCCGGTGTCACCGAGCCGCTGTTGGGAATCTTTTTGATTGCTTCGCTCCTTGCTTACGTGCAGTCGCGCTTCGAGGGAGCGCGCGCACTCCAATGGAGGGTCATATCCCTGGTGTTGTTCGCTCTCGCCATGCTGGAGAAAGAGACTGCACTGATACTGCCCGGCTTGCTCCTGATTTACGAGTGGATTTATGGGAGGGCGTTGGGGCAGCAGCGGGAGGCAAGAGACCCCTCACCCGGCCTCGTGTCTCGGCCACCCTCTCCCCACGGGAGAGGGATGGGATTTCTCGGGCTGGTCACGGTTCCTCATCTGGAATGGCGAGGAATTCTCGTATGGTGCGGAGGAGCTCTCGGCAAAATCTGGCCTTACTTTCTCCTCATCGCCCTTTATGTTCCCGCGCGAATCTACGCTCTGAAAGGGTTTAACCACGTCGTGACGCCGCTCAGCACGGAGCAGTTGGTCTTTACTTGGCCGTCGCTGGTGGGGTTTTGGATTCGCCACCTGATCTGGCCTGCCAGCCTCAGTACCTTTTATAATTTTCCTGCGGTAATTCATCCGACGTTGAGGAATTTCATTCTCCCCGCCATCTTTGATGTGGGTGTGGGGCTCGCGCTGTTCGCCTGCATCCGGCGTTCCCGCCCGGCCGCCTTCTTCGGAGTTTGGCTGGTGCTGCCTCTAATCCCACTCCTCGACATCCGCGTTTTCATTGCCAACGACTTTGCCCACGACCGGTACCTGTACCTGCCCTCCGTGGGTCTGGCCGTGCTCGTGGCGATGCTTCTGAGAAAGGTGTGCTGGGGACCGCCGCGCTGGCTGGGCATCCCCACATCACTTCTAGCCGCTGGCTTGTGCCTGACCGCCGCGCTGAGCTATGGAACCATCGCCCAGCGCTCCTACTTCAAAGACAATCGAACGTTTTATGCCCATAACCTTGCCAGGGCGCCTCACAATCCCGACGCCGAGTCCAATTACGCCACCGTTCTGGCGGAGGACCACCTGTACGCTCCCGCTGTCGAAAAATTCCTCGACGTGGTGAACCACTATCCGAACTACTGGACCCCTACCTACAACCTGGCCCTCACCTACTACAAAATGGGAAAGATGCCGGAAGCGGAAGAGTATTTTCTCCAGGCGATCCGCATCAATCCCAACAAAGCGGACGAGTATTTTTACCTGGGCATGGTGCGCTTCAAATCCGGCCGGACAGCCGAGGCCATTGCTTGCGTGCGGCAGGCCATCGCGATTCGCCCCAACGGGTTTGCTTATCATTTTGCGCTGGGAGTAATGCTGAAGACCCAAGGAGACCTGACCGGCGCTCTCCGGGAAATCAAGGAGGAACTGGCAAACAATCCGGGGGAAGAAGGTGCGGCTGCACAAGTGAAGGAGATTGAGAGCCAATTGCAGGCGCATCCCGCAGCCGGGCGCCCCTGATGACCCCACCATCCTTCCTTGCGGGGAAGAGGGTGCCGTCGCGGAAAATCTACGGAGAGCTCTTCTCTCGCAAAAACCGGGAATCTCCAAGACGGAGGCCTGCCCTTAGGTTCGGGAGCGCGAGTCTAGGGAAGGACCGCAGACCTCAAAGGCGGAGGTCTGCGCTACACTTGCTCGACTCCGTGCATTCATGTTCGTGCTGACCCCCTCACCCCTACCACCGCCTTGCGGTCCCCCTCCCCGATTCCTGGGGTCCGATGGGCCCCATCGGGGTCCAGAAATCGGACTCCCCCAAGGGGGCGAGGGAAGAGGATTTTTTAGTTTTGGCGCTGTATTCATGAGTCTGTCTGCCCCAAGAGGAGAAGGCACGCGAAGAGTTTACTCAGAGGACATTTCGCTGCGGACGCGCGCGGCGCCGGCTTTGTCTCCTGCGGCTTCCAGGGCCGCAGCTTCCGCCCAGTAAGCTTGGAAATAAGTGGGGTCAACTTCGCGCGCTGCGTGGAACTGTTCCGCCGCCTGCGCCGGCTTGCCCAACTTCATCCAGCAAGTGCCGAGGAAGAACCGCGCCCCGACCTCCTGGGGATCGGCCTGGACCGCCTGGACGAAGTATTGCGCCGAGCGGGCGTAGTCGCGCTGGGAAAAGTACAGCGCGCCGAGCGCCTGGTAAGCCGGACTCAGGCCGGGGCAGGAATTCACCGCCGCCTGGAAGTAATCAACGGCTTCCTGCGTGTGCGCCTTCGCCAGGGCGATGCGTCCTAGCACTACTACGTTAAGTTAAGGTGCTCGATTGGTTTCGCGAATTTTACTGCCGCAATACGCGCACTGTCCGGTCCAAGTGAACACCAAACGTTGGATCTCACGGCGCGTCTGTGGCAGGGT
>Ga0315282_10017888_pt1 | contig 10191 bp, 12 predicted proteins | sample YL17G07_20_MG_FD_203693 | JGI IMG/M metagenome (GOLD analysis project Ga0315282, IMG submission 203693) | Sediment microbial communities from Yellowstone Lake, YNP, Wyoming, USA - YL17G07_20 | ecosystem: Environmental > Aquatic > Freshwater > Lake > Sediment | place: USA: Wyoming | collected... | reverse complement strand
TCGTCATCTGCAATCTTTCGGCTGGCTTCCACATGAAGCCAACTGTAGCACACATTTGGCATATTGTAAAGATATTATTGTAACACTACATTAGGTAAGTCCCCATATGATAAAGAGATCCGAATCTCTGACGGCACATCAAATTGAAAGAGAAAAAGGGGTCTTTTTACAGGAAAGTCGGTTGAATGTTTTATTATGCCTTTTACGCTAAAGGTGTGATAAAAGGGTGATTCATCTCAAAATACAGTATCTCAATGGACAAAATACTGAATTCTCCTTATTTACCTCTGCCGCCTTTTTGAGGAAAATTAATGCAAACGTAATAAGTAATTTGTAGTGTAGGGCCTTGTGCCCTTCATTTGGGGCCCACAAAGCCTGCTTGCGCGCAGCCGTTTCGGCGAAGGCAGGGGCTACCGTACGCATCATTATTTAATGCGCCTGTTTTAGGCCCGTTTGGGGATTGAGCAGACTCCATGCATTTGTTCTCTTCCCCAATTTGACGATTTGGAGGTAACGCTCCATGGTCAGGATAAAGAGGATTTACGATTCAGCCTCCCGCGGGGATGGTAAGAGGATACTGATTGACCGGTTATGGCCAAGAGGGATGAAAAAAGAGGAGGCGAAAATTGATGAATGGGTGAAGGATATCGCACCGAGCGATCAGCTCCGGAAGTGGTTTTCTCATGATCCCTCTAAGTATCCAGAATTCAAAAAGAGATATATCAAGGAACTCGAGAAAAAATCAGACCTGGTACAAAGAATTAAGAACGAGGCCAAGAGAGATACCGTAACCCTCCTATTTTCCGCAAAGGATGTCGAACACAACAACGCAACGGTGCTGAAGGAACTTCTTGGTCAATAGGTCGTTGGGTTCTTTTTAAGGGAGATGCCATCCATGTTTTTAAAGATATGGCGTTGGATTGACGACCGCTTCTCCCTTGACGCCGTCATTCGTTGGACCCTCGAAGAGGAAATGCCCGGGGGAACGAGCTATGCCTATGTTTTTGGTGAAGGTGTGGCGAACCGACGTGCCGGCCAAGATCGTCAATGCCCTTGGTCTTGAGAAGGTGATGTTCGAGGCAGCCGATCCAGAGGTCTTTGCCTGGTATATTAAAAACTATGGCCCGGAAGTGAACCTCTTCGTCGACCATAGCCAGATCGTTCAGCTTGAGTGTTTACGTTCCGGTATCTGGGGGACAAAGAGTCTCTGGGGCCGCGTACAAACGTATAAAGGGTAAAATCTCAATCCTTTTTCAGACCTCTGGTCCAGGAAACCAGACTCTCGACCAACTCCTTTATCTTATCTTTTGTTTTTTGATCGGTCACATTGCCATCTTTGTCTATTTTCTCGCTTGCGAAAGGCACCATGACCTCTGGCCTGTTCAACGGATACATGTTCAGGAAAACGAAGCTCTGCCGCAGATGATATTGTGCTCTTGCTGTTCCCAACATTCCTATCGATGCCCCCATTACCGCAACAGGTTTACCTTCAAAGGCATTATCTCCGTAGGGCCGGGAAGCGCAATCGATTGCATTTTTCAGGACTCCTGGTATTGAGTAGTTATATTCTGGAGTGACAATCAGGATTGCATCGGCTGCCCTGATTCTTGTCTTGAATTCCTTCACTTTTTCTGGAGGTCGATTTTCCAGATCTTGATTAAAGGGAGGGATGCCTTCGAGGTCAAACGTTTCAAGCTCGGCATCCTTTGGAACTAATTCCAACGCAGCACGCAAGAGTGACTTATTGTAAGAATCTTTCCGCAGACTACCAGCAAAACCAAGAATCTTAATTTTTTTATCCATTTTTAGTCGAACTCCTTTCTATTTAATCATACAAGCCATCAAGCTTTTTTCGTTTCCTTTCTACAATGAGGATCTTATCCATGAGACGTTCTTACTGATTACGATTGATAAAATTTATGATGAAAATGATTCCTTTTTAGATTCAATTTAAAGAAGAACACCAGGAAAGTAAATAAGGTGAACCCCGTATTTTTTCGGCAGAAAGGCTTTATTTTAACAGTCTGATGAAAAACCCCAACTCACTGTCACTCCGGCCTCTGCCCTGGCATGGGTAACCTTTTCCCCGCGAAGGCCGGAAGCGGAAGCCCGAACCCCCGTTCCAAAGGCTGGATTCCTCTTTCTCCCCTTCCTTCCAGTCTTGTATTCTAACATCTTAAACCCCGTATATTGCTTGATGGAGCAGTATGATTCAGTATCTGAGATGCTTCCGTTACGCAAAAATGTCAAAAACTGCTTGTCAAAACAGTGCTAAGGTGTTAGATTAATTTGGAGCTTCAATATGATCGCATACGATCTCATCTGTTCAAATGGTCACATATTTGAGTGCTGGTTCAGGGACAGTGCCTCCTTCGATGAACAGAAATCCACTGGCATCATCAACTGTCCTGTCTGTAACGATTGTGACGTGGGAAAAGTGTTCTCCCCGTTTGCAATAAGAAAGAATGAGGAAAAGAAGGAGGAGAGGAAGAAGGAGGAGATTGATCCCGCCAATCCCTACCGGGTGCTTCGACTGATTCAAGAGCATTTGGATAAACATTTTGAGGACGTTGGAACAGATTTTACGAAAGAGGCTCTCAAGATCCATTACGGCGAAGCAGAGAAAAGGAATATCAAGGGGACAGCGACAACGGAAGAGGAGATTGTCCTCAAAGAGGAGGGGGTCCCATTCTTAAAAATTCCGATCATCAAACGCCTCTTGAATTGAAAATGGGGACAGCCTTTAACTCCCCATTTTTCTTACATTTGTTTAAAGAGATGAAGGTAGTTACGGCTTACAGTGAGGAACTCCGGTCTGTCTTTAAGTTTCAATATTCCCCGTCCTGTGAGTGAGCGACTCACTTTGTCTATCTTGGAAACATTCACGATGGTTCCCCGGTGTATCTGCCAGAATTGAGCGGGATCGAGCTCCTGGGCCAATTCTTTAATGTTCTTTTTAATGAGTGACTCCCCTTCTTTCGTTATGACCAGAGTGTATTTATCTTCGGCCTTGAAGTAGTCTGCCTCCTCCACAGGTATGAGACGGACACTATCTTTATCTTGCGTTTTAATCCAACGCAGGAAATGAGACCCCCCTCTGCCCGGCAACTTGGAAAGGACCTGCTCTACAACCTCAGCCAATCTTGCGGGTGGTTCAGTGGAAGAATTCAATTGGTTCTTGAGACGTTGAATGGTTTGAATGAGTCTGTCCTTAGACACAGGTTTCAGGAGATAATCAACAGCCTCCCTCTCAAAGGCTTCGACCGCATACTGATCGAAGGCAGTGACAAATACGATTCGGCAGAGACCCGCGATTCTTTTTGCCACCTCCATGCCTGAGAGACCAGGCATTCTGATATCAAGGAAGGCGATCTGAGGCCGCTTCGATTCCACTAATTCAAGAGCTTCTTTACCGTTTTTGGCCTCGCCGCAAATCATCAACTCCGGCCAAATCTCTGATAAAATGGATTTGAGGTAGGTCCTCAACTCCTTTTCATCGTCAGCAATGATGGCTTTGTACATCATGCTTTGGCACCTCGATGATCGCTCTTACTCCATTTGGTTCGTTTTCTTGTATGATCAAACGCCCTTTTTCCCCATAAAGTAGTTTAATACGTTCCCTTACGTTTCCGATACCTACGCCTGGTTTTTGAAAAGAAGAGAACCCCAAGCCCGTATCCACCACCTCGATTCTAATGAGGTCGGCTTCATCTAAAGCCTTTATCATGATTTCTCCTCCCTCCATTTTGGGCTCAAGCCCGTGTCTGACGGCATTCTCTACCAGAGGCTGGAGCAACATCGGGGGAAAGGAATGTTGCCGGACTGCATCAGGAAGTTCGATCTCGAAATGGAGCCTTTCGCCCATCCTGATTTTTTGAATATTAAGATAGGCTTTGATCATGTCCATTTCCTGATCCAACGTGATCGGATCGGGGAACGTCCTTGACAGAGAGGTGCGCAGATAGTGAATCAGATCTACTAACATGGACTTGCCACTGGCCGGGTTTGTGTCGATCAGACTCAGAACATTGGAAAGGGTGTTGAACAGAAAATGCGGCTCGATCTGGGCCTGAAGCAGTCTCAGATTGGCCTCAAGGGCTTCTTTTTCACTGGAAAGACGCTTGATCCTTTCTTGCTGGATCTCTCCCTTACTGATTCTTAATCTCGATTTGGCATAGAAGAAATAACTGGCAACGCTGCCGAAGGTGATGGCAAGTATAATGGTCTGAAGAAAACTTTTCTCCGGTTGCTTCAAGACAATGGAAAAAATCTGCTGAAGGACAAAAGATCCTATTTGCAGGCCGATCAGGGTTCCACTGGCAATTCCTATCATGACGATGAAAGCTACAGATGCCATTTTCTCTGGTTTGAATATCCAAAGTAAAAAATGAATCATCGAGTAGATCGACAACCCGAAAGACTGAGACACAATTAAGTTAATGACAAAGGACTTTGTAGTGATGCCCGTGAAGGTCAGGAACGCGGCGATTAAAGTGGATATGATAATTGTATAGACTAAATCTTTAAGAACGTTTCTGGGATTGATATTGTGTGCATCCATGCTTAGATGGCCTGGCCCTCTCTGTCTTGCCTTTGAGGGCTAAGAGCCAACAAAATGCTCAGAAGGTATACTTTAAACCGATCATGCATTGATAATCCAAGATATTCCCAAATTCTGTATTCTTGTTACCTGCATTGAGGGTACCGACAGAAAACAACTCCAGATGATTACCCAGAGAGTATGACACAACTGTTGTAAATTGACCAGATCCATCATTCAAATTCTGGGTCCAAGGTAAGATCGATTTTGTTTTTGATATTTGTCTGGGTATATTGGAGCATCGCATAATTCTTTCGCAGCAATCTTAACCCCGTATTGACCGTTTGGCCGAGGGTCTGTTCCCCCAATGCCGATAACGGACCACCAGAGCTTATGACTCTTGCTGCCTCGCGTTTTAGGATATTGTAATGATCTGCCTCAGAATCGCTGTAGCCTGGGCTATTATAGGTATATTCAAGGTACAAGGTTCCGCCTCCTGCAAAGGTATAGGAGCCTCCGATTAAGAGGATGGGTTTGATCGTCGAGTCGTTTTTATGAAATTTTCGCATGGAGGCCCCCAAAGGGGAGCTATCCCTCTTGGGGTATAACGCATCACTCCCTTGAGTCATGACTCCCTCGCCATAGAGCACGACGGCATCGGAAATCGTCCATCCTCCAAAAAAACCCAATGAGATCTTGGAACCTTCCCTGTAGGAAAGTATCGCCGAACCATAATTCTCCCGGCCTGTATAATCAACCTTTAAGGCATAGGTCTTTTCAAAAGGTGCCAGGCCATTAGGGGGATAAGAGATCTTCTCAAATGGATCAAGTCCATGAGTTTTGTTCTGTCCTTCATTCGTATTGGCGATGAAAGATAGGGTCCAGGAACTTTCCGGAATCCAGACCAATCGCCCGAAGTCCATGCCCGGTACTTCCACATAGGGGTTGCGACGACCGTTATCCTTGAAAAAAGGATTGGAAGGCGAGAAAAGAAAGGAGGGGCCCCATTGCAGGTTTTCGCGACCATAAGAAACGAATAAATTTTGGCGCATTTTCCATCTGGCCAGCCATTCATTAATGTACCAATCCGTATTCCATTGTGATTCTTCCTTAAGGTCCCCTTCTCGCCAAACACTATAATCAAGTCTCATTCTGGGTTTAGCGCTTAGCTCTAAAGGGTCTATGTTTAGACGCAGATCCGGTCGTATCTCCAAATCCGCCAAATAATGTGGAATTTGGAGAAAGTTGTTTCCGGGGTTTTGACTTGAATCGGCAGGTTTCTCGATAATGCCAGAGGCTAAAATTCTCAAATCGAATGAAAAGTACTCGGCCAATTTCTTCTGGATCAGGGCAAGGTTTGTATTGCCAGCCTCATCGGCCATGCCTATTTCAGGCCACCCTCCTAAACCAGCCATTAATAAGACAACCAGTGTGAAAAGACGCTTCTTCATTCTAAGGCTCGTATTCTGAGAAATCGTCTCCCAGGTTCGTAGCGCCCCCATTTGCCCCGTTAGAAATAATGCCCAGATGCTCTGCACCGGGGTTACGTTTTAAATAATTCCGGCGGGGCTTAATGCCCCGCTGGAATTTCTAACGGGGTTTACTGGGGGCGAATCACCTCGTTCCGATAAATACGGGAACGCTACTATCTCATCAGCAGGTTTAGATTGAAAATGGAGTCAGGAACCTTCTTGATCAATACCTTGCGAAAGCTCATGGTTGTGACATCCTCTTTCAGTACGGCGCTCGTAATGACCATTTTGGAAATGAATTCCCGCTCCTTGCCGTCAACCGTGATGCTGTTTTTATATTCAAAAGTGGCGGTCTTAAACATCTTTCCTGAGACCGTGTAGAATTCAGCCTTGAGCCCTACCAGCCGTTCTTTGGATATCCAGTATTTGATCCGGTCATAAGTAGCCCTGTTATCCACTGCGCTTAAATCAAAGAGATAGCACGGCTCGCCGCTTACTATATCTTCCGAAGTGTGGACGATATTATAATCACCCGCATAGTTGGTGGATGCGATGTCGCCATTGGCAGCACCGCCCACCAGTTTTTGCCGGGGAGAGATAGGGACGGCTTTAGAAAGACCAGGTTTCGCAAACCACATGTTGCGGTCCAGCATCAACAGCTTTTGGCCTTTCACATTGGGTGGGGCCAGAAATTCTGCCAGTGAATTGAAACCACGAGCCGTTACTCTGATGGTTCTTTGTTGTTGGCGGCCTCCTTCAATGGAATCAATAGTGATTTCCCACTCTACTCCTTCCGCGTTACCACGGGCTTCATCCGCTTTTGTAAGGATCTCTTTGGGATTCATGGCAGCATGAAGCGAGGGAAGGGAAATGCTCAGACAAGAAACAAGTGTAAAAACTAACACAATCAAATATCGTTCTTTATGCTGGTGATTCATCATCTTCCTCCTTCTATTATCTTTACCCCGAACCCCATAGGACCCCGTTCTTCCGACCAGGGATGTTGGGGTGCATCAGAATAATTTCCTTAAAGAAAGCCCCGCATTCTAACACGGGGTACGGGGTTTATACGTGTCCCAGGGCGTTCACGACATTTTGTTTGGCCGCACGCCTTGCTGGTACGATGGCAGCTATTAAAGAAAGGAAAACCAGAAAGAGCATCAACACGAACAGGGCCCGAGGTACAAGGTCAACAACCAATGGCACAGGAGTGGAAATACCCGGAGGCGTATAGGTTGGCGAGGATGCTCTAATCATGCCCCACACGCTCACATGCAGTACCACCCCTATGAAACTGCCAAAGAAACCCAGCACGCCGCCTTCCATTGCAAAGAGAAGCGATACACCTCTTCGCTTCAAGCCCAAGGCTCTCAAGGTGCCGATCTCCCTCGTTCTCTCCAGAACGGCCATCCCCATCGTATTGACGGTGCTCATCACAACGATGACTAAGACAATGGTGAATAAAAAGAGGAAGATCATATCGAACATGCCTCTCACCTTTGAATAGAATAAGGATAGCTCGTTCCAGGTCTTTATCTCACAGACAATGCCTGCACCGGTTAGTTTCTTTAGAAGGAGTGCGCGCATCTGCTCCGTTTTTTTCCAGTTGTCGAGCAAGACCACGATCCTTTCAGCCTTGTGAGTGTCCACAAGGGCCTGGGCGAAGTCAAAAGTGAAGCGCATGTATTTGTCGTTGGTGGCATCGGAGCCGGAATCATATACACCCATCACTTGTATGTCCATGGCATTCATCTGCCCGCTGAGGGTCGTGGTCATCACAACCCCGTCTTTGCCAGGCGTCAGGTTCAGAAACTTGGCTAAGTCCTGGGCAACTTCCACTCCATAAGACTTTTTCTCATTTAATCCCTCTCCCTTAACGGGTCTAAAAGCAGCCCAAGCTCCTTTAATGGTCCTGTCATCCTGGGCAACGACTCCCTGAGCTATGAAAATAGTGGAAGTGATTCCATTTGACGCAATGCCGGCAACTTGAATCTGAGGTGTGGCCAAGACGACCCCATTTTCTTCCGTGACGAATTTTATAATCTTTTCTGTTTCCTCTTTAGAGAACATATACTTCTCAGGATCAAGTTTTCCCTTCTCGAGCCAGCCAGCCTTGAAGATGGTCAAATGACCCAAGCCCTCGCCCCGAATCGCTGATTCCCTCAACCCGGAATAGGTATTACTGACATAACCGCGAAAGAGGCTGATCGCTGCAAACCCCACACCTATCGCGAGCAACGTGACAAAGGACCGGCGCTTATTTCTTAGGATATTGCGGATTGCCAATTTCATCCATTTCATCATCGCTTCATACCTCCATCGACGATTCGTCCATCCTCCAAACGGACTAACCGTTTGACCTGATCCAGCAATCGCTGATCGTGGGTCGAAAAGATAAACGTGGTCGCCTCTTTTTCGTTCGACTCTCGCATGAGACCAATGATCATGCGGGCGGTTTCTGAATCCAGATTGGCGGTTGGTTCATCAGCAATCACCAAAGAAGGATCATTCACCAAAGCCCTGGCAATGGCTACTCTTTGCTGTTGTCCTCCAGACATTTTAAAGGGGCGGTGACGGATAAATTCACTCAGGCCAACTTCCTGTAAACGGCCCAAGGCTTTGGCTTGAGCTTGTCCGAAAGATGTCCCTTTAATTTGAAGAGGTAACATCACATTCTCCAGAGCGGAGAGAACCGGGATCAGGTTAAAACCTTGAAATATAAAACCGATCGTTTCATTGCGAAGCTCGCTTCTTTGGTTATCTGACAAAGAACGAACTTCCCTGCCGGCAATCGCCAGATCCCCTGTTGTAGGTTCATCAATAGCGCCGATCAAGTTCAGGAGCGTGGTCTTACCAGAGCCGGATGGTCCCCATATGGCAACAAACTCTCCTTCATCTATTCGTAAATCGATCCCTTGGAGGGCATGCACCACCGTTTCACCCAAGAAGTAGTCTTTCTTTATGTTTTGCATTTCGATGAGAGCCATATTTTTTCTCCTTTTTAAGGGTTGCAAACGATCCTTCGGTATTTTTGAGCCTTGGCCATGTTGCCATCCTCTTCGTACAAGACAGCGCGACTGGTATAAACAGAGGCTCTTAACAGACCAGCCAATGAGTCATGAGAAACACGATCCATGACATTTCCTCTTTTCTTCTAAGCATTTTATCACTATCTTATAGGACAAATCATGCTTTATAAACAGTCTGGTGACGAAAAGGCCCATGAGGTGATAAAAGGGTAATAACAGGAGTGGAAGGGTAAAAATCAAAAATACCAGTTCTGTTTTGTAAACTTGGGGGTAAACTTGTGGGATCAGGGTTTCAGGGATAGATTTACTTCCTGGAAATTGTCATCCCTAAAAAGCAAAATCCGAAGTGAACCGCCTACCTTGACACTATCCAAGATTTCTTCAAATTCCTGAACGCTTTTCACCCCTCTGGAGTTGATTTTAGTGATGATATCCCCTGCTCTGATTCCTGAAGCCTCTGAGGTGCTTCCCGAAACGATCTCTGAGACCAATACGCCCTGATTGCCTTTGAAGTTAAAGTGAGAGGCTAAGGAAGGGGTGAGTTCCTGGATTCGGATTCCATGTCTCTCCCCGAAAGCCTCCTTTTTGGCGAGGACAATTCCCTGTTCATCAAGAATCTTGTTCGCAACAAAGACCGGGGCCTTGGCTTTCAAGGCCATGATGATCGCATCGCTGGGTCGAGCATCCACTTCGATCAACTTTTTGTCTAATGTGAGAAAGAGCCTCGCATAATAGGTATTATCTTTTAAATCGACGATCTTTACTTCTCTCACCTTCACTTGAACCTGGTCGAGAATTGAATGGAGGAGGTCATGCGTCATCGGTCTGGCGGAGGGAATACTCTTCAGTTCCTTATCAATCGCACTTGCCTCAAGAAGGCCGATCCAGATGGGTAGTGCCTTTTTGCCTTCTTTGTCAGCAAGGATGACCACTGGGTTCTGTCCGATCGCATCAAGGCTGACCCCCTTCACCTCCATTTCAACGAAGGGAGGAGGCGTCTCCTTACTGACGGAGACCAGCACCAAAGAGATAAGCAAAAGCCCCGCAAGACCTATCTTCCAATATCTTCTCATGGATTTCTCCTCTTGACGGACTCGTAAAAAGTCGAAGATAAAAGACCCTGTCATGCTGAACCCTCGCTTGTAGCAGT
>Ga0315282_10017886_pt1 | contig 10191 bp, 10 predicted proteins | sample YL17G07_20_MG_FD_203693 | JGI IMG/M metagenome (GOLD analysis project Ga0315282, IMG submission 203693) | Sediment microbial communities from Yellowstone Lake, YNP, Wyoming, USA - YL17G07_20 | ecosystem: Environmental > Aquatic > Freshwater > Lake > Sediment | place: USA: Wyoming | collected... | reverse complement strand
GCATCTCTGCAATTTCGTGCGTCTGCATAACCCTATTGCTATTTCCAACCCTTCTGAAACATCTACCCTTCACAGAAACAGGTTTAATAGGAAATTCTTTGATCCAGATAGCGGCGAGATTCTTTCTGTCTATCTCACCAAGTTCAATTTCAGGAATGATGCGAGGTTCAGTACTCTGAGAAATCTGGTTTGACCAGTCTTTCAAAGTTTCTTTTCCAATCTGAACTCCTTTTATATCGCCTCTATCAGAAACACCGATTAGAATGACCCCACCCTTTGTATTGGCAAAGGCTGCCGATGTCTCAAGGATTTCCTTATCAAAGGATGCCTTGAACTCAACCGTTTCAGATTCACCGCCTTCTAATAGCTTTTTCAAATCTTCCGATCTCACCCCTACCCCACATCCCTGTCTCCTGCTTTCTAACAAGATCTCAACCTCATTGTCTAACAAGAGCCTTCAGATACGGCATCATGATTGTTTTCACCTGACAAATCTCAGCATATTTCCTGAGCTTATTGACATTTGCTTCCTTGTGGGAGAGATAGTTTTTAAGGCCCTCAAGAGCAAGGTCTTCCCCATATTTGTTGCGGTAACGAAACATATCGCAGATGGTTTTCTCTTTGTTGTAAATCTTTATGGTACAGTTGGGTGCTGCAATGTATTCAATCCCAGGTTTGTAAAATCTTTTTCTAAAATAAAAAACCCTCAGCGGTGGGAAATCGATCTTGGGAACCTTGGCTGCATTTGGAATAGCTACATAGATTTCCGAAGGATTAAACGTGGTAAGATCATAAAAGGCAAGGGCTGAAACAAGGCAAATAACGCCATCGGGGATCGCCCGGCAAATATCAATGATTTCCTGGCTTATTGTAATGCCAGAACCCTTTATTTTTGGAAGGGGAATCATCATCTCTCCAACGTTTGCAAGTCTGTAAAGCCCTGGTTTGACCTTGACGATTGTCCCCTCTTTCAGTAGGCGAGCAATATCCCGTGTCTGGAAGGAGACGGCTTTGAGCTCCTTCATCAGGGCATATCCCCCATTTTTCTTGAAGTATGCGATAATTTTTTCCATATCAGCGAAACGACTCTTTTTTACTGTCAATATTATACATTGACAGATAAATAGAATCAATCCAAATTCGAATAAAAGGTGTCAGCTCTTGAACGACCTAAAAGGTGGCAGGCCTTGAAATGTGAATTGGTATTCTAATCGCCCTCACCTTTCAATTGTTCTGGGGTGCGTTCCTCCAGCCAAAGCATGAAAACTAATGACCGTTACACTCAAGGAACACTCCGTTTGAGGAGCGCTGCGCTTGAGGATCGCTTCGCTTGAGGATCGCTTCGCTTGAGGTAACAACTCTGCGTAATAACGAGACCGTGCTATCAACAGCACCGAAATCAGATTTACCAACTCCCACCCTTCAATTCTTCTGGAGTACGTTCTTGAAGCCAAAGCTTACAGACATTCTTCCAACCTATCCTGCGCCATTTCCGTAAATCATAGAGCAAAGCGCATAGAGCATAGCGTAAATACTCACCCTTTCTTTCCGGGCTGATTCTAAATCTTCAAGAGATGCAATCGCTGGCATGGTTACCTCAAAATATCGCAGGGCGCATAGCGCATAGGGCGTAGCGGTAAGATATTACCGTAAATCGTAAGGCGTGAGGCGTAAGTTCACTTGAGCCGTTTCTTGCACCAATTGATCCCAAGAATTCCATTTCTGATGCGATTCCCCAGAAAGGCTCATTGCCTTTTCTGCTTTTTAGATCCTTTTGAGGATTTGTTCACCCCGTTAGAGATAAGAACCTCCTCAATCTATTTCTTAAATATTGCTTGCCCATTCCTGACTTCAAGTATTTCTCGCGAGCTAAAGCATCTTGTTCGTTCAAACATGCTTCATAATATATAAGCTCAAAAGGGCCTCTTTCTTTTGTTGAAGACACTCTGCCTTTATTGTGTTCTCGGATGCGGTTTTCCAGATCTCTTGTAAATCCTGTATAAAACTGTTTGTCCTTTTTGCTCTGTATTACATAAACATAGTACATGACTTGTGATCTCTAACGGGGTAAACATGCGGTTCTTCCACCAGGAACCCTATTCGTTTCTTCGGGGTTTCCGGTTCTGGCGGTGAACTCAGCAATCGTCTGATTTGCCCCAATATCTCGTTAATTGCAGTCTCGTGAACATCAAGTCTCGCAGTCAATTCTTCTTCCAACTCCGCGAGTTTGCGTGCAAGACCCCGTTGCTCAATGAGCATCTGCCGCATACGAATGAAAGCGCGCACTACAAAAACACTCATCTGAATGGCCCGCTTGCTGCGCAGTATGTTAGCTGCCATGAGTGCACCGTGTTCAGTGAAGGCGTACGGTGTAAAACGTGGATCACGGTGCCGTTGTGAACCGGTCGCAATTTGCGACCGGTTAGACTGGGTGTTTGACATCGCAATTTGCGAGGTCAAATCGGCCCATTCTTTCGCAGTCAACTGAAACATGAAGTCTTCGGGGAAACGGTTACGATTGCGCTTAACTTGCTCGTTTAACCGCTTTGTGGTTGTACCGTAAAGGCCTGCTAGATCGGCGTCCAGCATGACCCTTTGTCCCCGGATTAATAAGATCCGCTGCTCAATAACTTCTAAGGGAATAAGTGCTTTCATTTCGCCTCTGCAAGGTATCACAAATTGTGATACCTTGCAGCCTATCAAATATTTTAATCCGAGAATCCGAGAGACCTAGTTGAATTCTTTCTCTTCTCTTTCCCTTCCACAAATCTCATCCACCCTCACCTTTCAACTGTTCCGGAGTCCTTTCCTCCAGCCATATTTTCAAGGGTTACAGTCCTTCAAAATCTGGCAGGCAAACAAAAGTCTCTTCTTTTTGAAAAATTGGCTCAAATTTGATCGAAAGGTTGTCGTAGAAAACGTAAATCACCCCCGAAAGTTGGCCTATTTATACCAAAAATTTGATTTTGTAGCAATTTCCAGATGGTTCCATCCCATGTGAAAGGGTGTAATGAGGAAGGGGGAGATCCTCCTTTGGGAAGTCTTTTTAGGAAATCCATCGAGCATCTTATTTTGAAGGAAAAGATCGCCATCCTAGAGGAAGCGGATTGGGTCAAGGACACAGATCAAGATCCAGAAGAAGTTGACCGAGATCACCGCGAAGGGACCGGAGGTGGAACGGCGTACAAGAGGCTAAAGGAGGTCATGGATCGTGCTCTTAAGTTGGAGGAGAATCAAGAATGAGGCAATCGTAATAAAGTATTCTTTCGTACATTTCTTGGTATGGGGCTTTGAAGTTTAAACAACTATTTCCCAAGCTACTTTTTATTTATCCCGTTCTTCTCCCGATAAACCCTCTTTCAACAAGAACTCCCTGGCTCTCACTATCTCAATACCCTTGTAAACTTCAATGTCAAGCAAATGTCTATCGCCTGATATGATGGAATTGGCACCACCGTCAAGTGCACATTCAAGAAAAATATTATCGGTGGGGTCGGCGATTACTATAGATATCTTACTTTTCGTATCCACGTGTTGTGCATGGGTCCTAAGGTTTCTGAGAAATGGCATAACCTCTTGCGGAGACAATCCAAATTTTCCGTAACCGAGGACGCGGATAAACTCCTTCTCCATATCATCACTGAGGAGCATGATAAGCTTCCCATGGCGAACCAGGTCATAAACCTTTCTTGGATTTCCCTCCCAGAAGAGGGCAGAAATGGTGACGTTCGTATCGAGGACAACCTTCTTCACCGGATACCCCGTGATTCATGGATAATCCTTTCAACATCTTCTTCGGTAAGGTTTACGAAGCCCTTCTCCCTCGCCAGAGATTCAGCGAAGTTGTAAATTTCGGGATCCTCTACCGGCATAAGAACAACGTCAAAGACACTTCCGACCTCTTTCGCCGTGTCGTCAGGCAAAGAAAGATGCCCATCCGGCAGAACTTTACCTATGAATCGTTTTACTGTAGTTTTCATATACAGATTGCCTCCTTTATTTCATTTTGTTTAATTCCAAGAGACTGCCTCCGGTAAAACGCGAGCTATCTTTGAAATTATATACCTTGTTTCATTATGGTCCACATTTTATATTTTTGGAAGAAGTCCTTATTTTAACCGACCCTATCTAACCCCCGGACGGGAATAACTTACTATATCAAAAATCGAATGCAAATGTCTACGAGGTCTTTGCTCATTACTGTATTCTCTCCGAATCAATAAAATTCTTGTGCCTTTTATGTGACAATTCTCTTGAGGACTGACAAACGGGAGTGGTCCGTTATTTCCTCGAAATAACTCGCTTCGGTCTTTAAGAATTGACCCGGGTCCCACCGTCTTCTTAAGGAAAGATGACGAAAAATGTATTAATTCAAGGTCTGATCTCAACATAACTCCTTGACCAATCTACAATATTTGGTTAATATTAGCTCCATATTTATGAATCGTGTTGGTAATCATAACCCATGGGAGAAGATATCATTTACCAAAGAACAGAACTGATCACCAGCAAAAACACGAATTCCGATGAACGAGTCACGAGTGATGATTGACCTTTTGGGAGACCTGAAAAGAACAGATTATTGTGGGGATCTCAAGAAAAAGGATGTAAACCGTGAGGTCACCCTAATGGGATGGGTTCAACGGAGAAGAGATCTTGGGGGTCTCATCTTTGTTGAATTGAGGGATCGACAAGGGGTTATACAGGTGGTCTTCAATCCGGAGGTGAGTTCAGAGACACACGAGAAAGCCCAATCCCTGAGAAGTGAATATGTCGTGAGTGTTCAAGGAACCGTGGTGGTGAGGCCAGAAGGAACGGTCAATCCAAAATTAAACACAGGAGAGATTGAGGTCATTCCAAAAGAACTAAAGATTCTCAATGTCTCTAAAACTCCTCCCTTCCTTATCGAGGATGAGGAAGAGGTGGCGGAAAATACTCGCCTGAAATACCGATATCTGGACTTGAGAAAACCAGGGCTCCAGCGGAATTTAATCCTACGTCACCATGTGGCGAAAGAGGTCCGAAATTACTTTGATCGCTTAGGGTTTTTAGAGATTGAAACACCCATGCTTACCAAAAGCACCCCTGAGGGAGCAAGAGATTATTTGGTTCCCAGCCGGCTCAATCCAGGCCATTTTTATGCACTGCCTCAGTCTCCCCAGCTTTTTAAACAGATTTTAATGGTCTCCGGGTTTGACCGATACTTTCAGATTGTACGGTGCTTCCGGGATGAAGACCTCCGTTCGGATCGCCAACCCGAGTTCACACAAATCGATGTGGAGATGTCATTTGTCACGGTTCAAGATATTCAGAGAACGATGGAAAGGTTGATGGCCCATATCTTTAAAGAGATCTTAGGCGTGGCCTTGGAACTTCCCTTTCCAATCTTGACCTATGATGAGGCGATGAATCGATATGGGATAGATAAGCCTGATATCCGATTCGGAATGGAATTGAGGGATGTGACTGAACCATTGAGAGGTTCTTCCTTTCAGTTATTCAGGGAGGTGATAGAAGGAAAGGGCATCGTCAAGGTGATCAATGTGAAAGGAGGAAGTTCTTTTTCACGAAAGGAAATTGACAATCTCACTCACTTTGTTCAGAACTTTGGTGCCAAAGGATTGATCTCGGCAAAAGTAGGCCCAAATGGATGGCAATCGTCGATTCAGAAATTTATTACGGATGGAGAGAGGAAGGCGGTAGATGATGCTTTGAATGCCATGGAGAATGATCTCCTTCTCTTCGTGGCAGGGTCACCTAAAATGGTCAATCAATCATTAGCCAACCTTCGCCTTCATCTCGGCGAGAAGTTAGGACTCATTTCCAAAGATCAATATCGGTTTGTCTGGGTCCTCGATTTTCCGCTTTTGGAGTATGACGAAGCCGAGGGACGTTTTGTTGCGGTTCATCACCCGTTTACTGCTCCCAGGGATGAGGACATTGCAAAGTTGAAGGATCATCCGGAATTAGTAAAGGCTAAAGCTTATGATCTGGTATTGAATGGGTCAGAAGTCGGGGGAGGGAGCATTCGAAATCATCTCAGGGAGGTACAATCTCTCCTTTTTGAAAAATTGGGAATGGGTGAGGAGGAGGCCAGAGAAAGGTTTGGATTTCTTTTAGAGGCGCTCGAATATGGAACTCCCCCTCACGGCGGGATTGCCTTTGGGTTTGATCGACTCATCATGATCCTCAGCCATTCGGAGTCCATACGGGATGTCATTGCCTTCCCGAAGACCCAGAAGGGCACCTGTTTAATGACCGATGCGCCCTCAAAAGTGGATTCCAAGCAATTGGACGAGCTTTGGATTAAGGTAAAAGAAGTAAAAGTTTAATTCTTACCAAACATCGAGGAGAAGATATGACCATCACCCGGAAGAAGAGAACATTTCAAAGCAGGCACGCCGTAGAGCAATTTCCCCTCTTGGATATCCAAGAGCCGAACCTCTATCGAAGCGTCTTTCCATACGATGAGGTTTGTCGGGTAGAATTCGATAATAAATTTGTCTTTACCGATCCCCCTGAAGAGATCTTCATCACCGATACCACTTTCCGGGACGGACAACAGGCCAGGCCACCCTATACGGTAGAACAGATTGTAGACCTCTACGAAATGCTCCATAAATTAGGAGGCACCAATGGAGTGGTCCGGCAATGTGAATTCTTTTTATACAGTGAGAAGGACAAAGAAGCGGTGAGAAAATGTCAGGAGAGGAATTACCGCTATCCTGAAATTACAGGATGGATCCGTGCGGTCAAGGAAGATTTTAAACTGGTGAAAGAGATGGGGTTGAAGGAAACAGGCATTCTCACCTCTGTTTCGGATTACCACATCTTTTTAAAACTGAAGAAGAATAGAAGGTTGGTGATGCGGGAGTATCTCTCTATTGTTTCGGCTGCATTGGATCTCGGGATTATCCCTCGGTGCCATTTTGAGGATGTGACCCGGGCGGATATCTATGGATTCTGTGTTCCCTTTGCTCAGGATATCATGCGTCTTTCTGAAGAAGCCAAACTTCCAGTCAAGATTCGACTCTGCGATACTTTGGGCTATGGAGTGCCCTATCCAAGTGCTGCACTCCCCCGTTGCGTACCCAAAATGATCCGAGCGATGATTGATGATGCGGGCGTTCCTTCTGAATACCTGGAATGGCATGGCCACAACGATTTCTACAAGGGATTCATCAATGCCACGACAGCATGGCTTTATGGATGTTCTGCTGCCAATGGCACACTTCTCGGTTTTGGAGAGCGAACTGGGAACCCGCCCATCGAAGGATTAATCATCGAGTATATCAGTTTGATGGGACATAACAATGGTATCGATACCACGATGATCACAGAAATTCGGAACTACTTAGAGCGAGCGGCGGGTGTCCACATTCCTTCAAATATGCCCTTTGTGGGAGCCAATTTTAATTCAACGAGTGCTGGAATTCATGCTGACGGGATTCTGAAGAATGAGGAGATCTACAATATTTTTAATACGGCTAAAATTCTCAATCGCCCCATCTCCATCTCGGTCAATGATAAGTCTGGATTGGCGGGGATTGCCCAATGGATTAACTCCCATTTTGCCTTAACCGGAAAAGATCGGGTCGAAAAGATACATCCAGGAGTGGGCAAAATCAATCGGTGGGTCACCAAACAATATGAGGAAGGAAGAACAACTTCCATTTCAGATCAGGAGATGGAAAAGGTAACCCGGAAATATCTTGTTGAGATCTTTGTTTCGGAGTTCGATATCCTCAAGGCAAGAGCCCATGAGATGGCTGCCCATATCATTGAACGAGTGATTGAGGAACCCGGAATGAAAGCCATTACTGCTGAACAGATGGAGCCAGTCCTGCAATTCCTGGTGGATGAGCATCCTTATATACAGTTTGCCTACGTGGTCAATATGCACGGGACGAAGATCACGCGGAATATCTGCCAGGCCGTGGATCAAGCCAAATATGAGCGTGTGGGGATGGGGGAAACTTACTCGAACCGTTCCTGGTTTATCGAACCCTTGAGAGACGGCAAAGTTCATGTCACAGACCTTTATTCTTCAAAAATTACGGGAGCTCTCTGCATCACCGTCTCCGGGCCGATTAGGAATGAAGTGGGAGAGATCAGGGGCATCCTGGGTTTAGATATCCGATTTGAGGATTTGACCAAGAGCGAGGAAGAATAGTTTGATAGAAAGGATCTAAGAGAAAGAAATGATTTTAGCCGAAACGCTCACAAAGGCGCTTAAACTCTTTCCCGAGAAACAAGCCATCGTGTGCGGGGGAAAGCATTGGACCTATCAAGAATTTTGTAACCGAATCAATCGTCTGTCTCATTGTCTAAAGGGTTTTGGGATTAAAAAGGACGATAAGGTTGCCATTCTCCATCCTAATTGTCACACTTTTTTAGAAGCCTATTACGCCACTCCACAGATCGGAGCGATCTCTGTGCCTATCAACCATCGACTCTCCCCCAGAGAGATCGCCTTCATCCTCCAGGATTCAGAATCGAAGATATTGATCGCTGATTTGATGTTTAAAAACCAAATCGATCCAATCCGAAAGGAAATTCGAGGGATTGAGAAAATTCTTTGGACAAGTGAGGACAAGGATAACCCCTCCCTTTCGGCAAGCAAGGACTCAATCGATTTGAATTATGAGGAGGTGTTACAACAAGCGGATTTCAATGCCCTGTCCGAACCTTCCATTAACGGCGAAGATATTGCGCAGATCTACTATACGAGTGGTACGACAGGGCGCCCCAAAGGGGTGATGCTCTCTCATAAGAATGTGGCTACTCATGCGCTGGGTACCATCGCAGAAATTCATCTTACAGATTGCGATGTATGGATTCATGTGGCACCGCTTTTCCATCTTGCAGATGCTTGGGCCACTTGGGCTGTGACATGGGTGGGGGGGACCCATGTTTTGGTCAGGGAGTTCGATGCGAAGGTAGTTCTGGAAACCATCCAAAGAGAGAAAGTCACACTCACCAATCTCATTCCGACCATGCTCAACTTGATGGTCAATCATCCTGATGTAGGAAAATTTGATTACAGCAGTTTAAGAGTCCTTTTAAGTGGAGGAGCACCCATTGCTCCAGAAGTGGTTCGAAAAATTGTGGAGACCTTCAAATGTGACTATATCCAAACCTATGGCATGACCGAGACCAGTCCCTATTTAACACTCTCTATTTTGAAAGAGCACTTAAAAAAATTATCCAATGAGGATCAACTTCGATTCAAGTCCAAGACAGGAAGGGAATTCATCGGTGTTGCGTTAAAAGTGGTCAATGAACAGGGAAAGGAAATTAAAAAGGATGAAAAAGAGGTCGGAGAGATCATTGTCAAGGGAGATATTGTCACAAAAGGGTATTGGAAATTACCTGAAGAAACGAAGAAGTCAATTAAGGAAGGCTGGCTCTATACTGGTGATATGGCAGTGATCGATGAAGAGGGATATGTAACAATCGTTGATCGAAAGAAGGACATGATCCTGACCGGTGGGGAAAATGTCTATTCGACAGAAGTCGAAAATGTACTTTACATGCATCCAGCCATTTTAGAGTGTGCGGTCGTCGGAGTCCCTGATCAAAAATGGGGTGAAGCTGTAAAAGGGATCGTGGTGCTGAAACCGGGTCAAAAGGCGACTGCACAAGAGATCATCCAATTCTGCAAGGAGAGGATGACTCATTATAAAGCACCTAAATCGATTGATTTCATCGGAGCCCTTCCTAGGACCGGTTCCGGAAAGATCCACAAGAAGGGTTTAAGGGATAAATACTGGGAAGGCTACGAGAAAAAAGTCCACTGACAAATTAAAAATCCGATTAATCCTGCGTTTGAAAAAAACCTATCCTTGTAATCTGTGATTTCCAATAAGTACTAAAAATCTAATATTTTTCTTGACAAGAGTTTGGAATTTTTTTAAGGTTAATTTAGGTGTTAACGCTAACGCAACGAATGTTTTATTAGTCATTAAGACATTAAAATAATTAAATAATTAATGTTAGCTTGAGAAAGGAGAGACGATATGGAAGGGATGGATAAGATGGAGAGGAAGCCGATAAGGATAACAGATACGACCTTACGGGATGGGCATCAATCGAGTTTAGCCACACGGATGAGGACAGAGGATATGGTTCCGATTGCCGAGGGATTGGATAAGGTAGGGTTTTATTCGGTGGAGATGTGGGGAGGGGCGA
>Ga0315282_10017885_pt1 | contig 10191 bp, 10 predicted proteins | sample YL17G07_20_MG_FD_203693 | JGI IMG/M metagenome (GOLD analysis project Ga0315282, IMG submission 203693) | Sediment microbial communities from Yellowstone Lake, YNP, Wyoming, USA - YL17G07_20 | ecosystem: Environmental > Aquatic > Freshwater > Lake > Sediment | place: USA: Wyoming | collected... | reverse complement strand
TAGAAGTACTTGAGAACGGGCATTGCCGGGTACATGTGGCCCGCAGGTATACCATCTTCTTTGATGTCCTGCCGGATGATACCATCGGAGTCTTTGAAGTCACAACCATCGAACAGGCGCATAAATTTTACAAAAGAGATCCTTGAGGTTTTCATGATCTTCCGAGCTCCATTTTGCATAGGCTTTCGGATAGTTAACATGAATTTCATCAAAGGTATAGGCACCGGGTTTTTTAGGGCTTACCGGCTTTCGTACATCAAATGTTTTCTTCGAAGGTGGTGGTGAATTTAACACTAAAAAATTCCATGGGAAAACACAGTAACCGGTATCACGTTTTAACAAAGCTTTTAAGAATATCTTTTATATTGTCGGTTACTTTCTCCAGTTTGTTATTTGCTGCATGGATCTCCACCTCTTTAAGGGCATCAACAACCTTCACGGTAGCATCCTCCAGTCCCTCTTCAGCGGCATGCATCCCCACAAAATAAAGAGCCCCCACCACGTTTAAAGTCACATCCTCCATCCCTTTATCCGCGGTGTGTATCCCAACGGTATTCAGGGAAAGAGCCACCTGAATGGTTAGATCCTCCAGTTTTTTATCCGCGGCGTGGATGCCAATATCCCCCAGAGCCCCAGACAACTGCACGGTCGCTCTCTCCAATCCATTATTCACGGCATAGGTACTAACTTCATTGAGGAGCCCGGGCACCACCAAAACCTTCCGCTCCATTCCTCGGTCTATGGCATGGATACTAATGTCCTTAATCGCCCGAGCTACTTCTATGGTCCCCGCCTCAAGTCCCGATAATGCAGCATGGGTACCCACGTAACGAAGTGCCTGAGGCATAAAAAAGGTTGCTCTTTCAAATTCCTTATCAGCGGCATGGACACCAATTTTTCTTAATGTCATAGCTACCCTTTGAGATGAATCCACCAATCCTAGATCATCCTCTACGGGTCCTAGATCCCCAACCTGATCTCCCAATTTTTCAAGAACCATCATGATTTCTATGACGGTCCCTTCATCATCATTCCTAAGCGTAACTACGGCGGAGCGTTCAATATGCTCGCAGAAATTGTTAACGATAGTATATCTATGAATATTATTGGATGTACGAAGGAGTTCTATTACTCGGGCCTCCAGTTGATTCAGGCTTACCCTGGTTGTCGTTATATCAAACCGATTGATCGATGCATGCACGACATCAAAAACGGGTTGCATAACATCGTCAGTGTCTCCCTTCCGCTGGATATTTCCAGCATTGATATCATCCACAAGCATCTTCACTACCCCTTCAGGACGGAGTAGATTGATTATGTAAAACATGTAGAGGAACAATATGAGGAATGTGTAGATGCCTAAGATAAGGACGAATGAAACGAGATCCCAGAGATCTATCAATTTAAGTGCAACAAATCCGATCGATATGGATACGATATAAATAACGAGGAGAAACCACATGTCCGGGTTCTTTTTCATTGCATCGACAACCCGGGGAGCATATGAGCCGGCCGTCATCTGGATTGCGATGAGTGTTAAAGTGATGACAAGGGAGACTATGGCCGCTTGTGCCTGTACCATCGAACTCAAAAAGTACTTGGCGGAATCGATGTCCGTCGGGATGATGTTATACCCACTAATTATGAATTTCCCAATGATTACAACGATTGCATATAATACAAAGTATTGACAGAAGCGACATAACCAAAGAAAACTCCAGGGGTTGTCTTTTTTGAATTTTGATATTATGGGAATCTCCTCTAATTTCATTCCTTATGCCTCCAGGCTTTCATGTTAACACGTAATGTATAATTCCAGTATCATAAATTGTTTGAACTGAGTCTTTCCGACAATAGCATATCTTGATGTTTAATGCGCGATTTTTGAAAAATAGTTTTAGGCTAGGATCTTCATTGCCTATATTTACTCTACCATCATCCTACGGTCCCTGCAAATGTTTTTCTGCTCGACTCACCTCTTTGATATGGCAATGTCCAGTGCCATAGGTTCCCTCAATCCGGAATTGGAACCTGCCCCAGATTAACGGGTGAGTAGTGGACAATTTTGGCCGCCGGCCTCGGTAGGGTAGTGGACATCCTAGAAGCCTCCGGAGCTTTTGACCCGGGTTCGAATCCCGGCCGAGGCGCTGTTCTTCTGTATCATTTTAAAAAATTTCCTTTTCACAAAAAAATTATTGCATCATGCTGAACTCCCGCTTCACTCGCGTTCGAAAAATCCTGAAAATATTTTTTGGCGCGAAAGAAAATTCCGGGAATTTTTTTTTTCCGATTGATCTCCACTCACACAAGAACAGGCTCATCCATTAAATAATTGTCAAAGACCGGCCAGTTTCCGAATTCTCCGACGTGATCGATTTGGAGGGCTTTATCGTGCGATTGGCGGGCGTTTTCCGCGATAATCGGACTGTAAGATTAGTCAAAAAGGGGGTCCCGTAAAAGGCCGCTAAATTGCACGGTTTTTTCCGCCTTAAAATGGGTATTTTGACAAAACAACAATTTTAACGAAGAATCTTGTCGGGTGTTGGCACAATTTCCACTGGAGATTTACTGAATTTTTTCCGGGTGGGAACTCTCCGAGGTGAAGAAAGGGTCTCTCACCGGGGGTGTGGGTGGGGATAGCTGCCAAGTCCCCAGGTCTTCCTCAGGACCGGCCAGTTTCCGAATTCTCCGACGTGATCGATTTAGATGGCCTTATCCTGCGATTGGCAAGGGTTTTCTGAGATAATCGGACTACAAGATTGGTAAGAAAAGGCGTCCGGTAAAACGCTTCTAAATTGCACGGTTTTTTCCGCCTTAAAATGGGTATTTAGACAAAATAACAATTTTAACGAAGAATCTTGTCGGGCGTTGGCACAATTTCCACTGGAGATTTACTGAATTTTTTCCGGGTGGGAACTCTCCGAGGTGAAAAAAGAGTCTCTCCCCGGGGGGCACTGTATTGGTGCTTGCCGGCTAAAATGAAAAAACTCTGTCAATAAAACGGATAAAAAATTGTGGCACTCTACACTTTATTACAAAATATTGAGAATTTCGAAAAACACCGATAGTACTTTATCTTAGCACCGATTACGAACAGTATGGAAAGTCTTCTCGACTTTGCGTTACAGGAACGATATAAACGAGTAGGCGAGCTTGGGGATAAGGTAGCCGAGTTTGATACGTTACAGTATTTCTAAAAAGGGGGAGTGGAAAAAAATTCAAGAGGCTCGTTGTACCAAGAGAAACATCCAGGCAGGGATCATGAAGATCTCTTTCTCATCTTTTGTTATCTTCTGAAATGTGTTCTTTGTAACCAGAATCCCCCGGCTGACCCCATAGGCTGCCATGAACGTGCGCAGACCCTTAAGATCAGAGGGAGCGATATGCTCCTGGAACTTGACTTCTACTGGGAGAAGCGGGGCTGTGTCAAGCACCACATCCACTTCGTTCTTCTGTTTGTCCCGCCAGAAATACTTCCCGGCAAACACGGTCTCAACATAGGGGCCGAGAACTTTCTCAACAAGCATGGTAAAATCAAATCCCATGACCGCAAAGGCAATCGCCGGGTGAACTACGTAGACCTTCTTGTTTCTCCGCAGGCGCGAAGCAGCGCTGCCAGTATAGGATTCAGCTACGGTAATCAAAAACGCGGACCTGAGATAGAACAGGTAATTTGTCACCGTTTCATAGTTGGCATTCAGCGTTGAGCACAGATTTTTTACTTCAAAGAGGTTTGCGGAATTGTTGCAGCAGTAGCGGAAGAGGTCAAAGAGGAGGTCCCGACGTCGAATGTCGTAGATTGCAGGTATATCTTGGTAGATGATCTTCTTGACAACCAGCTCGTAGATGTATTTTCTGATAACGGTAGAATCCTTTTCATCGCAGAGTTCCGGAAACGCACCCCTGAACAAGTATTGCAGAAACTCATGCTCGAAGTATTCTTTCTCAGCCATTGTGCGATGCCAGAAATCCTGCAGGGCAGCCCAGTCATCGGCAACAGGAATCGGTTCTTTGGGGGGATGCCCCTTGAGCTGCAGGTATTCGGAGAAGCTGAGAGGTTCGAGCTGAAACGTGACGAGCCTGCCGGCCAGTGTCGCCTTTGCCTTGGAGAGTTCAAGCGATTCCGAACCGGACACAATAAACTTACACCCTTTCTGGTCATAGTACCGCTTGAGGATGCCTTCCCAGTCCCTGATATAATGAATCTCATCAAGGAATATGGTGCGTGATTGGAAGTTATTGAGAAAATAGTCCAGCACAAATACGAGCACTTCTTTTTTCTGGGTCTCTTCTTCATCGAACGAGAAGAACAAGGCATCGTTGCCCATTTCCTGCATCATCTGGCGCATCAGCGTGGTCTTGCCGGTCCTCCGGAGCCCGACAATCGCTATCGCCTGCTTTTTCTCCCGCCACGTCTCAATGATGTTATAGAGGTCACGCCGGTACCGGGGGACTTCGATAGTGCTCCCCCGGAGATGGGGATTATATTCATAGATGAGGCGGATGATATAATCCGTATCCATAGTATAGTAGAATTAACTTCCAACTCTAATAATGTTTAGGTAGGATTAAAATTAATTTTACATCACGAAAAAAATTTCAAAAAACTCCGATGGAACTATGGATACGTCATTGATACCATGCAAAGGATCGGACTGCCCGGAATGGGATAACGGTACGTGTATCGTGCTTCACCGGCTTGGAAGGCTCCGGGGTGAAGAAAGGGTCTCTCACCGGGAGTGTGGGTTGGTATAGCTGTCAGGTCCCCACCAAACGATCTCTTCGACACTCCCGTCACCTATCATGAAACGTCGCCAGACCCGCTCGTGCTGGGTCCGGAGCCAGAGCTCGCGGATGACGTAAGGAGGGAACGTGAGCGTCCGGAGTCCCGCGACTTCCTCCGGACAGACCTGGTCCGAGGAGTCATACGGGTCAATTCGGAACCGGGTCTGCCGGACCTTCACGAGCCGGATGGATTCCGGCTTGTAGATCAGAAAGTCAAAGGGGAGATCATTGTTTGTATTGTCAAGCGAACGATAGCCCATCCGCTCGGCAAAACTTTTCGCTTCCGCGATCGCTGCGACCGGTTTTTTACCGCGGGTCATAGTATTTTTCCCGCATTCAGATGAATCCCTGAATCTTGAATCTCTTCTGGTCGCCCGAACAATTTTTTCCCGCTAAAATATTTTTTTGCCCGGAAAATGTTTTCGATAAGAAATTTCAGGATTTTTTTCGAGTGGTTACGATTTCTCAACACACGTGTAACCGGCTCCCGGAGTGATGAGAAGTCAGCATAGGACGCACGCGATACCACCTTCTTCACTTTCGTCCCGCGCCTGCCGCAGGGTTATACGCCGTTTGTACCCATTCAGGAGTGCTATGGAGTTTGACCTGTGTTCCGGCATCATGATCAGATCCGGAACGTTCAATGCACTCATCGCACCCGAAGAACTTGCCGCTACAGTACTTGCCGGGCAGAATGAACTCCAGCGCTTCCTGTTCCTCTGCGTCGGTAGCACATCTTCACGGCTCCTCTCCGGCATCCGCGCCGTGTCTCCCCATTGTGAGGTACAGACAGCTCGTACCGCCTACGAGCTGAAAATGATCCTTGAGACTGCCTGTCACACCATCATTTTTGTGGAACACGATCCGGCATGGTACAACCACCATGAAGATCTGCTCACGGTTATCAGCCACGAACTTGCAGAACGGGCGCAGAATGCCCTCGTGATCCTCTATACCCGCGAACCTGACCGGACCTTTATGATCCTGTGCCAAAAGGCACACCGGGTCTTTTTCTTTGACTTCCCCCGGGTACCGGCACGGCATACCACCAGGCACCATTACCGGGTACCGGGTGGTGGTGAAGCAGCACCCCGGTTCCCCCGGCAGCACACGCTGGAGGGGATGTGATGGGAAGGAGTTTTGCAAGTGTCCGGCAAGGGGTAAAGGATACCACCGATCGCTGGGGCAGGGCAGCGCAGAGCATTCGCGAAGATGACCGGGCATATGCCAGACAAGTTGTGGCAATGGCAAAGAAACACGCAAGCGAGGAGTTTTACCTCTTCGATGACCCGCTGGAAGCCGCAGTATTCTCAACGCTCGTTGAACTGCTTGCACAAAAAGAGGAGGAGTGACGCCATGTGGATCCTCGACTCGTGCGCCAGAAGCAGCATCGAACTCTGGGATCGCAACGGTGGCACACGGTGCGAGTGCATCCCGGCCAAAGCGCAGTTTTACCTGCACCTGCCCGATCCGCATGTGCACCGTGAAATGCTGGAGGCACTGGAAAGCAGCTACCCGGTCCGGGAATGCACGTTCCGGACGGTGTTTGGCGAACTTGCTGGCTACCGGATCACGGCAGGCAGGGACGTGGCGGAAGCGATCGAGCGCCAGAGCCTGCAGAGCGCCCAGCTCTACAATGTCGATGTCCGGCTCGACCAGAAATACCTTGCAGAGCACGGGCTCTTCCCCTGCGGGCATCCCCACGAATCCCGGTTTTCACCCGATATTGCGCAGGATCTCCGCAAGATGCATGTACGTATACCGGGCATACCTGGCAGGACGGCACAGATATCCTCAGTGGATGTGACTGCTGAACGCGAAGAACACCTGACTGGTACAGAGCGTAATGTCCTGTCCGATCTCACCGGCTGTATCGATGCCACCGATCCTGACGTGATCCTCTTTCCCCATGCCGATACCTGGATGGCACATCTTGTACGAAAAGCCCGGGACTACGGACTCAAAGCGCCCTTCTCCCGGAGCGGAAAATTCCGTACCCTTGATTCACGCTCGTACTGGAGTTACGGCAGGGTGGAACACCGGAAAGGAGCATTGATCCCTGACGGGCGGCTTCTCATCGATACGGAGCAGAGTTTTGTCTTCCGGGAAGGGGGGCTTTCCGGTGTGCTCCTTACCGCCCGGCTTACCGGGCTCTCCCCTAACCTTACCTCCCGGTTCACCCCCGGGACACTAGTCTCCGGCTACGAAGTGTATGGGGCGCTCATGCAGGGAATTACTATCCCTTTCCGGAAAAACGAACCCGAATGCGTACGGAAGTTTGCCGTCCTCAAAGCCGCAGATCGCGGTGGCATGATGTTCCAGCCGGTTGCCGGGCTCTATGAACAGGTCTGCCAGATCGATTTCACATCACTGTACCCGTCTATCATTGTGCAGTCTAACCTGTCACCGGAAACGATCGGGCATCAGGAAAAACAAGGATTTTTACCGGGCGTGCTCGATCCTCTCCTTCTGTTGCGCATCCGGGCAAAACAGATGAAAAATGCGGATGCACGCTATGCAGGCATCGATTCAGTACTCAAATGGATGCTTGTCACCTGTTTTGGGTATACCGGTTACAAGAACGCAAAGTTCGGGCGCATTGAAGTGCACGAAGCGATCACGGCACGTTCCCGTGAGATCCTGCTCCAGGCCAAACATCTTGCCGAGAAGACCGGGTTTTCCGTGATCCATGGGATCGTCGACTGTCTCTGGGTGAAAGGCGGGGATCCGGCAGCACTGAAAATGCTCGTTGAAAGAGAGACCCGGCTCTTCACCGAACTCGAACAGTACGACTGGCTCGTATTTCTCCCGCTTGCCGATGGTTCCGGCGCGTACACCCGGTATTACGGCAGGCTTGATGACGGAAGTATCAAGGTCCGGGGGATCGCTGCACGACGGCACGACACGCCGGAATACTGCCGACGGATGCAGCAGGAAATGCTGACCGTTATGGCAGGTGCTGCTGATCTCAAAACACTGGCAGGTACCGAAGAACCGGTCTCTGCCATACACCGTGCATATGTGCAGGGACTTGCGACAGCAAAACCGGAAGACATGGTGATCCACAAACGGATAAGCCGGCTTACCTATGCGCACCGCTGTCTTGAAGGTGCAGCGGTACAGGCATACCTTGCCGAGGGCATGGAGATCTCGCCCGGCATGAAGATCGGGTATATTGTGCGGGATGCGCGGCATTACCGGGTCGATCCGGAATGGAATGCAACGATGTTCGATTGTGCCTATTACCGGGACCTGCTCGAAAAAGCATGGGGTGAGATTGCATTTGTATTCCACGAACTTCCCAAAAAGTGCAGGAGATCAGCCCGGGCGCAAGTGGGCGCACCCCCGGACATATTTCCGGCGTAAGGTTCATTACCTTTACCGCGCCCATCTCGTACAGGAGTATACGCTGATGCTGTTCTCACCGGGAAGTGACGAGATATACCGGGACTCTCTTGCGCTGCACGCAGAACACCACGGAAAACTGGAGATCCGTTCAAAGGTCCCGCTCAAGACCAAGTATGACCTTTCCCGTGCGTATACGCCGGGGGTTGCCGAAGTCTGCCGCCAGATCGTGAAGGACCGGAACCTTGCCTACAAGTATACGTTAAAAGGAAACACGATCGCGATTGTCACTGACGGCTCTGCGGTGCTGGGACTGGGCAATATCGGCGGGTATGCAGCGATTCCGGTGATGGAGGGGAAGGCAATTCTCTTCAAGGAGTTTGCCGGTATCGATGCATTCCCGATCTGCTTTGAGAGTTACGAGACGGATTTTGTCGACCAGGTACGTAACATCGCGCCGGTATTCGGGGGCATCAACCTTGAGGACATAGCGGCACCGAAATGCTTCGAGGTGGAAGATGCATTGCAGGACATCGGAATACCGGTGATGCACGATGACCAGCATGGGACTGCGGTTGTTGTCCTTGCCGCAGTGCTCAATGCATGTAAAGTGACCGGAAGGAGATTTGAGGATCTCAATATTGTCATTTCCGGTGCCGGTGCAGCCGGTTTCTCCATCGCCCGCCTGTTAAAGTGCATCGGGTATGATCCGAATGTCTGCACGATGGTGCAGGATATTGTGGCGTGCGATAAAAAAGGGATCATCCACCGGCGCCGTGAAGGACTCTACGGCAACAAGTACAAGTTCATTCTTGGGGAGGAAACCAACCGCAGCGGAAAATCCGGAACACTTGCCGATGCGATGGCGGGGGCAGATGTTTTTATCGGGGTCTCTGCGCCGAATATTGTGACGGAGGAGATGATCCGTTCCATGAACAGGGACCCGATCGTCTTTGCGATGGCAAACCCGGTAGCGGAGATCTGGCCTGATGCAGCACGACATGCAGGTGCAGCAGTTGTCGGAACGGGAAGGAGCGATTTCCCGAACCAGATCAATAACGTGCTCGCGTTCCCTGGTATCTTCCGGGGGGCACTGGATGCCTGTGTCACGAAAATCTCTGATGAGATGAAGATCGCAGCGGCACATGCAATTGCCGGGTACGTGCCAAAACCCAACCGGGAGCGAATCCTCCCGAATATCCTTGACAAAGGTGTGACCCGTGCGGTAGCAAAAGCAGTTGCGGCAGCAGCGGAACTGTGCGGGTGCATGAGAAAAATTGCATGACCGGCACTGCCACGGGATATTGATCAATGGAGTTCGTGCTCGTAGCGCTGGGCAGCCTCTGCACCATCTCTACAGAACCCACGATATTCCAGACCGAGATCGGTTACAAGCGGACACCTGTTGCAGGTACAGCCATGATCTTCGGTGATACAGAGATGGCTCTTTCCGTTGATGCAGTAGACCGATTCGTGGATCTCCCCGGCACACCGGTTATAGGAGGAACAGGATGAGCAGACGCATACGGACTGTTTTTCACTAATCAGTACCGCGCGCTGTTTAACACTGCTCTCCCAGTATGTGTTGAGCCACTGTTCAAATGCATCCATATTTTAACTCTGGTCAGTACCACGCTTCATCCATATCCGGTGATCTCATAATCGATGGCGGTAGAGTTCTTTATGCACTCTTTCCCGTGGAGCAGCACCTCTTCAATCATCTTTTTGAGGAGGGCCGGGTAGACCGCTCCCACCATCTCCTGCACGGGTTTGCCCTCGCAGAAGAACTTAAATGTGGGTGTGCTCAGTACGCCATACCGTTCCGCCGTCCACTGGCTCGCGAGGATATTGATCCGGGCAAACAGGCACCTGCCCCTGAACTCCTCTGCATAATTCCTGAAGTACGGCTCCACCTGGTGACAGAAAACACATGCGGGGGAATAAAACATCACCACGACGGGAATGTTCCCATGCTCCACCAGTGTCTCCCAGTTGAGATCGTTGGCTTCAATGACAGCAGCGCCGGATGTCTCTTTCGTTTCCTGTTCCATGTGGCACCCC
>Ga0315282_10017884_pt1 | contig 10192 bp, 8 predicted proteins | sample YL17G07_20_MG_FD_203693 | JGI IMG/M metagenome (GOLD analysis project Ga0315282, IMG submission 203693) | Sediment microbial communities from Yellowstone Lake, YNP, Wyoming, USA - YL17G07_20 | ecosystem: Environmental > Aquatic > Freshwater > Lake > Sediment | place: USA: Wyoming | collected... | reverse complement strand
CCCGGTGGCGACGACCACCGACGGCATCTACATCGCCGGCTGCTGCGCCGCGCCCAAGGACATCCCCGACTCGGTCGCCCAGGCGCGCGCGGCGGCGGCCCGGATCATGGGACGCATCGCCAAGGGCAAGATCGAGATCGAAGCCGTGTACGCCGAGGTCGACGAGGACTTCTGCTCCGGCTGTCGCATGTGCAACGAGCTCTGTCCCTACAGCGCCATCGAGTACGACGAAGAGAAGAAGCGCAGCCACGTGATCAGCGCCGTCTGCAAGGCGTGCGGCGCCTGCGTCGCCGCCTGCCCGTCGGGCGCCATCAAGGCGCGGCACTTCACCGACAAGCAGATCTTCGCCGAGATCGAGGGGGTGCTGGCATGACGTTCGAACCGAAGATCGTCGGCTTCCTCTGCAACTGGTGCTCGTACACCGGCGCCGACCTGGCCGGCACGAGCCGCATCCACTACGCGCCCAACGTGTCGGTGATCCGCGTGATGTGCTCGGCGCGCATCGACCCGACGTTCGTGCTCAAGGCGCTGGCCGACGGCGCCGACGGCGTGCTCATCTGCGGTTGCCACCCGGGCGACTGCCACTACACCGAGGGCAACTACAAGATGATGCGCCGCTTCCCGCTCTTGAAGAAGCTGCTCGCCGACTACGGTATCGAGAACGACCGCGTGCGACTCGAGTGGGTCAGCGCCAGCGAAGGCCAGCGCTTCGCCGACGTCGTCAACGACATGACCGAGCGCGTTCGTGCCCTGGGGCCGAGCCCGGTCAAGATGGACCTGGCAACCGACATGGCCGAGAGGTGAGACGTGGCTGACAAGAAACTCCAGCTGGCTATCTACTGGGGCGCCGCCTGCGGCGGGTGCGACTCCCGTGCACGCGACGGGGGAGCGCAGTCGACCAGCGAGAAGCCCGGCCAGACGATTGGCTCGGGCGCCGGCGGGCGTTGCCCCAGCGAGCTGTGCGGGCGCAGGCCGTTGACGTGACGGCCTCGATTCGTGGACGGGCCGGACGCGGGACGCAACAGCGCGACGGCGTCATTCTGCGCGGCCGGCCGCGCGCCGCGACGCGGGATCTCGGATGCGCCGTCATCGAGGCTGACGGGGGCTGCATTCGCTCCCTCAACGAGCCCTTTCCGGATATCGGCCGCCCACCACGAAACCGGACCAGACCGGCGTCTCCCGACGCAGATCCCGGGCTCCCCGGGTTCTGCTACTTCTTCGAGTCACCGCACGCGCAGGAGCCCATCAGGCCGCACTCGGACAAGCGGAATTTCACGGGAGCCAGCCCGAGGACGTATTCGATGTCGCTGTCGGAGTCGCTCATGACCTTCCCGAGCAGATCGATCCAGGTGTTCGCCTTGCTTTCGTCCATCGACGCATCGGCGGAGACGAGATCCCCCTCGACGTCCGACAGGACGCAGCCGACATTGCAGGCAGAGAAACAGCCGGACGCAATCTTGATCCGGGACTCCGACAAGCCGCTCGCGCAGCGTTCTGGAAGCGTGGCCTTCCGGCGAGCAAGATCGTCATACCAGGCGGCCAGAATCGCCCAGCGGACTGCGTACTTCTTGAGAAGCGCGGTTTGCGTGACCAGCTCCTCGTTTGACGATTCCTGAGACGTACTCATTCAGTTCACCCCCTGCCCAAGTTGGCTGCCTCAGAATTGCAGTTGCCTGCCTCAGAGCTGCCAAATTCACTATACACAGTCTTCGCGAGACTAGGAACCCCCGCGCAGAAACACTCTCCCGACTCCCCCCGGTTTGTGGTGCTAGAACAATTCCCCTAACATGATTAGCGGGGCGCTCGCCGCAGATCCACTTAGGCGGCATACCCTATTGACTATTGTACTCATCCAGAAGGTATTGTACGTCCTCGAACCATGACCGGTTTGTGAGTGCGCACGATGGAGGAATGCATGAGGGTCGGCGTCTTTGTCGGTGAATATCTGAAGGAAACGGGGCGCAACCTCGAGGCGATCGCGGGGTACGCGCGAAACCTGCCTGACGTGGAGCACGTCCGCCTGCTCGCCTTCCGTCAGCTTCTGGATCCCGCCGCGCTGGCGAACGAGTTGCGCGAGGAGAAGCTGGAACGGGTCGTGCTTGCGGGGGACTCGCCGGGCTACTTCAAGCCAGCCTTCACGCAGGCTCTGGCCGACGCCGGCAAGGATGCCAGAGAGGTGCACCTTGCTTCCTTCCGGGAGCACGGCGCGGGGTCGCCCGACTCGCTGGAGCGGGCCAAGGCGGTGATCGCCTGCGCGGTGCGCGCCGTGCCGTTCTCGCTGGTGGCGGTCCCCAAGCCCGCCGTCGTGAAGCATGCGACGCTGGTCATCGGCGCGGGCATCGCGGGCATCCAGGCGGCTCTGGAGATCGCCGATGCAGGCAAGAAGGTCTTCCTCGTCGAGCGCGAGCCGACCATCGGCGGCCACATGGCGATGTTCGACAAGACGTTCCCGACGCTCGACTGCGCGGCGTGCATCCTGACGCCGAAGATGGTCGCGGTGAGCGATCACGAGATGATCGAGCTCATCACCAATGCGGATGTCCAGGAGGTTCGCGGAACGCCGGGCGCGTACCGGGTCACGGTCGCGCGCCGAGCGCGCCGGGTTGACCCGGAGACATGCACCGCCTGCAACTCGTGCACGGACGTCTGCCCGGTCTCCGTCTGGAGCGAGTTCGACTCCAAGCTCAGCCACCGCAAAGCCATCTACATCCCGTTCCCGCAGGCGGTGCCCACCGCCTACGTGGTCGATCCCGTCGCTTGCACCTACGTGCAGAGCGACGGCCAGAAGTGCGGGGTCTGCGTCAAGAAATGCCCGCTGGGCTGCATCCATCTCGACGAGAAGGACGACACGGTCGACATCGAGGTGGGCAACATCGTCATCGCCACCGGCTACGAGCTCTTCGATGCAAGAAAGATCGAGTGCTACGGCTACGGGAAGCTCCCCAACGTGCTGACCTCGCTCGAGTTCGAGCGGATGACCAACGCTTCCGGGCCTACGGGAGGGAAGATCGTCCTCAAGACCCGAAAGCTCAACAAGCGCATCAAGGTCGAGGAGTTCGTGGCCGATCCGGAGGGGCCCTCGCCCAAGAGCGTGGCCATCATCCACTGCGTGGGCTCGCGCGACCCGAAATACAACCCGTACTGCTCGCGCGTCTGCTGCATGTACTCGCTCAAGTTCGCACACCTGGTGCGCGAGAAGCTGCCCCAGGCGACCTGCCACGAGTTCTACATCGACATGCGCGCCTATGGGAAAGGCTACGAGGAGTTCATGGAGCGCATCAAGGCCGAGGGGACGCGCGTGGTGCGCGGCCGCACGGCGGAGGTCTCCGAGGTCGATGGGCAGATGGTGCTCAAGGGTGAGGACATGCTGCGCAACCGGCTGGTGGAGTTCCCGGTCGACATGGTGGTCCTCGCCGTGGGCCTCGTCCCCTCCCCGGGCAACCAGGATCTGGAACGTCAGCTCGGCGTGCCTCGGGACTCCGACGGCTGGTTCTCGGAACTCGACTACAACGGCGACCCGACCTACACCGAGCGAGGCGGCGTCTTCGTCGCGGGGATGTGCCAGGGGCCCAAGGACATCCCGGACACCGTCGCCCAAGGGTCGGCCGTGGCGGCAGGTGTGCTGCGCAGCATCTCCAGCGGCTACGGCGGCGGGGACCTGAGCAACCTGAGCTTGAGCGAGATCGAGACCCGCGCCCGCGATCTGCAGGCCAAGCTCTCTCCCGCCGGAGGTGGACAATGACCGCGACCGTTCGCGTGAACCCCAAGCTGATCTCCGAGCTGCAGAGCTACGGCGCCGAGGACGTGCAGAACTGCTACCACTGCGGCAACTGCAGCGCGGCCTGCCCCTATTCCAGCGAGCCGTTCATACTCCCGCGCATGTCGACGCGGCTGTTGCAGATGGGGCTGGAGGAGTCACTGCGCGGCAACCTCGAGCCGTGGCTGTGCTACTACTGCGGCCAGTGCTCCGACCAGTGCCCGCGCGACGCCGAGCCTGGTGCGACGATGATGAGCCTGCGGCGCTGGCTCACCGGCCGCTACGACTTCACCGGCATCGCGCGCCGGTTCTACCGTTCCTGGAAGATCGAGCTCGCCGCGCTGATCATCGTCGCCCTGCTCACCGGCGCCGGCCTGCTCGCGTACGGCTTCCTGTGGGGCGGCGGAAACCTGTCGGTCTTTGACACCGGGGGCGGGCAGAGCGCCTTCCTCCCCGCCGGCGCCATCCACGTCGTCGACTGGGTGCTGGGGCTGATGTTCATTACCGTGGTTCTCGTCAACATGGCGCGGATGTGGCATTTCACCATGCACGCCGAGGACATCCCGCGGGCTTCAGCCGGGGCCTATCTACGGCACGCGCTGCTCTTTCCGCTCCACTTCTTCACCCAGAAGCGGTGGGCCAAGTGCGACAACAACATGCCCTGGCTGACGCACCTCCCGCTCATGCTCGGCTACCTGACGATGCTGGTGCTGATCATGTTCTTCCTGGAGCCGTTTCAGGATGGGCCGGCCATCGACTGGAAGTTACATACCCTTGGCTACCTGGCCACGGCCGGGCTGCTGGTGGGCGTGTGGTACGCGGTACGCGGACGCCTGAAGAAGAACGTTCCCATGTACCGGCACTCGCACAGCACCGACTGGGTCTTCGTGCTCCTGCTGCTGGCAATCGTCGCCACGGGCGTGCTGCTCCACGTGCTTCACCGACTGGGCTTCGGCGCCGCCGCCAACCTCACCTACGTGGCGCACATGATGGTGGTGGTTCCATGGATGATGCGCTTCCCGTTCTCCAAGTGGTCGCACATGATGTATCGGCCGCTCGCCATGTACTTCGCCGCGATTCAGACCGAGGCGCTCGCATCGCAGTCCCCGCAGCTTCAGGGCGGGGCCGAGGACGAGCTGGCGCCAGTGGCCGAGGCGGCATGATCCGGAGGCAGCCATGAGCGAGCCGAGAACCGGCGTCTTCATCTGCAACTGTGGCACGAACATCGCCAACGTGATCGACGTGGAGGCGGTCCGCGCGTTCGCGCTCACCGTGCCGGGCGTCACGGTCGCACGTACCTACCGCTACGTGTGCTCCAAGCCCGGGCAGGAGATGATCATCAAGGACATCAAGGAGCACGCGCTGGATCGCGTCGTGGTGGCGGCCTGCAGCCCGCGGATGCACGAAAAGACATTCCGCAAGGCGTGCCAGGCCGCGGGCCTCAACCCCTACATGCTGGAGATGGCCAACATTCGCGAGCAGTGCGCCTGGCCCCACGTCGACGGGCTGGCAGCCACCGAGAAGGCGCTGGCCTTGACGAGTGCGGCGATCTTCCGCGTGCGGCAACAAGAGCCGCTCGAGGGCCTCACCGCCGAGATGTGTCCGACCACGCTGGTGCTGGGCGGCGGCATCGCCGGCATGACCGCCGCCCTGGAGCTGGCCGACGGCGGCCACCCGGTGGTGCTCGTCGAGAAGGCAGAGCGGCTGGGCGGCAACCTCGCCCGGGTCGACCTGACCGCTCCGTACCTGGACTCGGCGCGCGACCTGATCACCGAGCGAATCACCCGCGTGCAGGGGAGCTCGAAGATCAAGCTGATGCTGCGCTCGCAGCTCAAGTCCCTCACGGGCTTCGTTGGCAACTTCGACGCGGAGATCGTCACCGATGGCGGCGGGGAGGCCACCGCGAGGCTGGGCAACGTGATCGTGGCCACCGGCTACAAGGAGTTCGACGCCGCCCGCGTCACGCACTTCGGCTACGGCAAGCTGCCCAACGTCATCACCTCCTTCGAGCTGGAGAAGATGTTGACCGCGGGGCGCATCGAGACCCGCGAGGACCGCAAGCCGCAGTACGTGGCGATCATCCATTGCGTCGGATCGCGCAGCGCGGAGTTCCACGGCTACTGCTCGCGCGTGTGCTGCATGACCGCGATCAAGTATGCCCAGGAGATCAAGAGCGCCGTTCCCTCCTGCCACGTGCTGGACATCTACATCGACATGAACGCCTTCGGGAAAGGCCAGGAGGACTTCTACAAGCGTGGCTCCGAAGCCAAGACGATGTTCTTGATGTTCGGCAAGAACGACTATCCGTTCATCCGCAAGGCGGACGCCAAGGACGACTGCGACATGCTCCTCGTGATGGACGAGCAACTCTCGGGCAAGCGGATCGAGATCCCCGCCGACCTCGTGGTCCTCATGGTCGGCATGGAGGCCCGCGCCGACTCGGGCGAGGTCGCGCACCTGGTCAACATCAGCCGCGACAAGGACGGCTGGTTCATCGAGAGCCACCCCAAGCTCGACCCGGTGGCGACGACCACCGACGGCATCTACATCGCCGGCTGCTGCGCCGCGCCCAAGGACATCCCCGACTCGGTCGCCCAGGCGCGCGCGGCGGCGGCCCGGATCATGGGACGCATCGCCAAGGGCAAGATCGAGATCGAAGCCGTGTACGCCGAGGTCGACGAGGACTTCTGCTCCGGCTGTCGCATGTGCAACGAGCTCTGTCCCTACAGCGCCATCGAGTACGACGAAGAGAAGAAGCGCAGCCACGTGATCAGCGCCGTCTGCAAGGCGTGCGGCGCCTGCGTCGCCGCCTGCCCGTCGGGCGCCATCAAGGCGCGGCACTTCACCGACAAGCAGATCTTCGCCGAGATCGAGGGGGTGCTGGCATGACGTTCGAACCGAAGATCGTCGGCTTCCTCTGCAACTGGTGCTCGTACACCGGCGCCGACCTGGCCGGCACGAGCCGCATCCACTACGCGCCCAACGTGTCGGTGATCCGCGTGATGTGCTCGGCGCGCATCGACCCGACGTTCGTGCTCAAGGCGCTGGCCGACGGCGCCGACGGCGTGCTCATCTGCGGTTGCCACCCGGGCGACTGCCACTACACCGAGGGCAACTACAAGATGATGCGCCGCTTCCCGCTCTTGAAGAAGCTGCTCGCCGACTACGGTATCGAGAACGACCGCGTGCGACTCGAGTGGGTCAGCGCCAGCGAAGGCCAGCGCTTCGCCGACGTCGTCAACGACATGACCGAGCGCGTTCGTGCCCTGGGGCCGAGCCCGGTCAAGATGGACCTGGCAACCGACATGGCCGAGAGGTGAGACGTGGCTGACAAGAAACTCCAGCTGGCTATCTACTGGGGCGCCGCCTGCGGCGGGTGCGACGTGTCGATCCTCGACACCAACGAGTTCATCCTCGACGTCGACAAGGCCGCCGACGTCCGACTCTGGCCCATCGCCGCCGACGGCAAGTACGCCGACGTCGAGGCCATGGACGACGGCGAACTCGACGTCACGATCATGAGCGGCGGCGTGCGCAACTCCGAGAACGAGCACATCGCCAAGCTGCTTCGCCAGAAGAGCAAGATCTTCGTCGCCTACGGCTCCTGCGCCTACATGGGCGGCATCCCCGCCCTCGCCAACCTGGTGCCGCGCGACGAGATCTTCACCCGCGCCTACCTCGACAACCCGTCGATCGAGCCCGGCAACCAGACGATCCCCAAGCCCGAGACCAAGGTCAACGGCTACGACCTCAACATCCCCGACTTCTACAAGCGGGTCTACAAGCTCGACCAGGTCATCGACGTCGACTACTACGTGCCCGGCTGCCCGCCGCAGCCCGACCAGTGCAAGGCGGCCATCCTGGCGCTGGTCGCCGCGCTGACCGGCCAGGCCGACCCGCCGCCCAAGGGCGCCGTCGTCGGCGCCTTCGAGCGCAACCTGTGCGACGACTGCGAGCGCGAGAAGTCCGAGAAGAAGATCAGCCGCTTCTACCGGCCCTGGGAGATCATGCAGGACCCCAAGCAGTGCCTCATGGAGCAGGGCATCCTGTGCGCCGGCTCGGCCACCCGCTCGGGCTGCGGCGTGCGCTGCCCCAACAGCGGCATCCCCTGCCGCGGGTGCTACGGTCCGGCGCCCAACGTGCTCGACCAGGGCGCGAAGCTGCTCTCGGCGGTCTCGTCGATCATCGACAGCCAGGATCCCGCTGAGATCGACGAGATCCTCGAGACTCTCCCCGACTTCACGAGCTTCGCGAACCGGTACGGCGTCGCGGCCTCGCTGCTGCAAAGGAGCCACCGGCAATGACGAGAAAGATCAGCATCGACCCCATCACCAGACTCGAGGGCCACGGCAAGATCGAGATCTTCCTCGACGACAGCGGTGCCGTCGAGGACACCTTCTTCCAGATCCCCGAGCTGCGCGGCTTCGAACGCTTCGTCGTCGGCCGGCCCATCGAGGAGCTGCCGCGCATCGTCACGCGCATCTGCGGCGTCTGTCCTGCCAGCCACCACATGGCCAGCGCCAAGGCCGTCGACGGCTGCTTCGGCGGCGAGGTCGCGCCGCTGGCCCACAAGCTGCGCGACATGTACTACCAGGCGCACTTCATCCACAGCCACATCGCCCACTTCTACGCGCTGGCGGCCCCCGACTTCGTTCTCGGACCAGACGCCGACCCCGCCATCCGAAACGTGCTCGGCGTGGTCCACAAAGTGGGCCTCGAGATCGGCGGCGCGGTGATCAAGTCGCGCGGCCAGGCGCAGGAGATCCAGCGCATCATCGGCGGCCGCAACACGCAGGACATCTGGTGCCTGCCCGGCGGCGTCGCCAAGGGCCTCAAGCCCGAGGAGCTCGAGCAGATCAAACCGTGGGTCGACGAGCTCTACGACTTCACGCAGTTCTCGCTGCAGCTCTTCCGCGACGTGGTGCTCGGCAACGAGACCTACGTCGACATCATCGTCAACGGCCCGTACACGCTCGACGTGCACAACATGGGCCTGGTCGACGAGAACAACGCGCCGAACTTCTACGACGGCAAGGTGCGCGTCGTCGACTTCGAAGGCAAGGAGATCTTCAAGTACGAGCCCAAGGACTACGCCGAGAACGTCGCCGAGCACGTCGAGGAGTGGTCGTACCTCAAGTTCCCCTACCTCAAGCAGCGCGGCTGGATGGGCTTCGTCGAAGGTATCGACAGCAGCCTGTACTGCGCGACGCCGCTGTCGCGCCTGAACGTCGCCGACCGCATGGCGACGCCCAAGGCACAGGAGGGCTTCGACGAGATGTTCAAGACGCTCGGCGGCCACCCGTGCAAGGCGCTGCTCGCCAACCACTGGGCGCGGCTGGTCGAGATGGTGCAGAACGCCGAGACACTCAAGACCTACTGCAACGACCCCGAGATCACGGGCGAAGAGGTCCGCGTGATCCCGTCGAAGATCACCGGCGAGGGCGTCGGCATCGTCGAGGCGATGCGCGGCACGCTCACGCATCACTACAACTGCGACGAGAACGGCATCTGCACCAGGGCCAACCTCATCGTGGGCACCACCAACAACAACGCACCGATCCACATGGTGACCAAGAAGATCGCCTCGGCGCTCATCCAGCCTGGGAAAGACCCCGACCAGGGCATCCTCAATATGATCGAGATGGGCTTCCGCGCCTTCGACCCGTGCTACAGCTGTGCCACCCACAGCCTGCCGGGCGAGATGCCGCTCGAGGTGCGCGTGCACCGCGGCGGCCAGGTGACGCACAACTTCAAGCGCGGTTGCTGAGACGTATGAAGAGTCTGGGGCTGGGCGGGGGCGGCGCGCAGCGCCGCCCCCGCCCATTTGAACGCGGGAACGAGGCAGACGAGAGTCAGCGATGACCGCCAAGCGCGAGCGACGCAGGACCGACAGGCGCGAGCGATGACCGAGAAGCGCACGCTCCTCATCGGCATGGGCAACCCCATCCTCTGCGACGACGCCATCGGCATCCGCCTGGCCCAGGCGATCGGCGAGCGTCTCGGCGCCCGTGAAGGGCTCGACGTGATCGAGGAGTGCAGCGTCGGCGGCCTGAACCTGCTCGAGCTGGTGAGCGGCTACGAGCGGCTCATCGTCCTCGACTCGATCAAGACGACCGACGGCGCGCCCGGCACCTGGTACCGCTTCGACGCGACGTCGCTGCGCGAGACTATGAACCTGCGCAACGTGCACGACACCAACTTCGCCACGGCGCTCGAGCTCGGCCGGCAGGTGGGCATGCGGGTGCCCGACGACACCGACAACCACGTCTTCGCGGTCGAGATCGGCGACAACATGACCTTCTCGGAGGAGATGACCCCCGAGCTCGAGGCGGCGCTCCCCGAACTGGTCGACGAGATCTTCGCCGAGATCGAGCGGCTGGTGGGCGAACGGGCGTAGATGCGAGGCGGCCGGGGGGGGGGGGGGCCCAATACCCC
>Ga0315282_10017883_pt1 | contig 10193 bp, 10 predicted proteins | sample YL17G07_20_MG_FD_203693 | JGI IMG/M metagenome (GOLD analysis project Ga0315282, IMG submission 203693) | Sediment microbial communities from Yellowstone Lake, YNP, Wyoming, USA - YL17G07_20 | ecosystem: Environmental > Aquatic > Freshwater > Lake > Sediment | place: USA: Wyoming | collected... | reverse complement strand
ACGAAATCGACTTCACCATTATCGATTTCGTCGCCGATGTCCGGGCCGCGACCCCCTCCGCTGCAGCGGAGCTTGTGGTCCGGAGCCGGGATGACGTCCTTGAACTTATCCGCCAGAGTGTGTATACTATCCAGGATTTGTTCCGCGACGCCATCGAATCGGGAAGGGAGGAGATCAGAACCATCCTCGGGAGCTACGCGTTTAACCAGCCCCGGGATCTTCTCCGAAACAGAATGCAGTTCGTCGACGACCTTATGCGCCGGCTCGATCTCGGCGCGCACCACATCATTGACCGCCGTAACGCCGATGCCGCATCGCTCACCCGGCAGCTCTCCAGTCTCAGTCCCAAGAGCATTCTCCAGCGAGGCTACGCCATGGTGTTCAAGGAACGCAGAGCAGTCCCGCGCGCGTCGCTCCTTTCGCCGGGTGATGCCGTCGAGGTTCGTTTCGCCGACGGGTCGGCCGACTCCACGGTCACTGCAGTGCGAAAGGATTGACACGATGGCGGAAAGGAACAATTCGAGGGCGAGGAGGGGCGGACCAAAGTCATTCGAGGAGGCACTCAAGCGGCTTCAGGAGATCGTGGAAACCCTCGAGCGGGGCGAGGCGTCGCTCGACACGTCGATGGAGCTGTACGAAGAAGGAATCGTGCTCTCGCGGTTTTGCCTCGAGAAGCTCAACCGGGCGGAGCTGCGCCTCAAGGAGCTCCACAAGAACCTCGAGGGGGCGTTCGAGGTGAAGGAAAGAGACACGATCGAGTGATGGACATCGAGGAACAATGGAGATAGAAAACCAGAACGGAGCCGGGTACCGGCTTCTCCCGGGCATCAACTCACCTGCCGACCTCCGGACCCTGTCAATCCCCCAGCTGACCGACCTCGCTGCCGAAATCCGCAGGTTTCTTGTCGAATCGGTTTCAAAGACAGGCGGGCACCTTGGCCCCGGACTCGGCACCGTCGAGCTGGCCATCGCCATACACTACGTGTTCGACACGCCTCGCGACCGGGTTGTGTGGGATGTGGGCCACCAGGCATACCCTCACAAAATCCTCACGGGAAGAAGGGACCGCTTTGACACGCTGCGGAAGTTGGGAGGCATCAGCGGTTTCCTGAAGCGCAGCGAGAGCGAATACGACGTCTTCGGCGCGGGACATGCAAGCACGGCGGTCTCCGCAGCGCTCGGCATCGCCACTGCGCGCGACTTCGCGGGTGAGTCGTACCGAGTGCTCGCCGTTGTCGGGGACGGTTCGATGACAGGCGGAATGGCGTACGAGGGAATGAACAACGCGGGCCTTCTCCGAAAGGACATGACCGTCATCCTCAACGACAACAATATGTCCATCTCTCCAAATGTCTGGGCGTTGTCGAAGCATTTCACCGAGATCATCGCGCATCCTTCGTATAATAAGTTGAAGAGAAACGTGTGGGAGTTCACCGGGCACTTCGATCAGTTCGGTGACCGCGTCCGCCAACTTGTCGCCCGGATGCAGGAGGGAGTGAAAGTTATCATCACACCGGGGATGCTCTTCGAGGCGCTGGGGTTCCGCTATTTTGGTCCGATGAACGGCCACAACCTGCCGAAGCTCATCCGGCTGTTCCAGTACGTCAAGGAGATGAAAGGACCCCTTCTCCTCCACATCACCACCGAGAAGGGGAAGGGGTACCGGCCTGCGGAGGAGGATGAGGAGAAGCTCCACGGTGTCAATCCGTTCGACGTGGAGACGGGAAAATCGAACTCGAAGCCCAGCAGCTCACCGACGTACACCGCGGTCTTTGGCGACGCTATTTGCTCCCTTGCGCGCAAAGACCGGCGCATCGTCGGCATCACCGCCGCGATGGCCGCCGGGACCGGACTCGACAGGCTGCAGGAGGAATTTCCCGACAGGTTCTTCGACGTCGGCATCGCCGAACAGCATGCGGTGACATTCGCGGCAGGGCTGGCGGTCGAAGGGTACATTCCTGTTGCGGCGATCTACTCGACCTTCCTTCAAAGGGGATTTGACCAGGTCATTCACGATGTAGCGCTGCAGCATCTTCATGTTGTCTTTGCACTTGACCGGGCCGGTCTTGTTGGCGCCGATGGCCCGACGCATCACGGTACATTCGATCTCTCGTACCTGAGGTGCATCCCCGGCATTGTGTTGATGGCTCCGAAGGACGAGAATGAGCTTCGCGACATGCTCGCCACGGCGATCGCCTACACCGGCGGTCCGGTCGCGATCCGCTACCCCAGGGGATCGGGAACCAGCGCTCCGCTCCGTGAGGATTTTCGAGAGATCCCTATCGGCGCAGCGGAGGTCCTCCGCGAAGGGGCAGACGGGGCGATCATCGCCATCGGGAACATGGTTCAGCCGTCGCTTCAGGCAGCCGAGACCCTTGCCGCGCAGGGACTCTCTCTCGCCGTGGTGAACGCAAGATTTGCGAAGCCGCTCGACGAGGAAACCATGGCCCGTCTCGCCGCGCGCTTCTCGAAGTTCATTACCGTCGAGGATAACGTCGTTGTCGGCGGCTTCGGATCAGGCGTGGTAGAGTGGCTCCAGGCCCACGGGCACGACGACGTGCACGTCCGTGTGCACGGGATTCCCGACAGTTTCATCGAGCAGGGTTCGCCACAGGAGCTGTACCACATGTTGAAGCTCGATGCGGAGGGGATCGCTGGTGTGGTGAAGGAGTGCCTGCGAGACTCCGCCACACGGACGGCGGATGTTTCATCCGCCAAAGAGACGGCGGCGGATGTGCCATCCATCCCGTCGCACTCCTCATAAGAGATTGCTCTTGCTGGCCGCGTACGGCATTGAGGCTCGACAAGGAACCGAGCCAAAGAACTGTTGACCAGAGCTGAGACTTGCATTCTGACATAAAGGATTGTTTCGTCGCTCCGCTCCTCGCAATGGCCTCATGCTTTGAGGTGCGGTCGCAGTGGCATCCTCGAGTGTATCAGCGGTTCTTCTCCTCTACAAGGGAAAGTCATGCAGAAGGTCCGCATCGCCGTCGTTGGAACAGGGAGCATCGCCCAGCTTGTCCATCTCCCCGTCCTCTCGCGACTCCCTGAAGTTGAGATTGTCGCCCTCTGCGATCATCAGCGCCCGAAGCTGAAGGTCCTCGGCGAGAAGTACGGCATCACCTCCCTCTACACTTCCGTTCAGGAACTCCTCTCCTCCTCTGCCGTCGATGCGATCGACATTTGCGTCTCGACGGAGAACCATCTCGAGGCTGCCGTCGCCGCGCTTGAAGCCGGCGTGCATGTCCTTGTGGAGCGTCCGCTCGCGCTCACGTACCGCGAGACACAGCAGATTGTGGGTGCCGCAGAGAAGGCAAAGAAGACGCTCATGGTTGGGAACAACCACCGCTTCCGGCCCGATGCCATGATCCTGCGCAGCTTTATCGAAGCACGCGAGATCGGCAAGGTGTTCTATGCGAAGACGGGATGGCTCCGGAAGACGGACCCAACGAAGCTTAAGAAGTCCGGCAAGCGTGGTGGTGGTATCCTCATCAACGAAGGTCTTGTCCTCATCGACTCCGCCCTCTGGATGCTCGGATTTCCGGCGGTGGAAAAGGTGTCCGCCGCGGCTAACGACGTCCTTGGCCTCGGCATGGAAGATACCATCACAGCGCTTTTGAGGCTCGCGAATGGAGGCACGATCTTCATCGAGGCAAGCTGGGCCGTGAAGGTTGAGGAAGATGTCCTTTACTGTGATGTCTACGGAAGCGACGGCACTGGCATGCTGAACCCCTTCCGGATCCAGAAGGTCATGCACGGTAGTCTTGTCAACGTCACGCCGGCGAAGATGGACGACGGGAGAGAGGCATACCAGCGCTCCTACCTCAACGAGTTCCGGCACTTCATCGGAGCGGTCCGCGGCCTGCATCCGGCGGTGTCGACTGGGGAGGAGGCGCTCCAGAGAATGAAGCTTGTCGAGGCGATCCGGAAGTCGATCGATCGGCGGCGCGAGGTACCGCTGCCCGCGGAGGTCTCATGATGTTTCGGAGGAACGCGCTTGTCGAAGCGCCGAAAAATCCTCGTCGTCGATGACGAACGCGACATCGTCGACCTCCTCCGCTACAACCTTGAGAAGGAGGGATTTGAGGTCATGGCGGCATTCGACGGGGAAGAGGCTCTCAGGAAGATCGAGGAGAGGCCTGACCTTGTCCTCCTGGATGTGATGCTTCCTGGGATGGACGGCTTCGAAGTGTGCCGGGGAATCCGGTCTGATCCGGCGACACACGACATCCCCGTCCTCATGCTCACAGCCCGCTCCAATGAGGTTGATGAGATCGTCGGCCTCGAGATTGGAGCTGATGACTACATCATGAAACCGATCAGCCCGCGCAAGCTTCTGGCACGGGTGAAGGCGGCGCTCCGCCGCGCCGAGCAACAGGAAACAGGGACGCAGGACGGGCCGCTCGCGATTGAAGGGGTCCGTATTGACCCGGCGCGGTACCGGGTCGAAGTCGACGGCAGGCCCATTGCCTTCGCGCGACGCGAGTTCGATCTTCTCCACTTTCTCATCCGACACCAGGGCAAAGTCTTTTCGCGGGAGGCACTTCTCGACAGCGTTTGGGGGAGTGATGCGAACATAGTCGATCGCACGGTAGACGTCCACGTGCGGCGAATCAGGGAGAAACTGGGACCGTATGAGCACCTCATCGAGACCGTCAAGGGAGTGGGTTATAGATTCAGGGAGTGAGAAAACCGCCGGGGCCCGCAGCAGCGGACCTCGAATTCCCCGCAACGTCCTCGCCGTGTCGTGTGTGAGCTTTCTCAACGACACTGCGTCGGAAATGGTGTACCCCGTCCTCCCGATGTTCCTTACGAAAGTCCTTGGCGCGAGCATCGGGTTCGTCGGTGTCATCGAAGGGATAGCGGAGAGCACGGCAAGTCTTCTCAAGCTCGCGTCCGGATGGCTCTCCGACCGGATTGGGAAGCGGAAAGGCTTCGTCGTCGCGGGCTACGCCCTGGCGGCGCTCTCGCGTCCGTTCATTGGTGCGACAGCGCATGCCTCGCAGGTCCTCGGCATCCGTTTCCTCGACCGTTTCGGAAAGGGGATTCGGACGGCTCCGAGAGATGTCCTCATCGCGGAGTCCGCCTCAGCGGGAAGCCGCGGGGCGTCGTTCGGGTTTCACAGGATGATGGATAACCTCGGCGCGGTCGCAGGCCCTCTGTGCGCGTTCCTTTTGCTCCAGTACGCGAAGATCGATCTCCGTCTCCTCTTCTTCATTACAGCCATTCCCGGGATCATTGCCGTCATCGTCGTCGTCTGGTTCGTGCGAGAAACCAAGAAAGTGAACGCCGTCGGAGATCCGCCATCGGTGTCGCGGACCGGGCCGAAAGCGAAGAAGAAGCTGCCAGGGACCTTCTACGTGTTCCTTATCGCTATCGCGCTCTTCACGCTTGGCAATTCCTCAGACGCGTTTCTTCTCCTTCGTGCACAGGGCGTCGGTGTTGCCGTCCCGCTTCTCCCCATTGTCTGGGTTCTTCACAGCGGTGTGAAGAGCGTCGTCTCACTGCCGGGGGGAATCATCTCCGACCGGTTCGGACGGAAGCCCGCGATCGTGAGCGGTTGGATCATCTACGCGGCGGTTTATGCCGGGTTTGCCTTTGTGTCAACTCAGCTCGGTGTCTGGCTCCTCTTTGCATCGTACGGGGTCTTCTACGGCCTCACCGAGGGAGTTGAGAAAGCGCTAGTGACGGACCTCGTCCACGAGGATATTCGCGGGACTGCATTCGGCGTCTATCACGCGGTGATCGGCCTTCTCGCCTTCCCTTCAAGTGCGCTCTTCGGACTGTTGTGGCAGCACTACGGGCACGAGACGGCATTCTTGACCGGGACCGGGCTTGCAATCATTTCCGCCGTCGTGTTTGTGGCGGGCGTCCGCTCCCCGCTTGCGCGAAAGAAGGTGGCGGCATGAGCATGCGGCGGAAGATGGCGCTTATCCTTGTCGGATCGGGCAGCGCTGCGCTCATCCTCATGGCGGTAGTCTCCTACTCGATCGTGAAGAACGAGCTTATAGGGCAGACAGTTGATCATCTGGCGCGGGAAGCCCGCATCGCAGCGCGTGCCGTGCAGGTCGGTGAGCCGGGGGAGGAGCTCCAGGCGCGAACGGTGACCATCTCACATCTCCTCGGAGTCCGTGTCACCTTTATCGATTCCACGGGGGTTGTCCTCGCCGACGGATCGGTGGCGGCGGCGGAGTCTCCCCGCTTTGAGAACCATCTCACGCGGCCCGAGATTCAGGCGGCGATGCACTCAAGCTGGGGGGAATCGATCCGGCGCAGCCAGAGCGTCGGAGATGATTTTCTCTACGTCGCTATCCGGATGCCGGAACCTGTCCACATCGGTCACGTGTCGGCGGGCATCGCGTTCGCACGCGTGGCTCTCCCGATGGCTGGATTGGCGGCGACACTCAACTCGCTCGCACTTCAGATTGCTCTTATCACGCTGGGTGTGATTCTGCTCCTGACGATTGCGAGCCTGTACCTCTCGAAGCAGATTACGCGGCCGCTCCTGCAGATGGCGGAGACGGCGCAGAAGATCAGCCAGGGAGAGATCGGGAAGCGGGTCGAGATCGCGAGAAAGGACGAGATTGGGCAGCTCGCAGGGGCACTCAACCTTATGGCGGACCGGCTCGGGGACGACATCGACCGCCTGAAGAAGCTCGAACGGATGCGTACGGAGTTTCTCGGGAACGTTTCGCACGAGCTGCGGACCCCTATCTTCTCTATCCAGGGGTTCGTCGAAACGCTTCTCGACGGCGCGGTTGATGATGCCTCAGTGAACAGGGAGTTTCTCCAGAAGGTGCAGCGACAGGCGGCCCGGCTCGATGCACTGCTCAATGACCTCATTGAGATCTCGAAGATCGAGAGCGGCGAGATGAAGTTCAGCTTCCGCTACGTCTCGCTCAGGGGGATCATTGTGGCTGCGGTCGAGGAGATGCAGCCACAGGCCGATGCAAAAGGCGTTGCGCTCTCCGCCGAGCCGGTCGCCGAAACGATCGAAGTCTTCGCCGACCGCGATCGAACCCGGCAGGTTCTTGTGAACCTGATTGACAACGCCGTCAAGTACACACCGCAGGGAGGGACGGTGAGCATCGGGGCGAGGATGGAAGACGGCGGTGTGCGTGTGTACGTGAGCGACACGGGCATCGGGATACCGGAGGAACATCTTTCAAGAATCTTCGAGCGGTTCTACCGTGTCGACAGGGCGCGCTCGCGGGAATTGGGCGGCACAGGCCTTGGGCTCGCGATTGTGAAGCACATTGTGGAATCCCACGGCGGGCGTGTAAGTGTGACGAGTACCGTGGACAAAGGGAGCGAATTCTCCTTCACCCTGAAGTCAATTTGCTCATAGGGGCGACGCATGCGTCACCCGCTCCCGGCCCAGGAGGCACGTCTGAGTGTAGGTGCGATTCACGAATCGCCCTGTCGATTCGCAGCTGCTTTCGTGTGAATCCGCGGTTGTTTTTTTTTCATCTTCCTTGATGAGCCAGATGAAGCAGACAGACCCCAGAGACGAATACTTCATGACGCGCTGTCTCGCTCTCGCGTTAAGAGGGAGGGGGCAGGTGAGTCCCAACCCGATGGTAGGGGCAGTCCTCGCCCGTGGGGACAGCATCCTCGGCGAGGGGTGGCATGAGCGTTTCGGCGCCGTGCACGCGGAGGTCTCGGCGGTTCGGTCCGCAAGGGGTGATGTGCGCGGGGCGACGCTGTACGTCAACCTCGAGCCGTGTGCTCACTGGGGGAAGACGCCGCCGTGCACTGACCTTCTCATCAGTGCCGGCATCGCAAGGCTAGTCGCCGCCATGAAGGATCCCAACCCCGCCGTGGCGGGACGGGGATTCCAGAAGCTCAGGAGGGCGGGGGTCAGTGTCAGTGTGGGTGTGATGGAGAAGGAAGCCCGGGCACTCAACGAAGCGTACATCCATCACACGCTGACGGGTCTGCCATTCGTTGCACTGAAGGTCGCGCAGAGCCTGGACGGGAACATTGCGGCATCCGACGGAGGATCGCGTTGGATCACTTCGGAAGAATCGCGGCGCTATGCACACGAGCTTCGGGCATCGTACGATGCAGTTCTCGTCGGTGCCGGGACTGTCCGGAGCGATGACCCGTCACTCACGGTCCGGCTTGTCGAAGGGCGGAATCCCCGCCGGGTTGTTCTCGACGGTGATTTCAAGATGTCGCCCCGTGCAGCGCTGTTGAGTGACAGGCTCAGCGACAACACCATTGTCATCACGTCGATGCGCGCGCTTGAGCGGAACCGCCGGAAATCGGCGCTCCTTGAGAAGCGGGGAGTGACGCTCGTGGGGATCAGGCGCGGCCCGAAGGGACGACTGCCCCTTGACTCCGTCCTCGCTGCGCTCTCCGACCTTGGGGTCGCTTCACTCCTTGTCGAGGGTGGAAGCGACGTTTTTTCTGAGTTCATTGCACAGCGACTTGTACAGAAAGTGTACATCTTCCAGGCCCCTCTTCTCCTCGGTGACGGAATCAAATGGACGCAAGGAATCGGCATCAGGAGCATGAAAGGGACGGTGGCCCTTAATCATGCGGATGTGCGACGAATCGGGGACGACATACTCGTGGAAGGATATCCGAAATGGTGAGACGCATTCTCGCCGTCGCGATATTACTTCTCACCTCAGGGAAGGCATAGAGCATGGATACAGATCAACTGCGCGCAGCGGTCGAAGAGCGATTGCGGGGCGTCAAACTTGTTTTCCTCTCGAAAGACCTCGGGTCCAACGAGGATTCGTTGAAGGCGATCGCTGAGGTCTCGAAGATGGTTTACGACGCGTACGCAGGAGCGAAGTAGAGATGTTCACTGGACTCGTACGGGCGGTGGGTGTTCTTGCGGTTGTTGAGCGCCACGGGGCCGGAGGATTGGGAGGAGGCGCACGGTTCCTCGTCGAATGTGCCGAGATTGCGCCGCTCCTTTCAGTGGGGGACAGCGTGTCGTTGAACGGTGTCTGCCTCACGTGCACAGAGACGGCGGCGAGCCGCTTCGGTGTCGAGGCCGTCGATGAGACGCTGCGGAAGACGACGCTCGGGAGATTGAAGAAAGGGGAGCGTGTCAATCTTGAGCCTGCAATGACGGCGAGTGATGCACTCGGCGGACACATCGTTCTTGGTCATGTTGACGCGGCGGGGAAGATTCTTTCAATTATAGAGGAAGCCGTCGACCGGTTGATCCGCATTAAGTACCCGCGGGAGTTCGAGCGCTACATCGTGCCGACCGGATCTGTTGCCGTCGATGGGATCAGTCTTACCGTGGCGCGGGTTAGGGATGGTGAGTTTTCTGTCGCCATCATCCCGCACACATGGACGCACACGATCCTCTCGGACAGGAAGGCGGGGGATGAGGTGAACATCGAGTTCGACGTGATCGGGAAGTATGTCGTGAGGATGCTCGAGCTCGGATTCCGCCCAAAGTCCGGCTCACTCTCCGAGGATAATCTCCGCAGCCTCGGCTACTGATTCCGCGCCTATTTGTCATTGCGAGGTCTGCCGAAGGCGACCGCGGCAATCCCCTTGTGGTCAAGCAAACTGAAGCGTGGCGAACCGTCCCTTCTCTCCTTGGGGGAGAAGGACAGGATGGGGGGTTCTTCCGGATGGGCTGCACCTTGGAGGTGGGGTCCATTTCTCGTGTTTCGGATGGGGTCCATTTCTCGCGCAATTTCCTGTAGGGCATGGGATCAGGAGATCGCGTGATCCGTTGCGCCTTGTCCCGGATTTTCATATATTTAAGTCCGTAATCTTGAGGAGACTATGTTCTGGTTCTTGATGTTTATTGAGATCGTTGCCAGCACCCTGCTCATCATCGCGGTGTTGATGCAATCGAGTAAGGGCGGCGGACTTGCGGGCACTTTCGGCGGCGGATCGTTTGGCACCGTCTTTGGCGTTCGGCGAACGGCGGACTTCCTCACTAAGTTCACGAGCGTTCTCGCCGCGGTATTCCTTGTGCTGGCCCTTGTGATCAATCTCTTCTTCCTCCCGGGGAAGGGACAGAGCGCGCAGAGCATCATCCAGAGCGGACGCCCGACGCAGCAGCAGGTTCCGCCTCCGGTCTTGCCGGCACAGCAGCCATCCCAGCCCGCGGCAACGCCATCAAAGTAGTACATAGGTAGCGGTCCACCGATGTGGACCGCGCGGCGCCGAGAGCAATCTCGTGTGTCCCTGCGCCCATGGCTCAATTGGTA
>Ga0315282_10017881_pt1 | contig 10193 bp, 7 predicted proteins | sample YL17G07_20_MG_FD_203693 | JGI IMG/M metagenome (GOLD analysis project Ga0315282, IMG submission 203693) | Sediment microbial communities from Yellowstone Lake, YNP, Wyoming, USA - YL17G07_20 | ecosystem: Environmental > Aquatic > Freshwater > Lake > Sediment | place: USA: Wyoming | collected... | reverse complement strand
CGCATCTTTGTGTGGCTCTGAGTTCCTGGAGGGACCTTTACCCTCTTCTTTCCCTCAAGAGTGGGGACTTCAATGGTGGTTCCCAACACAGCCTCTGAAAAATTAATTTCCTTCTCCACAATCAGGTCATCCCTTTCCCGGACGAAGATGGGGTGCTCCCTGATGGAAATTTGAAGATATAAGTCACCTGGAGGCCCCCCGTTTTTACCTTCCATCCCTTTTCCAGTGAGTCTCAACTTCTTTCCCGAGGCAATGCCCTTTGGGATCTTGACAGAGACCTCTTCAATCCTTCCACCCCTTCGATAGGAAACCCTTTTCTCCCCCCCAGAGGCAGCCTCTTCCAAGGAGATGGTCAGCTCATAGAGAATATCCTCCCCCTTCTGGCGCATTCGACCCATATCCTGGTAAGCACTTTGCCTCGCGGAAAAATCACCAAAATCGAAGCCACCTCTCCCCCCAGATCGAAACTCACGCTTTCCCCTTCCTCCGAAGATGCTTGATAAAATGTCGTCAAAATCGAATCCCCTAAAAATATCCTCTTGGGTAAATCGCTGATGGAATCCCTCCTTACCAAACGTATCGTATTGCTTCCGCTTCTCCTTATCACTCAGAACAGCATAGGCTTCGTTAATCTCCTTAAAGCGTTCCTCAGCCTCTTTTTTGTTAGGATTTCTGTCCGGATGATATTTCATCGCCAGTTTCCGATAAGCCCGCTTCAACTCTTCGTCGCTGGCATTCTTGCTCACACCCAAAATTTCATAATAGTCTCTGGTGGCCATTATTCTTTATCCTCAACCCGCTGGTAGGATTGTTTACTGTAGATCTCACGGATCATCCGGTTAAGATACCCTTCTGGATCATCGATGGCTTCTTTTGTAAGGATGAACTCTTTTTCACCTATCTTATCACGAATCAATCTCAATCCGTGCTCGTAATCCTTGACCAGTCTTGAAAGAACCGCTTCTCCCTTCCCATCCTCATCCAGAGCGATCTCCATGACCCGATCAATGGCCTCTTCGCTGAATCGAAGGAGGACTCCATTCCTCCTCAGAAAATCTCTTTCAAACTCTTCCAATTGCCGTTGAACCTCGGCCACTTCTTCAAAGACCGTATTGACATCATATCCCTTCTCAACCACCCGCTGGGCGATGAGATCGATCTTCACCTCTGAAAAAACCATTCCATAACGTTTCCGAAATTCTCCCTCTCTATTCTGGATGGACTCCTTCACAGCCTTTTCTTCTTTGGAAAAGAGCATCTCAAATTTTGCCAGCATCTCTGGATTTGAGGGCTCCTGAAGTAATCGTTCCAACTCTCGATCTGGATTTTCCACCAGGGCCCGGGTGACGACCAGTTTCTGAATATCGGTGGAGGGGAGTCGCTTTTCAAATTTGAGGAGAACTTTTTCCACTGCGCTGACCAATCCCCTCGCCCCTGTCTTCTCCTCATAAGCCTTCACGGCTAACTCATAAAGGGCATCGTCTTCGAATTGAATGTCGATCCCATAGGATTTGAAGTCTTTCTTCTTTCCAAGGATGATCGGGTTATTGGGATTTTTCAGTATGGCATAAAGGTCGTCAATCTCCAATTTCTCAAAAACAGCGGCCACTGGAAGCCTTCCAATAAATTCGGATTCGAATCCATAGGTGATGAGATCCTCGGCCTTCACTTGTTTGAGATATTCAGCTCGTTCATCCTTTGACCGGATCTCAGCCCCAAAACCAATCCCCTCCCGGTTTAAACGTTTCTTGACCATCTCCTCCAAACCACTGAAGGCGCCGCTCATGATGAAGAGGATATGTTTGGTGTTGATCATCCGCTTCTCCCGTTTCCCCGTCTTCCGATAGTGTTCAATGGCCTCCAACTGGGAGATGGGATCATGGGGGACTTTAAGATCCACCTCTGTCTCTTCCATCGGTTTGAGCAGAGCCCGCTGAACCCCTGTCCTGGAAACATCTGGACCGATAATCGCATTGGACGAAGCAATCTTATCGATCTCATCGATGTAGATAATTCCATATTGAGCCAGCTCAATATCACCATTGGCTTCATAAACCAGATCCCGAACGAGATCCTCCACATCCCCTCCAACATAGCCGGTTTCACTGAATTTTGTCGCATCTCCCTTCACAAAGGGGATGCCAATCTTTTTTGCAATTAATTTGATGAGGTAGGTCTTTCCCACCCCGGTGGGACCGATCATGAGTATATTGTTCTTGATATGGCCTACTCCCTCATATCGGCTCCGCCCCTTTGTCATTTCTGTAAACTTGATTCGATTGAAGTGGGTGCAAATTTTTGTGGCGAGGATCTCTTTTGCATTTTCCTGCTTTATAATGTAGTCATTGAGAAAGGCTTCCAACTCTTCTGGCTTGAGGTTGAAATCAATCCTCTTCTTTTCTTCGCCGGCTTCTTTCTCTTCCTTTGAAACCTCTTCTGTCTGGGGTTTTGGAAATAACATTGGGACAACCAATCGAATCCGGTCCCCATACTTTTTACCCAAATATTCGTTCAATTCCCTCTCCAGCTCTTTCTGATCCGGAATTTTAGAATCAAAATCTTTCATGACAATTGAACTCCTTTTTTTCAATAAATTCCACAATTAATATAACCATTACCACAAAATTTTTCAACTCTTAATGGAATCCCACGGGCAAGCCCGTGTTCTTCTTCAAAGATGGATGTAATTCCCCGCTCATAGAGTGAGACATTCGGCCAACTTTTTTTGTAACCAGAGGGATGGAATGGGGAAAGAGAGAGATTTTAAATGAACTGAATGGATTTCAGTTTCTTTCCTTCCCATATAAAGCAGCGTCTCTTCCTTTTTCGATAGATCTTTCCTTCCTGGAGAATGGCGCCGACCAATAGGGGAAGAGCAATGGTGGCATCCATATAGACGGCGGCATAGGTTGAACCCTTATCAATCTTTCCCCAGGATTTGGCCTCCTCAAAGGTGCAACCGGAGAGCCCTCCCCATTTGGGGTCATCGGTAGTAACTTGAAAGGCATATTGATGGCCGTTTTCTTTTTTGAACAGGAGCTCACTCACCGGACCCAACTGTTGAATATAGTTCTTCGGGACCCCTCCTCCAATATAGATCGCACCGGTCACCGAAGCCATCTTCTTCAATTGGGCGATCTCATAGCTATCTTTAATCTGATCGATAACAAGCCCCTCCGAGGAGGGCTTCTTTCGAGCATGGAGAAAGGTCAAGCCGATGCCAATAGAGCTGTCGCTCAGAGCGGGGACGAAGATGGGAATCCCATATTGAGCCGCTGTCTTGAGAATGGACCCCTCATCCTTTAAGCACCTCCCCAGTACACCTAAATACTCTCTCGATGAGACCACCTTCCCTCCCAGTCCCTTCGGAACTTTTGAAAGCAGGTGAATCACTTGGTTGATCTCATGATCGTCCATCAAGGCATCGTAAACGCGCACGATCCGATGTCTTCGCAGGACATTATCATTTCCCTCCTCGTTCCCAACATAATGTCGATATCCAAAACTTTCAAAAAGATCATGGAAGATGTTGGCACCGGTGGAAACGATCACATCAATCAGTTTCATTTCAACCATATCACGGATGACTTTGCGCATCCCGCCCGGAATCATTGCTCCGGACAATCCCATGAAGATCACACAGGCAGGATCAATGAGCATCTTTTGGAAGACGTCATAACATTTATAGACATTTCGGCTTTGAAAAGAGGTGTGTTGGAAGGCTTGAACCAGATCAAAAAGGTTCTGAGTCTCTTTGAGATCTAAATGCCGAACAGGTTTCTGAAGAAATTTGGATTTTCTTATTTTGATCATAGATTTCAGAAAAGTTAATTTTTGTGAAAACGTATCAAATAAAAAAAGACAAGTCAAGAAAAAATGACTTCCTTTGAACTCTATTCCTCCAAAATGGCTTGACAATTGAAGTGAAATACGATAATTAAATTGGCTTAGAAATAAGGAGAAATATCATCAGCTCGGAAAGGTTGAATTATTATGAAGAAGAATCCGATTCGAATTGCCATTGTAGGTGTTGGAAATTGTGCCAGTGCCCTGATTCAGGGGATAGAATTTTATAGAGAGAATGGCCACAAGAACTCAAAATTTGAAGCCCTGGGGTTGATGCATGTGGATATCGCAGGCTATAAACCATGGGATATTGAAGTGGGAGCTGCTTTCGATATCGATCGAAGAAAAGTGGGGAAGGCTCTCAAAGAGGCCGTCTTTGCTAAACCCAATTGTACCAAAATGATCTATCCCAAACTAAACGATTCAGGGGTGGTCGTCTCTATGGGAGAGGTGCTCGATGGGGTTTCAGAACATATGAAGGACTACCCTGAAGACCGCATCTTCCTCGTGGCGAATAAAAAGCCTTGTAATGTAGAAAAAGTCCTCAAGGATTCCGGAGTAGAGATCCTCCTCAACTACCTTCCTGTGGGTTCTGATCAAGCCACCCGGTTCTATGCAGAAGCTTGTCTGAACACAGGGGTAAGTCTGATCAACTGTATGCCCAGTTTCATTGCCTCCGATCGTCAATGGGCAAAACGGTTTGAAGAAAAGGGAATCCCCATTGTTGGGGACGATGTCAAATCCCAGATGGGCGCCACCATCATCCACCGGGCCCTGGTGAAACTCTTCGAGGATCGGGGAGTGCGGTTAGATCGGACTTACCAAATTAACACGGGCGGGAATACTGATTTCCTCAATATGCTCAATCGAAATCGGTTGAAAAATAAAAGGATCTCCAAAACAGAAGCGATTCAATCCCTACTGGATGTCCCTTTAGAACCGGAGAATATCCATATCGGTCCTTCCGATTATGTCCCCTGGCAAAATGACAACAAGGTTTGTTTCCTCCGCATGGAAGGGAGGGGTTTTGGAAAAATCCCATTGAACCTCGAATTGAGACTCTCTGTGGAGGATTCGCCCAATAGCGGCGGGATGACGATTGATGCCATTCGATGTTGTCAAATCGCCCTTGATCGGGGGATCGGTGGCCCTCTCCTTTCCATCTCTGCCTATGCAATGAAACACCCTCTTATCCAGTATCCTGATAACCTGGCCAAATCCATGGTGGAGGAGTTCATTGCAGGAAAGAGGGAGCGGTAAATCTTAGTTCGGAATTCGGAATGCGGAATTCAGAATTGATTGGAGAAGCTTACTGACGGTAAGAAGGAACGGTGATTCCTTTCTCTTTCATCCATCGCTCTAAAAAAGAAGAGGGGTCTTCTCCCAATTTTGGGATCTCCTTTAAGAATTCAATCACCCTTTTCAGATCCCGTCCCAAGTGTTCATAGAGGGTTTCAAACGTTTCGAGGCCATGGATATATCGTCGATAAGCCAGGAGAACCGCATTATTTAAGTCTATCTTTTCGAAATTGATACAGCAGTCTGTTTTGAACTGAACTTTCATCTTCCCAAACTCTTCTTTGATGGATCTGAATACCCCTTCCCTTCCCCTCAATTTTTTATCCCTTGAAATTTCTTGAGCATAGAAATGGGACAGCCGCTGACAGACCTGATCGATCCAGCGAGAGAAAAGGAGGTCGTCCTCCTGAATATGGATGGCTTCGACCACTTCCTTCGATTCGGGTCCGTACTTTTCTGTCAAGAAACCGATAGCCCCACGATTCCCGATGAAGGTGGCCGCCTGTTCGTTGAAATGGGTCTCGTCTTTAAAATAGATTGTGGTATGGGTCATCTCATGGAGAATGAGATTGGTCAGGACTGGATCATTCCATGCCAGCATGGAGGAGAAGATGGGATCTTTCAACCACCCAAGTGTACTGTAAGCACTGGCCCGTTGGATAAAGGTGTCATATCCTTTCTCTTCGAGAAATCTTTTCTCTTTCAGAGCGCCCTCCCTGGTGAAAAAACTTTTATATTCCACCCTGCCTGTGATGGGGAAGTTCCAGTGATAGGATTGTAGTCGATCCTTTTCACAGGCAGTGACGACATAGAGAATAGGTTCTTTGACTTCGAAAAATTTGGAATAGCTCTTGGTCTTCTTCAGACCAAACCTCTCCTCGCCATAACACCTCACTTCTTGGATAAAGTAGATCTTCTTCTTTGCTTCGGCATTCATTCCTTCATCTTCTAAGACCTCTTGAACAGGGATGCTACGAAAGGTGATGAAGGCTTGATGCCATCCCAATTTGGAGACGTAGAGGATGTTCCCACACCCAGTCAAACTGAAGAGGATGGAAAAAAGAACAAGAAAGGGTTGCAAAATCTTCATAGGATGTTGAAAAAACCTCTTATTGCCTGAACTTGATTCAGGGTCTGGTAACATTATGATTTTATTAGCTTGCTGAAACAAGCCTGCCCTGAAGAGATGCTGAAATAAATTCAGCATGACACTTTCAGGGTTCATGACATTTTGCGCTGTTCATGAGTTTTTCAACAGACTGTTCAGAATGAACTATTTTAACTATATCTCTTGATTGGAATCAAATGGCAGGGTTGTATGGTTTGTAACACAATTACTGCAGCCATCAAACCAAACCCGATGATATCGTATAAGGGTTTGGGATAGACCAGTGCCAGACCCGCTACAATCAGCATGAGCCTCTCGTAGAAGGTTGTCTTCTTCAAAAACCAATTTTCTACACCACCCGCCAGGGCAGCGATCCCGATAAAGGCGGTGACGGTGGTCCAGATGACATCTTTTACTGGCCCTTGCAGCAAGATACCCACTCCCTTCGGATCAAGGGTGAACATGAAAGGAACGATAAAGGCTGGCAGCGTATATTTCCAGGCATACATTGTGGTCTTGTAAGGGTTCCCTTTCGTCAGAGCGGCCGCTGCAAAACAGGAGAGGGCTGTCGGCGGAGAGACTTCTGAAAGTATTGCGTAGTAGAAGATGAACATGTGTGCGGCAAAATCAGGAACCCCTAACTGGATCAATGCTGGTGCAGCGATCACTGCAGAAATAATATAAGAAGCTGTGACCGGAACAGCCAGTCCAATCACCCAGACAATAAGGGCTGTATAGACGGCCGTTAGGAAAACACTTCCACCAGCATAGGCGATGATGATCGAACTGAACTTTAATCCAAGGCCTGTCAATGTCACCACACCCACAATGATTCCAGCGGCTGCGCAGGTAGAGGCAACGGTCAAAACTCCGATCGAACCTCCTCTCAATGCCTTAACTAATTTCTTGGGATAAAGGCCTGTGTCCTTTCTGATGAAACTCACCGCAAACGTAATGACCGTTGCCCAGAAGACCGCCATGATGGGCGTAAATCCTATGATCATAATCACTACTATGGCGACGAGGGAGATGAAATGGAATCCGTAAAGATAGGTGAGCTGGCCCAAGCTATAGGTTTTATCGAAAGCGATCTCTTTAACCCCAAACTTTTTAGCATCCAATTCCACCATCAAAAAGATCGACCAATAATAAAGGCATGTTGGAATGGAGGCCATGATGATCACATCTAAATAGGAGATCTTTAAGAATTCAGCGATGAGAAAGGCGGCCGCTCCAAGGACAGGAGGCGAAAGGATCGCTCCGATCCCTCCTGCAGAAAGAAGTCCCCCGGCAGCCTCTTTACTATAGCCTGCCTTGGCCAACATGGGATAGGCTACAGCTCCCAATGTGACCGTTGTTGCCACACCACTTCCAGAGGGTCCACCGAGGAGGAAGGAGGCCAGTGTTACAGTTCGACCCGCACCGGTTGGTTTTCCCCCCATTGCGGCAAAAGAGAAGTCAATAAAGAACTTTCCTGCGCCCGAGAATTCTAAAAAGGCGCCCCAAATGGTAAAGAGAATGATGAACGTCGAAGAGACATCGATCGGAACTCCAAAGATTCCTTCAAGGGTCATATACATATGACCGACGATCCGATCAATGTCATATCCTCGATGGGTCCATGGATTTGGAAGCATGGGTCCAATAAATGGGTAGACGAGAAATGCAAGAACTACTCCAACCATGATTAGCCCGGTTGTTCTCCGGGTAGCTTCTAAGACCAATAGAATCAATATGATTCCAAAGAACTTATCCCAGAAATTTGGGACGACGGAGCGATAAATAAATGCGTCAAAATCGATCAGCATATAGACGATCACGGCGATTCCGAGCACTGCGAGAACGAAGTCATACCAGATAATCCGATTTTTAAATCGCTTGAAGGATGGAAAGACCATGAAGGAAAGGAAAAGGACGAACATGACATGGATTCCCCTTAGCACCTGTGTCATGATGATACCGATGGCAGCATAGAGGTGAATGAGCGACATCACCACAGCTACAACAGTGATGAAAATATCCATCTTCCCTGTTAATCGACGAGAAGGCCCCTCCTCCTCTTCGATATATTTCTCCGCTTCTTTCAGGGCCTCTTCTGTGACCACCACTTCCTGATCTTCTCTTCTCTTCTCCTCTTTCACTGATTTCCTCTCTAAGACGAATTCATTATTTTTTTGTAGGGCGTGATCCCCGATCACGCCATTTCACGGTGCGTTCGCCTGCCTACCACAGGCAGGGGGAACGCACATTTCTATCAATTTAATATCTTTACAAGAAGATATTTCCCAAAAGGCATCGATTTCACCCTTAATCGAATCCGATCCCCTCTTTCACCCATCTGGCTCAAATAGATCTTCTTGTCTCTCACAATCAATCCTTGCCCTTCTCCCATGCCTCTTCGAATAATAAAGACGGCACCCATTCTCTGATTCAACGGATGGAATTCTTTCATATCCTCGAACCCATAATATTCCATGACGGCAGGGCTTGTTGTCCTCACCCCCTTAAGAACAATAGCATTTCCTTCTATCTTAAACTCCTCAATGACAGACTCATGATAAATGGAATGAATATAGAATATGGAAAATTTTTCAGAGGGGCTGATCCGTATTTGGAGAGTCGTTGGATGATCCATATTCTCTAAATGGAGGGCGGTCACCGTCTTAAAAAGAAAAACCCCTCCTCCCACGATCAATATGCCAATCAGTGTTAGGAGGGGCCAGGCCTTTCGTTTCAATTATTTAATCTTAAGTCCTTTCTCTATAAAATATCGAATTGCCCCGGGATGGAATGGAATAGGTGACCCCCCAACTTGGGGTTCCAACGACAAGAATCTCGCCTCTCTATGGACCGCTACCAACTCCGGTTTATGATCAAAGAGCGTCTTCACGATATCATAAGCCACATCACCCTTCATATTTTCATTACAAACTAAAAGATTCCACACCACAGCAATCGGAACATCCACTGCCTGTCCAGGATATGTTTTGGCAGGAATAATCCCTTTAACATAGATAGGCCCATATTTTGCCCTCATCTTAGGAATCGCATCCTCATGTCCGATGAGTTTAATTTTAATTCCTGGGGTGGCTCCCAAATCTGTCACCGCTGCAGTGGGAAGGCCTCCGTCCCAGAAGAAGGCATCAATCTTCCTATCCTTCAGTGCTCCTGCTGATTCGGAAACACCCAATTTATCCCGTTTCATATCCTTATCTGGGTCTAATCCATAAGCCTCGATGACCCTCAGGGCCTTCACCTCTGTCCCACTTCCCGGGGCTCCTGTCGAAACCCTTTTCCCCTTCAAATCGGCCACCTTCTCAATGCCTTTACCCTCTAAGGTCACGACATGCATATTATTAGGATAAAGAACCGCTACTGTCCTCAAAGGAATCTTCTCCTTAAATTTTCCCTTCCCCTGATAGGCATCCAATCCCACATCTACCATGATCAGGGCTAAATCTGCCTTCCTCTGCCCCACTAGAAGACAGTTATCCACAGAGGCAGTCGTTACCTCTGCCGTTGCCTCTACATAGGAAATGTATTTGGATATGACATTGGCCATGCCTCCACCCAGTGGATAATACACACCTCCTGTCCCTCCTGTGGCAATGGACAGCCGAACTGTCTTTTGAGCCCATGCTGAGGAAACGCCAAAAACCAAAATTACGATGATTCCTAATAGGAATGCTCGTCTCATAAAACCCTCCTTCTAAAGATTTTATTTATTTATCTTTTATATTAAACCAGGCCATGTCTGTCAATAACAAGGTTTAGGAATCGGTCGATGAGTAATCTGGAATTCACCCTTTTCTAAACGGTAGCAGGTATTCTTCAGCCAATTTGGGTCATCCTGATTGGGGAAATCTTTCCTAAAGAAAGAACCTCTGCTCTCCTTTCGAAGAAGGCTCCCTTTTAAAATGGCTTTAAGAAGGAGAGCTCC
>Ga0315282_10017880_pt1 | contig 10194 bp, 8 predicted proteins | sample YL17G07_20_MG_FD_203693 | JGI IMG/M metagenome (GOLD analysis project Ga0315282, IMG submission 203693) | Sediment microbial communities from Yellowstone Lake, YNP, Wyoming, USA - YL17G07_20 | ecosystem: Environmental > Aquatic > Freshwater > Lake > Sediment | place: USA: Wyoming | collected... | reverse complement strand
CGGCCACGGGCACTCCGAGGCACCGGTGCCGGCACACCTTCTCCAGGCACGCCACCAGGCTGTCCTTGCCGTAGCCGACGCAGGCCTCCGACCCGTCCGGCCGGCGGACCTGGCGGAAGAAGTGCGTGTTAGCGGTGCGTGAGCCGGCGTTCTCGATCCAGTACCGCAGCCCGCGGTACTGCGAGTCAGACTCCGCCTTGCCCTTCCCGCCCACCACCGCGCTCTCCTGGTTCACGGGCCCCTCGAAGTCGGCCGGCGTGACCCAGTTGGTCTCGTAGATGATGGTCAGCCCGTTCGTGTGGGTCACCATCACCTGCACGGCGTCGAAGGCCTGCTTGCCGAACTCCTCGCGCAGCCGCCGCTGCTGGCCCACCGCGTACAGCGACAGCGGCCGCAGGCCGAGGTAGTGCATGAACAGGTCCACCCAGTGGATCCCGACGTAGGAGAAGGGGTCAGACTGCTCGGCCCAGGCGAAGGTGCTGGTACTGACCTCTAGTGGCTCCTCCAACACCCCGCGGGCGTAGATTGGTGCCCCCAGCCGCGGCACGACCTCCCGGAACAGCCGCAGGTGGTCCGGGTCGTAGCGCTTGTGCATGTCCACCCCCACCACCAGGTCGTGCGCGGCGGCGGCATCAATGATCGCGCGCGCCTCCCCCAGGTCCAGGCACAGCGGCTTCTCGGTGACGACGTGCACGCCCCGCTGCAGGGCGGCCAGGATGGGCGCCGTGTGCAGGTGGTCCGGCGTAGCGACCACGAGCACGTCCAGGTCGGCGTGGTCGCGCAGCAGCTCCTCCCACGGCGAATCGCCCCAGTAGGCTCGCGGCGCCGCGCCGCCCCTAGCGGCGAACTGGGCGCACCCCCTCGTCGCCGACGCTTCCGAGCGCGTGCCGAGGGCCACCACCTCGAAGCGGAGGTCCGTGTAGTGCCGGGCGTAGTCGTCCAGGCCGAGGCGTCCCAGGTAGGGGGCGATGCCGTTGCGCTGCAGGTCGGCGAGCGTGCCGGCCACGACGTCGGCGCCGAACATGCCGTAGCCGAGCTGCGCCAGGCGGATGGTCTGGTGGGCCATGGGCGGCTCCGTTGGGGTGTCAGCCTCGAGCGGGCGTGGGCCGCGCCGGTCGCTCGCCTCTCCCCCGCTTGCGGGGGAGAGGTCGCCGCGCAGCGGCGGGTGAGGGGGGTGTAGGGCGGGGCTTCCATGCCCCGCCATCAGGGAGTCGGGCGAGACGCCCAACCCACGCGGGCGCGGGGTGGAACCCGCGCCCTACAGATCCAGCCGGCCGGCGTCGCGTCGCCGTGCGCAGCCAAGCACCAGCCGGGACGGAGTCGCGGCGTGGGGAGGCGCCGGGAGAGCGGCGAGCCCGGCCCGGCGCCTAGTGCTGTTTGGGCTCGACATACAGCTTGATGGCCGTCCGCTCGTTGCCGTCTATTTCGACGTCAACGAACGCCGGATAGCAGACCAGGTCCACCCCCGCGGGCGCCATGAAGCCCCGGGCGATGGCGATGGACTTGATGGCCTGGTTAAGGGCGCCGGCCCCAATCGTCTGGACCTCCGCGCGTCCTTCCTCGCGGATCGTGCCGGCGAGGGCTCCGGCCACCTTGTTGGGATCCGAACGTGCGCCAACCTTCAACACGTTCAACGGGTGCTTCCCCCTTTGCTGCTGCGCCCAAAGTGGCCCCGGCCGCCGACCCGTCGTGGGCGGCGGCACCGACGAGAACCAATGCCGCGGCTATTGCCTCATTCAGCGTCTGACTTGGTTGAGCTTCGGCTGACCTCCCGGATCCTCTCGATGGATGTGGCGCGGCCGGTGTGGTCGTCCAGCTCAAGCACCACACCGCACAGCAGGGCATCGCCGCCGGCGACCTGGAACCGGTGCGGCAGTTGCTCCCGGTAGAAGTCGATGACCGTCTGCACCTCGGTGCCGATCACCGAGTCCACCGGGCCGGTCATGCCGCAGTCGGTGATGTAGGCCGTGCCCCTCGGCAGGATGCACTCGTCGGCGGTCTGCACGTGCGTGTGCGTGCCGAGGACCGCGCTGACGCGACCGTCAAAGCAGCGCCCGAAGGCGATCTTCTCGCTCGTGGCCTCGGCGTGGAAGTCCACGACGAGGAGGGGCGTAGTTCGCCGCAAGGCGGCCAGTTCCTGCTCCGCCCGGGCGAACGGATGATCTAGGGCGTTCATGAACACCCGGCCGCAGAGGTTCAGCACTCCGACGGACCCGCCCCCCGGCAGGGGGTAGACGGCAGCGCCCCCTCCGGGCGCCCCTGCCGGGTAGTTGGCCGGTCGCAGCAGCCGGGCCTCGCTGTTGAGCAGTTCGTAGATCTCGCGCTTGGCCCAGATGTGGTTGCCGCTGGTGAGGCAGTCCACGCCCGAGTCGAGCAGCTCCGCTAGCGTCCGCCGCGTCAGGCCGAAGCCGGCCGCCGCGTTCTCGCCGTTGGCGATCACGAAGTCCAGATGCAGCTCGTCACGCAGCCGTGGCACAATCTCGGTGACGGCGCGCCGCCCGGGCCGACCAACTACATCGCCGACCATCAGCAGCTTCATCAGTTGGCGTGCTCGACGGCGCGCGTCTCCCGAATCACCGTCACCCGGATCTGGCCCGGGTAGTCCAGCTCCTGCTCGATCTTCTCCGCTACGCCCTTGGCCATGCGGTGCGCGCCGAGGTCATCCACCTTCTCGGGCACCACCATGACGCGGATCTCGCGCCCGGCCTGGATAGCGTAGCACTTCTCCACCCCCTCGAAGGAGGAGGCGATCTGCTCCAGCCCCTCCAGCCGGCGGAGGTAGTTCTCGAGGGACTCCCCGCGCGCGCCGGGCCGCGACGCGGAGACGGCGTCGGCCGCCTGGACCAGCACGTCCTCGACCGCCTGCATCTCGATGTCGCCGTGGTGGGCCGCAATGGCCCGCACCACGTCGGGGTGCTCGCGCCGCTGCCGGGCCAGGTCGGCTCCGATGGCCGCGTGCGTCCCCTCCATCTGGAAGTCCTTGGCCTTGCCGATGTCGTGCAGCAACCCGGCGCGTCGGGCGATGGCCTCGTTGGCGCCGATCTCGGCGGCCATCACCGCGCTGAGGTGTGCTACCTCGATGGAGTGAGCGAGCACGTTCTGGCCGTAGCTGGTGCGGAACGTGAGGACCCCCAGCAGTCGCACCAGCTCCGGGTGCAGGCCCACGGTGCCGGTCTCGAAGACGGCCTTCTCGCCGGCCTCCTTGACGCGCTCCTCGGTGGTGCGCTGCGCCCGCTCGACCAGCTCCTCGATGCGCGCTGGGTGGATGCGGCCGTCGCTGATCAGCCCCTGGAGGGCGACCTTGGCCACTTCGCGGCGGATGGGGTCGAACGCGGAGATGACGACCGCCTCGGGCGTGTCGTCAATGATGAGGTCCACCCCGGTCAGTTGCTCGAAGGTGCGGATGTTGCGACCCTCGCGGCCGATGATCCGCCCCTTCATGTCGTCGCTGGGTATCGCCACCACGCTAACGGTGGCATCCCGGGCGTGCTCCACCGCGCAGCGCTGGATGGCCATGCCCACGACCCAGGCGGCCCGCCGGTCGGCCTCTTCGCGGGCCTCCTCCTCGATCTGGCGCACCAGGCGCGACATATCCTCGCGCGCCTCCTCCTCCACCTGGCGCAGCAGCATGCCGCGCGCCTCATCGGTGGTGAGGCGGGAGATGCGCTCCAGCTCCGTCCGCTGCGCCTCGAGAGCGCCCTGCAGCTCCTGCTGCGTCTCGACGAGCTGCCGCTGCTGCTGCACGACCTCCTTGGCGCTCTTGTCCAGGTCCCGCCGCTGCCCCTCGACGGCCTCCTCGCGCTGATCGAGGCGGTTCTCCAGTTTGGCCAGCTCGCGGCGTCGCTGCCTTAGCTCCTTCTCTGCTTCCTGCTTCGCTTGGATGGCCACCTCTTTGGCGGCCAACTCGGCCTCTTTGTCACGCGCTGCTGCCTGCCGTTGGATCTCGGCCAGTTGCTGCTTCCCATCGGCGACCGCCGTCTCCAGTTGGGCCGTCTGCTGCTTCAGTCGCAGCGCCCGTACGGCGAGCACGAGGGACAGGACGGCAGCGGCGGCGGCTACGACCCATGCAATGGTGGTAATCACCGCTGCGTCTCACCTCCCGATTGTAGACCGATCACACCGCCTCCCTCGGGAGACCGCTGAGCCTGCGGCGTGGCGGGCGTCCGCCCGTCAGTCCTCAGGAACGACGTCGCTCAGCACCTCACGGACGACCTCGTCCTCGAAGCCGCGCCGACGCAGCAGAGCGTAGAGTCGGCGCCGGCGGACATCCTCCGGCACATCGCGCTGGCGAGCCAGATAGGACGCCACTGCCTGGCGGGCCTGGGCCGTCTGCCGCTCCGGGTCCGCCCACTGGGCGGACACCTCGTCGGCGATGGACCGCGGGACCCCACGGCGCAGGAGTTGCTCCCGCACCGCCTGGGGCCCCAGCCCGCGGCGCGCAGCTAGGCTGCGGGCGAAGTCGTGGGCGTGCTTGTGATCGTTTATCAGCCCTGCGTTCCGCAGCCGATCCAGGGCTGTATCAATGATCGGCTGGTCGAACCCCTTGGTCCGGAGCTTGTCCCGAACCTCACGCTCCGTGCGGCCGCGCCGAGCCAGCATCGCTCCGGCAGCACGTAACGCCTCACTGGCCTCCGTCGGCGCAGTGGCAGCCTGCGGCGAGCGTCGCGGCGACCTCCTCCGTCGTCGTTCGGGTGCCTCCTCGGCCATCGCGCTCCTCGCCTCGAGCACTTCCGGCGGCGCACGGGCCGGGTGCCCTCACGCACCCGCAGCCCGCCGGCCGCGACCGTCTGTCCACCTCCGGGGCCCGGGTCGTCCGTCCGGGCCTCAGTCCGCCTCCCCGAAGGCGTCCTCCTCATCGTCGGTTGCACCGGCGCCGGCCAGCCCCATGCCGGCCAGCTCCCGCACCTTGAGCTCAATCTCGTCGGCGGTCTCGCGGTGTTCATCCAGGAACGTGCATGCGTTGTCCCGGCCTTGCCCGAGCCGCTCGCCACCATAGCTGTACCAGGTGCCCGTCTTCTCCAGCAGCCCCATGTCCAGCCCCAGGTCCACGATGCACCCGGTGCGGTAGATCCCCTTGCCGTAGAGCACGTCGAACTCCGCCTGCTTGAACGGCGGGGCTACCTTGTTCTTGGAGACCTTGACCTTGACGCGGCTCCCATACACCTCCTGTCCGCGCTTCAGGCTCTCCTTGCGCCGGACCTCCAGCCGCACGGACGCCCAGAACTTCAGCGCCCGGCCGCCGGGAGTCGTCTCGGGGTTCCCGAACATCACCCCGATCTTCTCCCGGATCTGGTTGATGAAGATCGCACAACATCGGGTGTCCGACACCGATCCCGACAGCTTGCGCAGGGCCTGGCTCATCAGCCGCGCCTGCAGCCCCATGTGCGTGTCGCCCATCTCCCCCGCCAGTTCGGCGCTGGGCACCAGTGCGGCCACCGAGTCCACCGCGATGGCATCAATGGCCCCGCTTCTCACCAACGTGTCGCAGATCTCGAGGGCCTCCTCCCCCGTGTTGGGTTGGCTGACCAGTAGCTTGTCCAGGTCCAGGCCGATCGTCCCCGCATACTCCAGCGGAAACGCGTGTTCGGCATCAATGAAGGCGACCGTCCCGCCCAGGCGCTGCCCCTCTGCCAGAATGTGCATGGCGAGCGTCGTCTTGCCCGAGGCCTCCGTCCCGTAGATCTCCACCACGCGGCCCCGCGGCACCCCCCCTATCCCCAGCGCAATGTCGAGGCTCAGAGCGCCGGTCGGGATCGCGTCAATGCGGAACTTCTCCGGCCGGTCCGTGAGCCGCATGATCGAGCCGGCGCCGAACTGCCGCTCGATCCGTGACAGAGCGTCCTGCAGGTTCCGGTCCCGATCCGGGCCCGGCGTCGGGCGCGACTTGCCGGCGGGTGGCATGGGCAGCAACTCCGTGGGCGCGCCCCTTAGGGCGGCGTCGCCGTGAGGGCGAAACGGTGCAGAAGCGTGTAGAGGGGGCCGGTCGGCCGCAGTTCGCTCTGGTAGAGGTCGAACGCGTCGAGCCGGTAGCCCCCGATGGCGCGGTCCCCGCCCTCCGCGAGGGCCGTCGTCAGCCGGGGTTGCGGCTCCGGGCTCTTCACGCGCCCGATCGTTAGGTGGCCACCGAAGCGGCGCTCCTCGCGAGGCACCCCACACTCCCTCGCCAGCGCCTCCTCCAGCGCCTCCGCCAACTCGGCCAGCGGCTCCTGCCCGGCCTGCAGGCCGATCCAGACCGTATGCGGACGACGAGCGTTCGGGAACGCCCCCAGCCCGGCCAGCACCAGCTCCATCGGCGCGATACGCGCCGCTACCGCCTCCGCACAGGCCGCCAGGCCCCCCACCTGCTCTGCATCCGTGGCGCCCAGGAACTTGAGCGTCAGGTGTAGGTTCTCCGGCTCTACCCACTTGACCTGCCGCGCATTGGGGCGCAGTTCGTCCTGAATTCCCGCTATCTTGAGCCGCAGATCGTCCGGTATCGGGGCGGCCAGGAACAGGCGCAGATCACCCATCGCCCGCCTCCGCCGCCAGGATCGCCTCCCGCAGCGCCGACAGCGCCATCTGCGACACCCGCCGCTTGAACTGCTCCCGCGTTCCCGGCCATGTGTGCTGCTGGCAGACCGTCCCCCGCGCCGACGCCACGGCCACGTACACCAGCCCCACCGGCTTCTCCGGCGTTCCGCCGCTGGGGCCCGCGATGCCCGTCGTGGCGAGGCCGTAGTCGGCCCCCGCCCGGGTGCGCACGTTCTCCGCCATCGCCCGAGCCACCGGCTCGGAGACCGCGCCGTGCGCCGCCAGCAGCTCCGCCGGCACGCCCAACAGCCGCTCCTTGGCCGCGTTCGAGTACACCACGAGCCCCTCGAGGAAGTACTCCGACGCCCCCGGCACATCGGTCACGCGGCTCGCGATCAGCCCGCCGGTGCAGCTCTCGGCCACGGCCAGCGTCTGGCGCCGCGCGCGCAGCTCGATCCCGACGCTGACCTCCATCGTCTCCTCGTCCCGCCCGTACACGTTCCCCGGCAGCCGTTCGCGGATCAGCGCCTCGGTCGCATCGAGCTTCGCCGTCGCTGCGACCTCGTCGGTGCCCTTGGTGGCGAGGCGCAGCGTCACCTCACCCGGCGACGCGTACGGCGCCACCGTGGGGTCCATGCTGCCCTCGATGATGTCGGCGATGGCGTCCGCCACGGCCGACTCGCCGATCCCCGTCAGCCGCAGCCGCCGCGCGAAGAGCCGCCCCGCGCCCGCCCGCTGCTCGAGGTAGGGGAGGACGCTGCGGACCATCATCTCCTGCATCTCAGACGGGGGCCCGGGCACGGCGATGAGGGTCCGGCCCTCGTGCTCGACCAGCACTCCGGGGGCCGTCCCGGCCACATTGGGGAGGAGGGTGCCGCCACGCGGCACGGTGGCCTGCTTGAGGTTGTTCGCGGTGAGGGTGAAGCCCCGGTGGGCGAAGAGCGCCCGCAGCGTGGCCTCCGCCGCCGCATCGGCCTCCAGGGGCCGGCCGGTGACGGCGGCGATGGCCTCGCGGGTGCAGTCATCCTGCGTCGGTCCCAGGCCGCCGCTGATGATGACCACATCCGCGCGGCCGAGGGCGGTCTGCAGCACAGCCTGCATGCGGGCGAGGTTATCGCCCACGGTCATGCGGTGGAAGACGTCCACGCCGATGTCGGCCAGCTTGCGGGCGATCCAGGCCGCATTGGTATCAACGATCTCACCGAGCAGCAGCTCAGTGCCAACCGAGACGATCTCCGCGATCAAGGCAATCCCTGCCCGCCGCTCCCGCTGGAGGCCCGCGCCCATCCTGGGGGGTAAGTGGCCGATTGTACCACGCGCCCGCCCCAGCGTCAACGCGCCCGGCGACCCGCGGCGCCGCGCCCTGGCTGCGGTCGCTCTGGTGTCATGCTGAGGTCCGCCGAAGCATCTGCGCTGTGGTCCACACCGTCCCCCTCCGCCGTAGCCGCGCGAGTCCCCTCGCGCGGTCCACTGCCCCCCTCCGTCGGCGGTGGGGCAGGTCGCCAGACCTGCCCGCCTTCCGAGTGGAGCGGGCCTTCCTGCCCGCCATCCTGACAGACCGAATCCGGCGCTCCGGGGCAGATAGCGGCAATTCTCGGGTTCGTTTCGGGGGGGCCAGCCCCGGCTCGGGTTCGTTTCGCCAGGCTGAGGGCTGGGTCATGGGGGTATAACGGCTATCCGGATGCGATTATCTGTTGTCCGGGACTGGGCGCCGCCGGGCGGGGGTCGGGGAGCGCCGGGCGGCTCCTCGAGAGGGTCCCCTGGCCCCCCGTGCCGAACTGAAGCGTCCAATCCGTCGCCCAGCCCCTGCCTCGCCCCGGCCCGGAGGCCCCGATGCCTGCGCCGCCCGAACAGCCGTCGCTGCCGCTCGACTTCGCCCCCTACATCAACCGCGGCCTCTTCGCCGACCACTTCCTGAAGGAACGGCTGCCGGAGCTGCCCGAGTGGAAGGCTGCCGACGGCCTCGACGCCGCCTTCGACGCCCTACAGGCGCTCTACGCCCAGCGTACGGCAGGCCTCAGCGACCAGACGAACGAGGCGCAGACGGAGGATGAGCTGATCCGGCCCGTCCTGAGTCTTCTGTGGCAGGACGGCGAGCCCGGCAACTGCTACCAGGTCCAGGTCTCCATCCCCAACGTGGACCAATGGCGCCAGCCCGACTACGCGCTCTTCCGCTCGGCGGCCGACCGCGAGGGCGCGCGGCCGGCCCTCGGGGCGATCGAGTACTGGCGCGACGTGCCCGCCCTGGCCGACGCGAAGCGCTGGGCGGGCTCCCTGGACCGCCAGAGCGGCACCGAGAAGAGCCCCTCGGCACAGATCGCCAACTACCTCTACCGGTCCCGGGTCCGCTGGGGCATCCTCACCAACGGCCGCCAGTGGCGGCTGTACGAGCGCGAGCGCTCCGCCCCGGGCGGCATCCACTACGAGGTGGACCTCCCGGACCTCCTCGCCCGCGGCGACCGCAGCCTCTTCCGCTGGTTCTACCTGTTCTTCCGCCGCCAGGCGTTCCTGCCGGACCAGAGCGGCGCCACGTTCCTGGAGAGGGTACTGCAGGGCAGCGCCGACTACGCCACCGAGGTCGGCGACCGCCTCAAGGAGAGCGTCTACGACGCCCTGCGGCTGCTGATGACGGGGTTCCTGGAGCACCCGGCCAACGATCTCGACCGCGACTCCCCAGTGGACCTGCGCCGCGTGCATGACAACGCGCTGATCGTCCTGTACCGGCTGCTGTTCGTGCTCTATGCAGAGGACCGCGGGTTGCTCCTGCACCAAGAAGGGGCGTATGCGCCGTGCAGCCTGAACCGGCTCCAGAAAGAGATCAACCGCGACCTCCGTCACGGCCAGCGCTACGCCCCGTCGGGCACCCGGTTCTGGGGCCAACTGACCAGCCTCTTCCGCCTCATTGACAAGGGCTTCCCGGATGGCGGCATACCGGCGTACAACGGCGGCCTGTTCAGCCCACACCAGTACCCGTGCGTGGCTCACACGCCACAGCTCGGGACGCCGCGCTGGGAGATCGGCGACGACCGCCTCGCGCCGGTCGTGGACATGCTGGCCTACCGCCGCGAGCGGTGGGACCAGCCCGGGGATCAGGACATTGACTACACGACGCTGCAGGTGCAGCACCTCGGCAGCATCTACGAGGGCCTGCTGGAGCTGCGCCCGCAGGTGGCGAGCGAAGAGCTGGTCGAGATCGCGGAGAAGGGCAAGCCCGCCTTCCGGCCCGCCGGCGAGGTGCCCAATCCCAAGCCGATCCGAGGCCAGCCGCCGCGACGCATCGCGCCCGGCGAGGTGTACCTGGTCAGCGACCGCGGGGAGCGCAAGGCGACCGGCAGCTACTACACGCCCAAGTTCATCGTGGACTACATCGTCGAGCAGACCCTCGGCCCGCTGGCCGACGAGGCCGCGCGGCAGGTCGCGGCCCTCCGCCGCGAGGTGGATGCCGAGATCACTCGCCTCGAAGCGCTCTACCGCGACCGCGCCGCGGCATCTGTTCCCGAGTGGGACCGGTCGCCCGACCGGTCATCCGAGCCGTGTCATGCTGAGCGCAGCGAAGCATCTCTCCCGGAGGGGCTAACATGAAACGGCCCGCCGCTGGGGAATAGGAGTTGGGCGCTCGACATTCTCCAGGAAAGGCGGACCGTTTCATGACCCACATCGCGATGGATGTGCATCAGGCGACTT
>Ga0315282_10017879_pt1 | contig 10194 bp, 6 predicted proteins | sample YL17G07_20_MG_FD_203693 | JGI IMG/M metagenome (GOLD analysis project Ga0315282, IMG submission 203693) | Sediment microbial communities from Yellowstone Lake, YNP, Wyoming, USA - YL17G07_20 | ecosystem: Environmental > Aquatic > Freshwater > Lake > Sediment | place: USA: Wyoming | collected... | reverse complement strand
CTATAGAGCCTTTCTGGATACGGGTATTTGTTTTGTGTCCACACTACTTTTACCCAAATCTGAAAGGCTTTTCCAGTCTTTTAGGCTAAATTCTTTTCATTTTTTTTAACTCAATTGGGGTGGTAGTAAGTAATCGCCGATAGATATATCGGATGTTGTTGACTTGCTCCATGGATTTTTCGAATAAGTGATGTTTGGAGTTCCGTCGCTGTTCGTATAGGAGGTAAGAATGGAGCCTTTGAAGAAACAAAGCCCAATCTCAGCCCTTCACGAAATTCTCAAATGGTCGGCCAGCCAGCCGGAGTGGCAACAGGACGCACTTCGACGTATTGTGGTCAAAAGGACTCTAGATCAAACTGACATCGAAGAACTGGACCGACTCTGCCGAGCAAAACACGCTGCAGAGCGGGTTAAAGCACTAACGGTGAAGGCCAACCCTCTGGATGCATCCCATATTCCGGCAGGGCCTGGTTCAGAGGCTTGCGTCACATTAGTGTCTATCGGTAATCTGCGGGGTGTAAACCGTCTACCCTCTGACGAGACGATTCCATTCGGAGGGACTCCAGGGCTGGCAGTTATCTATGGTGACAACGGTACAGGTAAGTCTGGATACGCCCGTGTTATCAAGAAGGCTTGCCGCACAAGGGGTGCCCCCCCAGAAATCCGATCCAATGCGTTTGCATCTGTGCCATCGAATCCCGCGAGTGGTACCATTGTTTGTAGCGTTCGGGGAGAAGATTGCCCCTTGACTTGGAAAGACGACGCACCTTCTGATCCTCGTCTGGCCAATGTGCTCGTTTTCGACGCATTATCTGCGGATCATTATTTGGACCAGGATGGTGCTGCGACATTTACACCTCACGGTCTGGATGTGCTGCCGAAACTGTCAAAAGCTTGTGATACGATCAACCAATTCATTAGACAGGACATTGAACGTATCAAAAAGGAAATGGACAAGGCAGCCAAGAGCTGGAAGTACATCCCAACCACGTCTGTAGGAAAGTTGATTGTTGAGCTGAATGACAAAACGAAACAAACGTATCTGGAAGTGTTGTCTGGGCTTGACGAGAAACAAGCTCAGCGATTGAAAGATCTCACAGAAGCACTTAAGTCGGACCCTAAGCAAAAAGCAAAAGAGACCTGCGCGGCGGCGACACGACTGGAGACTTTTGCAGGACAAGTAAAGGAAGCATCCATAAACCTATCGGAGGAAAGAATATTGGCCTTAAACAAAGCGATAGGGGATACCAAAACGAAAGCAGAAGCCGCCAAGGCATTCGCCACTGGCCGATTCGATGCGACTTATCTCCCTGGCACAGGAGGCGAACTATGGCGTAATTTATGGGAGGCAGCACGGTTATTTTCGGTCTCAGCTGCTTACAAGGATCAGTCCTTTCCGGTAACGACTGATGCTGCACGCTGTTTGCTTTGTCAGCAGAACCTTGATGGTCTAGCCCCTGAGCGCCTAAAAGCATTTGATGCTTTTTGCAAGGACCAGACTCAGCAATTAACAGAGGAGGCCAAAATGCAGCTGAAGCATGCTCAGGAGGAAGTTCAGAAGATGAGTGCACTATCTTTGGGATTGACCAAGATCGAAGCCGATTTGTTCTTAGGGACGGCGGATCAGCTCTCTTCAATCACTGAATTCGTGAAGAATGCCGACGAGAGGTTGACTACGGTCAAGGTTAACTTGGTAAAGGACTGTTGGACGGAGCCTGTCATGATGCCTCCATCCCCTGTGGACATAATCACGACAATTGCATCCGCCCTCGAAACCCGTGCTAAGACCGAAGAATCCCTCGATAACCCCGATGTCCGAAAAAAACTTGAAGCAGAAAGGGATGAATTGTCCGACCGACAGTGGCTTGGGGGCGTGAAAGACGAAGTGCTAGCTCAAATTGGCATGTATAAACAGGTTGCAGTGTTGGAAGCTTGTTTGAAGGACACCTTGACGACTAAGGCAACAACCAAAAATACCGAACTGACCAAGCAACTCGTGACGGATGCGTTTTGCGAGCGGTTTAAGAGTGCGGCCCGGGGGTTAGGGCTACGCACGATAGCTGTGAAACTTGAGGAGATCAAGGGTGAGAAGGGAGAAACGAAGTTTGGCCTCCGTCTTGAAACAACCTCAGCTCATTCTGTGAAAGCTATCGCTAGTGAGGGTGAGCAACGATGTATCGCGCTAGCTGCATTCCTGGCGGAGTTATCACAAGCTTCACACCAGTCCGCGCTCGTTTTCGACGACCCCGTCTCGTCGTTTGACCACCGATATCGAGAGAAAACAGCAGCTCGACTCGTTGAGGAAAGCAAGATAAGGCAAGTCATTGTGTTTACGCATGATGTGGTGTTCTTGAATGATTTGCTGGCGTATGCAATTGAAGCTGGCGTGACGACGGAGATTTGCCATCTCGAATGGGCTGGCAATATGCCAGGACAACGTGTCGAGGGACTTCCTTGGGACTGTAAGTCAGCTGATGACCGCTTTGACAAGTTAGAAAAGGAACAGAGAGCAATCGCAAAAACATGGAACCCTGTACCAAATGAAGACAATGTTCAATCCATTCGGCGAGCTTACAGTTGGCTTCGGGCCACACTGGAGAGGATTGTCGAAAAAGAGATCTTTGCAGATGTGGTGTTCCGGTATCGGTCCTATGTGAATATTAAGAAACTTGATGGCGTGGTTGGCTTCCAGCAAAGCGAGTGCAGAGAGTTACAACGGCTAGTGCAGCGCTGTCATGACGTGACTGACGCCCACGACCCAGCACCTGGAAAACAATCGATGATTCCAGATCCGGAAGATCTTGCTAAAGATATTATCGCCGCAAAGCAACTATTGTCTCAAATTCGCGCTCGACGGAAGGCAGTCAGGACTGTTTAAAGTCTGTAGATTCCTAGATCGTTGTCTCGTTCGCAGACGTGATCATGGAACCTAAGGTTGACGACAAAGGAAGAACGTACCCAATGACGAAGCTAATAAACCAAAAACTCGAACTCACCTGGATTGGGAAGGAGAACCGACCACGGCTGGAGCCGAGAATTCTCATTGAGGACCCGGAGAAGTCGCACCATGCGCCGTTCCGGGTGACCGAAAATGACCTCTTCGGCAACCGTCTTATCTTCGGCGACAACCTCCTTGCCCTCAAGGCACTGGAACAGGAATTCACGGGTAAGATCAAGTGCATCTACATTGACCCGCCGTACAATACTGGAGCAGCGTTCGAACAGTACGATGATGCTGTTGAGCACTCAATTTGGTTGTCGTTAATACAAGAGCACACAGAACTTCTTTGGAGTTTGCTTCGGGAAGACGGCTCGCTTTGGATTAGCATAGACGACAACGAAGTGGCTTACCTTAGGGTGCTGTTGGATGAGGTCTTCGGGCGTTCTAATTTTGTTGCCACCATCATTTGGGAAAAACGCACTACACGTGAAAACCGGCGCGTGTTCTCGTTTCGCCATGACTATGTCATTGTGTTTGCTCGAGACCGGAAACGTTTCGAGGAAACACGCAATCTTCTTCCTCTCAGTAAAGATGTCCTATCTCGATACAAGAATCCCGATAATGACCCAAGAGGCCCTTGGCAATCGATTTCAGCGGCTGCTATGGCTGGTCATGCGACTGCGTCCCAATTCTATGAATTGCGAACACCCTCTGGTCGTTTGTTGAAACCCCCAGAAGGAAATTGCTGGCGGTATACAAAGGAACGTATGGAGGCCGAAATCACGGCAGGAAACATCTGGTTCGGCAAAGATGGCAACGGTGTACCACGAATCAAGAAATTCCTTAAAGACTCTGAAGACAGGGGTCTAACGCCAGAAACGATGTGGTTTGCGAATGATGTTGGGACAAACGACAGTGCTAAGAAAGAATTGATGGCACTTTTCGACGGCGAACTGGTGTTCGACACTCCGAAGCCTGAGGGCCTGATCGCGCGTGTTCTGGAAATTGCGACCGACGCGGGTGAATTGGTGTTGGATTCCTTTGCTGGGTCTGGTACTACAGGTGCTGTGGCCCACAAAATGGGGCGACGGTGGATTATCGTTGAACGTGGGAAGCACTGCGACACCGCCTGTTACCCACGTTTGAAAAAGGTTGTTGATGGGAAAGATCACACAGGGATTTCAGAACTTGTAAAGTGGAAAGGTGGCGGAGGGTTTCGGTATTATCGGCTGGGTCCTTCGCTGCTTGAGAAGGACCAATTTGACAATTGGATCATCAATAAAAAATATAATGCCGCCATGCTTGCTGAAGCCATCTGCAAGCTGGAGGGTTTCACCTATGCTCCAAGTGATGAAGTCTACTGGCGGCACGGCCATTCAACTGAAAATGATTTCATCTATGTTACCACGCAGACGCTGACCCGTGAACAGTTTCAGAGGCTTTCGGACGAGGTGGGCGAGGGCCGGAGTCTCCTCATCATGTGCGGTGCATTCCGCGTAAAGAACCTTGACGAGTTTCCTAATCTCACGGTCAAGAAAATCCCCAAGGCCGTGATGAGCCGTTGCGAATGGGGCAAAGACGACTACAGCCTTGAGATTAAGAACCTCCAGGTCAGGGAAATGGAACCGGTTGAATATAGAGATGAATCGCTGCCGAACGCCAGAGGTAAGAACGGGCATAACCCAAAGCAAGGGGCTCTTTTTGACCTGCCCAGAGGAAAAGGGGGTAGGAGAAATGACTAAACATCTTCCGGAAAAACGGGCGACCTCATCGGAAATTCTATTCTATCAAACGGAAGATGGTAGTAGCCGGATTGAGGTAAGGCTGGATCAGAATACTGTCTGGCTTTCTCAAAGACTGCTTGCGGAACTTTTTCAGAAAGACGTGCGCACCATTAACGAACATATACAAAATATTTATCAGGAAGACGAACTGGCTTCTGAGGCAACTATCCGGAAATTCCGGATAGTTCAAACTGAAGGGAAACGCGAAATCCAGAGGTCCGTTGAGTTTTACAATCTGGATGTCATTATCGCCGTGGGGTACAGAGTGAAATCCCGCCGTGGCACGCAGTTCCGCAGGTGGGCGACCGAGCGCCTGCGGGAATATCTGGTCAAGGGTTTTACGATGGATGACGAGCGGCTCAAGGAAGGTCGGAACATAGGGGCAGATTACTTTGATGAACTGCTTGAGCGCATCCGCGACATCCGCGCATCCGAAAAGCGGTTTTACCAGAAAATCCGGGATATCTATAAATTGGCCATTGACTACGACGCTGAGGCGGAAGAAACGAAGGAGTTTTTCCAAATCGTACAGAACAAGCTTCACTGGGCAATTACCGGGAAGACTGCAGCGGAGTTGATTGCCGAACGCGCGGATTCCTCCAGACCCAACATGGGGCTGACAAGCTGGAAAGGGTCCAAGGTTCGCAGGACCGATGTTGTTGTTGCCAAGAATTACCTAAGTGTCGAAGAAATCAGCGAGCTTAACCGGATTGTCGTCATGTATCTTGATTACGCCGAGGATCAGGCCCATCGCCGTAAACCCCTTTACATGCGTGATTGGCGTGAAAAAATTGACGCCTTTCTGAAATTCAACGAGCGCGCTATTCTTGAGGACGCGGGGAAAGTGTCAATGGAGGTTGCCAAAACGCTGGCGCTGGAGAAATATGAGAAATTCAACCGGCACCGCCTCGCCGAAGGAGCGGCGAAGGAAGAAGAGGAGTTTGAAAAGATGGCCAGGCAGCTTGAGCGAAAAGACCGGAGGAAAGAGAAATGAATGGGTCGCATGTCAACACAATCTCCAATCGCTTGAGCCTGCGTCCTCCCCAACGGGAATCTCTCGAAATTCTCGCCCGTATCTGCGATATCATCCCGCTTGAGAAAAATATTGACCTTCCGCAGGCACTCCATGTGATTCAGTCCGAATTCCCTTCGGTCTCCGACTTTGAACGCGATTTCCCATCCGTTTGCTTCGCACTGGCAACTGGCGTGGGCAAGACGCGTCTCATGGGGGCGTTTATCACATACCTCTTCAAGACCCGGGGCATCCGGCATTTCTTCGTGCTTGCACCGAACCTCACCATTTACAACAAGCTTACTGCGGACTTTACTCCCAATACACCAAAGTATGTCTTCCAAGGCATCGCAGAGTTCGCCGTTACCCCACCCGAGATCATCACCGGCGACAACTACGAGAGTGGCCGGGGTATCCGGCAGAAGGATTACTTGCCAGGCGTAGAATGGGAACGCCCTGTCCATATTAACATCTTTAACATCTCCAAGATCACCAGCACAGAGACTCCGAAAGGGGGAACCAAGAGCAATATCCCCCGCTTCCGGCGGCTTCAGGAATACATCGGCCAGAGTTATTTTGAATATCTATCCAATCTAAATGATTTGGTGCTCCTGATGGACGAGTCACATCGCTACAGGGCATCAGCGGGTATGAAGGCCATCAGCGAGCTTAGACCGATCCTGGGACTTGAGCTTACGGCAACACCTCAGATAGAGAAAGGCGGAAGCCCGGACCCATTCAGGAACGTCATCTACAGTTATCCCCTTTCCAATGCAATGTCAGACGGATTCGTAAAAGAACCCGCTGTTGCAACCCGTGAAAACTTTGATGTTCGTAACTACGATGATGCCGGATTGGAAAGATTGAAATTGGAGGATGGAGTACGCATCCACGAGAACACCAAAGTTGAGCTGGAAATTTACGCCCGGGAGAATGGCAGGCCCATTGTGAAGCCCTTCCTGCTTGTAATTGCGCGAGACACGGAACACGCTAATTCCCTTATGAAAATAATCGAAGACGAAACATTCTTTGAGGGCCGTTACAAGGGTAAGGTCATTCAAGTCCATTCCAAGCAGAGCGGAGAGGAGAGGGACGAAACCATCGAACAGCTCATCAACGTGGAGAAGCCCGAAAACCCCACAGAAATCGTCATTCACGTCAACATGTTGAAAGAAGGATGGGACGTTACCAATCTCTATACCATCGTTCCACTCCGGGCTGCAAACTCGAAGACGCTTGTGGAGCAGTCCATTGGCCGGGGACTTCGCCTCCCCTACGGAAAGAGGACGGAAGTGGGTGCGGTAGACCGGCTGACCATCGTCTCACATGACAAGTTCCAGGAGATCGTTGACTATGCAAACAGCCCGGATTCCATCATCCGGGGCGGCTTGAAGGTTATCCACATCACCGACGAGCGAAACAAGGTTTATGTGGCCGATCCTGAAATCATGAGTCGAGTTTCGGAGGGCTTAATCGCCTACGACAAATCAGAAGGCGCTGGAAAACAGCCGATGCTTTTTGAAAATCCGAAGGAACAGGAGGCTGCCAAGGCCACGCTTGAAGTTATCCGGAGAGAGTTTGAGCGGTTGCCGCGTTCCACTGACCTGGCGAAGCCAGAAATTCAACAGCAGATTATCGAAAAGGTCACGGAGATCATCACCCCGGTCCAGAAGGAACTGGAAAGGATCTGTGAAAAAGTGGACGTGGCCAAGGTGGTCGCTTCAACCATCACTCTTCGCAATGAGCTTTCCATTGATATCCCACGCATCATCGTTCAGCCCGTCGGCGATGTAACTCGGGGGTACCGGGAATTCGGTCTCAATCTATCCTCCATACGTCTCTTGCCAGTGGATAATGAGATTCTTATCCAGGAACTCCACCGGCGGGAGCAACACCGGTTGATGAGCGGTACCGGCATTTTACCGGAAGAACGGCTCGAAGACTACCTTGTCCGAGGTCTTATTGACTTCAACGATATCTGCTACGACGATCATGCGGAATTACTCTATAAACTGGCCGGGCAGGTTGTGGCCCACCTTCGGTCTTACCTCAACAGCGAAGACGAGGTGGTCAATGTCCTGCAATACCATCAGCAGTCATTGGTGAACCTGATCCACGCGCAGATGCAAGAGCATTACGAGGAAAAGGCGGCTGCTTATGAGGCACATGTGAGCAAAGGATTCACAACACTCCGGCCTAACAACTATTCTGCCCCTGCCGGGGAAACCGAACGGGACTTCCGTGCGCCGGTGTCTGATAAACATGACATCCGCAAGATGCTTTTTAGTGGGTTTAGGAAATGCCTGTACCGCGTCCAGAAGTTTGACTCGGATTCAGAACGTCGCTTTGCTGTGATCCTTGAGAACGACAAGGAAGTCACAAAGTGGTTCAAGCCTGCTAAAGGAAACTTCCAGATTCACTATACGAGCGACGCATCCTACGAACCTGACTTTGTAGCAGAAACAAAATCGACCCAGTTCCTCTGTGAGGCGAAGAGCGCTGCCGAGATGACGGACAAAGAAGTACAGGCCAAGGCAAAAGCTGCAGTGGAGTGGTGCAAGCACGCAACAGCTCATGAACAGAAACACGGTGGAAAGCCCTGGTCATACTTGCTCGTCCCGCATGACATCATCTCAGACAACAAGACATTGCAGGGATTGGCTGCAAGCTGCACGTATGATTCGGGATAGGTCTTCAATAGGGGAAGAGACTCGGGGGCAGGCTTGAAAAATTGAGATTTGGTGTCATCCAAAAAAAGTTGGGCCTGCCCATTGAAAGCCAAGATGAGGAGAAACGGAGATAAGGTGATGGGAGACAGTAAAAAGATGACTGGGAGATTGGGTGACAAAGTCATTGAGAGTGAGGGAAGCTGAAGGCTCAAACAAAGACAGGCCATTGAATGAGGGAATTACTTGTCAGGCTACGCGTTTCACATTGTCAAGCATTTAGCACCTACGAATTCTGGAGGGAAAGATCATGAAATTAATCATTAAACTGCTATTTGCTTTAATTGTCCTAACCAGTTCAAGCGGAGCATTTGCATTTGACATGAATCCAATAGATGTCGATTGCTGGGGGAAAGAATATCTTTGTAAGCTTACAAAATCTGGCGAGAAACTTAAATTCCCAGTTCATGAAGCCATGACATTACTCGCATATGACTGTTACGAAAAACCAGATGCTTGCAAGGGTGGTGCTGCAAATACATCGGCAGACACCCTTAAGAAGTCTGGGAGGCTGAGAGATTTAGTACTTGGGTCCGAATGGAATGACGACCCAGATTCTCTTCTCAGGCAAGGAGTCACTAAAGCTGTACAGTGGTACGCTTTAATTAAGGATGCAAAATTGCAGTCTGAATGTAAAGAACGCCCCGGACCTCAATGTAAGGATGTAAAAATCACACAGAATCCCATGATGCTATACAGAAGCCATTTTGGTGACATGCAATTTATCCACTGTATGGCCTCTGCTGGCGATGAAATAGCCAAGACCACAAAGGAAAAAATGATGGCTTGGGCTAAATTTACATATAGTATTTTTATTGCTGAAAACAATTTAGACAAACAGGACCTCTCTTCTTTTGGCGAAATATCTAAAATGATCAGTAAGCCGGGTTGGGCGGTGGGCGCGCTATTTGATCCCGTTCCCGGTGGAGAATGGAAACCCTCTCTAAATCCATTAAAGTTTGGTCACTATGAGCCGAGTGGCAAACCAAGAGCCTGGAACATGGGCGATGGAATAAGCGTTAAATATATTGCCTTAGGCTCATTGCTACATATGGTTCAAGATTCTTATTCAGAATCACATGTGTTAAGAGAATTAGGATGTAATCCTATCGCGCGCAGTAAAGGAAAAATAATTGTATTCAGAAATTATGCTGGTCAAAAGGGGGATGACCATAGCATCGCAGATGTCTACCCTGAGTGGCTAAAACATGGAGAATTGCCTAGAGGCAATGCGGTGTGGGCTTCTGCACAACTAATAAATTTTGCATTCAAAAAAGAGCCTTGGAAAAACGTTGAAACATTCCTTGATACAGAAGTATTCCCTTTAAGCGATCCTCAGGCAAAACCACAACCAGGGGATAGGAATTGTTTTGAGGGTAGATAGCGAAAAAACTTGACACATAAAATGGGGACACATACCATTTTTCTAAGTCATAGGCTGTGGTGTCAGGTCTACACTATTGACAGGCACCTAAGCAGGACAGCGGAGTCGAGGCATAAGACACATGGGGTCAGGCTTGACTTTTGACATTTCAAAACAGGTGTCATCCATAAAAAAGTTGGCGCATTCCAAATGCACGCATAGCGGTGAGGGCAAGCCTGGTTGCTGAGCACTGAAAGGTGCAGCATTCAATTGCTGATGCAGATTTAAAATAAATTTTGAAACATTAAGTCAATCGCTAATCGTTTCAGGGAACAAAGGAGGACTTAGATGAAAGAAATTCACAAGCC
>Ga0315282_10017878_pt1 | contig 10194 bp, 8 predicted proteins | sample YL17G07_20_MG_FD_203693 | JGI IMG/M metagenome (GOLD analysis project Ga0315282, IMG submission 203693) | Sediment microbial communities from Yellowstone Lake, YNP, Wyoming, USA - YL17G07_20 | ecosystem: Environmental > Aquatic > Freshwater > Lake > Sediment | place: USA: Wyoming | collected... | reverse complement strand
GCCCCCGATGTCAAACTGCTCGAACGAAGGAGGCGTCCGAAGCCGCCGTATTTCAGCACGTAGATATTGTGCTTCTCGCAGGTCTCGTGGGTTGCATCGGCCGCACGTAGATCTCGCCGAGGCGGTTTGACACTGGGATTGCATGTCGGTATACTCGAACGCGCTCTGGTTCCAGGGAGCGACGCCGTCACGGCCGCGCTCCCGTTTGGTCTTCAACCTCGGGAGAGTACGTTTGCGCTTTTGGTCCATAATCGGCGTTCTTGCCGCAGGCCTGGGTCTGAGCCACAGCTCGACGTTGAGTGATGTGGCGGTCCGCCAGCATATCGACCCGTCGTTCCGGGTCGAGGTCAATGGCTACGTCTACAACTGGGACTATATCGGCCGCTTTGTGGTGCCCGGTGATACCTTGCGCCTGGCCACGCCCGGGTTTTCCGCGCACAGCGGCTGGGTGGCGTCGGCCGGGGAGCTTTACGAAGACGGCGCCAAGACCGTCTGGGTCGCGCCGGCCGAACCCGGGCTCTACCCGATAATCGCTACGAGCGGCACGGTGACCAAGCACGTCAACGTGTTCGTGATGATTCCGTACGACAGTTTGAAGAACGGGTATCTGAAGGGCGTGCACATCGGCCGGTATCCGTCGTCGAGCCCGTTCCCCAACTTCACGAAGCCGCGCGGCTTCATCATGGTCACTCCGGAGAATCTGGACACCCGGGTCTCGGACCGTTACACGCTGCGCGATTTCACGCCCAGGCAGCCGGACGGCTTCCCCAAGTACATGGCGCTGCGCGAGGAGTTGCTGATAAAGCTGGAGTTTTTCACGGACCTGGTGCGAAGCCGGGGGTTCAATTGTGACAAGCTCACGGTCATCAGTGGCTACCGGTCGCCGTTCTACAACATGCGCAATCGCTCGGGCCGCAACAGCGCGCACGTGTACGGCGGGGCGGCCGACATTTTCGTGGATTGCGACGGCGACGGGCACATGGACGACTTGAACCACGACGGCTCGGTGAACCGGCGCGATTCCAAGCTTCTGGCCGGCTACGTGGACGAGCTGGAAGCGCAGCACCCGGAAATCGTCGGCGGCTGCGGCTGGTACAGCCGGACCAACTGCCGCGGTCCGCTCATCCACATCGATGTCCGGGGTAAGCCGTCCCGCTGGCATCAGTGAAGTTCAGCCCGCTGCTATCCGTCGGTACGGTGCTTTTGGCCGCGATGGCGCTCGCATGGTCCGAGCTCTACCTCCCGGTACGGGAGAGCATGAAGCTCGACGTGGTCAGGCTGGCCGTCCAGATGTCCCGGGACCGCGCCGAAACCCGGCGCCTGCGCGAGTCGCTCGGCCGGGTTCACGATGAACTGGCCGACCTGACGGCGGAGTTGCAGAAGCTCTCCGGACAACTGGCCAGCGCGTTTTCCGACGACCTCTACCTCGTGGTGAACCCGTCCACGAACCGGCTGTCGATGCGCCGCGGCGAGCAGGTCATCATGGAGGCGGTCATCTCCACCGGGAGCAACGACACGCTGGACCGGGAGGGGAGGAAATGGGTGTTCGAGACCCCGCGCGGGGTCTTGTCGGTCGTGCGCAAGAAGAAAGACCCGGTCTGGCTCAAGCCGGACTGGGCGTTTCTGGAAAAGGGCGAGCCGGTGCCGCCGGTTCATTCGCCGCTCCGGCGGGAGAAGGGCGTGCTCGGCAATTACATGCTGGACCTGGGCGGCGGCGTGATGATTCACGGCACGCCGGCTGAGAACCTGCTGGGGCGGAGCGTCACCCACGGCTGCATCCGGGTGGGCAAGGATGACCTCGCCGTGCTCTACGATTCGGTCCCGCCGGGCACCAAGGTGTACATATACTGATGCCCGGACGGTTCAGCAGATTCCTGGGCGTGGTCGCGACGGTGTGCGCCGGACTGGCCATCGTCCGGGTGACCGATGCGGTGGGCAAGCGTGAGCTCGTGCGAGCCGGCCTGGAGGTCAGGGCCGAGCGAGTGGCGGTGCAGCAGGAGCACGACAGCCTGTCGCAAATGAACGACCGGCTGGGGCAGAACCGGGACTTCCTGAGCTACCGGATTGCGTTCTTCTCCAAGCGCGAGCCCTACCTTGTGCTTCAGCGGGACGTGGGCCGGCTGGTCCTCGCGGTGCAGGACAGGACCCTGCTCGAGACGAAATTCCGCGTGCAGGGCCCGGCCGACGCCCGGGAGGCCTGGACGCGCATGCCCCGGTCCACGCTCGAGGTCCTGGGCCTGCGTACCGATACCGACTGGTACAAGCCGGACTGGTTCTACCGGCTGGAAGGCGTGGTTCCCCCGGCCGACTCGGCCGAACGCCTGGTGCACAACGCCTTCGGCGCGGGCGAAATATTCCTGGGCGGCGACATCGTCATTCACGGCAAGGCATTTGAAGGCATACCGCCCGAGGCGATTGACCACAGCTACATCGAGCTCGACGAGAGTGCTCTGGAGACTGTGCTCGGAGCGGTGAAGCCGGGAACGCTGGTTCTGATTCGTTAGTTCGCGGCGGGTTGACATCCCGGCGACGCAGGCTAGGCTTAGGACGTGATGCCTCGCGGACGGACCCTGCAGCAACGCGGTCGTGAAACGGGACGCTGCAGGGGCAGGACGCGTGCCGGAGAGGTGCCGGAGCGGCCGAACGGGCATGCCTGGAGAGCATGTGTACCTTCGGGTACCGTGGGTTCGAATCCCACCCTCTCCGTTTGTCCGCGCAAATCGCTGCACCATCAAAGCCGGAGACCGTAGGCATCGAGCAAGTAGCCCATGCGTGACAAGAAGCCATCGGCGCACATTGACCCGGTCTGCAAGATGGAAGTCCCGGAGGGAGAGGAGGCGGCGCGACGGGAATATGACGGCGTAACCTACCACTTCTGCTCCAAGGCCTGCGCCCGGAAGTTCCAGCAGAATCCGGAGCTGTATCTCGGGGCGAAACCGGCGGCAGGGCCGGTCTCTAAACCGGAGCCGCCGCCGCGAACGCCTGAGCCGGCCGGCCCGCCCCGCTTCCACACCGACCCGGTCTGCAAGATGAACGTAGTCGAAGGACGCGAAGCAGACAGGTGGGAGTGTGGCGGTGAGACCTACTATTTCTGCAGCGCGAGCTGCCTGAAGCGATTTCGCGAGGACCCGGACCGGTTCCTGGGCCGCGTGAAACCGGCGCCGGTCCCGCCGCGGCAAGCGCCAAAGCCGACAATGCCGGGGCCGGCCCAGCCATCCCGCCCCGGGCTCCGGGCCGAACCAGCGGCCCACGTCGACCCGGTCTGCAAGATGACCGTACGCGAAGGCAGCGAAGCGGGCAAGTGGGACTACAAGGTTAAGACCTATTACTTTTGCAGTACGAGTTGTCTGAGGCGGTTTCAGGCCGAGCCGGAGAGATTCCTGAAGCTCACGGAGTCAGCCGGAATGACTGAGGAGTCACGGGCCGTACTTGAGCCGGCGCCGCTGAAGAAGCCCGAGCTGGGCAGGACGCAGACCGCCACTCTTTCGGTCGGGGGTATGTCGTGCGCGAGCTGTGTGGCCACGGTCGAGAAGGCCCTCAATCGCCTGCCCGGCGTGAAATCGGCATCGGTCAACTTCGCCATCGAGAAGGCCATCGTCGAGTTCGACCCCAGGATATCGCCGGTCTCCGACTTAGAGAAAGCGGTTGTCGACGTGGGCTATGACATACGCCGCGAGGAAGCCGGGGCTCCGGACCGGGTGGCGCGTGAGCAGCAACGGACGCGGACCCGGCTTGTCTGGGCCTGGAGCCTGGGACTCGTGCCAATGGTGGCGCTCGTCCTGCACCGGGCGGTCATGTCTCGTTGGTCCGGGATGGTCTGGCTCGACGTGGCGTTCTGCGCCGCGGCCCTGTTCGGACCGGGCTGGAGCACGATACGCGGGGCCTGGGGCTCGGTCCGCGCCGGGTCGGCTTCGATGGACGTGCTCATCGTGCTGGGTACGGGCGCGGCGCTCATCTCGGGGATTGCGGTCGTTGCCGGGCTGTCCATCAAGAGCTTTGCCGATGCCGGCGGCATGATTATGGCGGTTTTTCTTACCGGCCGGTACATCGAGGCCGCGGCCAAGGGCCGCGCATCCCAGGCCATAAGGAAGCTCGTAGCCCTCGGGGCGCGCACGGCAAGGGTTCAGCGTGAGGGGGGCGTCGAGAAGGAGACACCGGTCGCCCAGCTTCGTCCCGGCGACGTTATGGTGGTGCGGCCGGGTGAGAAGATACCCACCGATGGCCGCATTATCGAAGGCTCGACCAGCGTGGACGAATCGATGGCCACCGGTGAATCGATGCCCGTGGACCGCGCGGTCGGCAGCGAGGTCATCGGCGCAACGGTAAACGGCAATGGCCTCATCAAGGTGCAGGCCACGCGCGTGGGGCAGGATACGTTCCTGTCCCAGGTTGTCCGGCTGGTGGAACAGGCCCAGGGCTCCAAGATTCCGATTCAGGCGTTTGCCGACCGGGTGACTGCTCGGTTCGTGCCGGTGGTGCTGCTGGTCGCAGCGGGAACGTTCCTGGCTTGGTTGTTCCTGACGCCGGTGCTGAGGCCGATGCTGGTCTGGGCGCACGGGTTCCTGCCGTGGATCAGCCCGCAGTTGTCGGTCGTATCGCTGGCGTTCTTTGCCGGAGTGGCCGTGCTGGTTATTGCCTGCCCCTGCGCGCTGGGTCTGGCCACGCCTACCGCCCTGATGGTCGGTTCGGGCATGGGTGCCGAGCGCGGCATCCTGTTCCGCAGCGGCGAGGCGATACAGACGCTGAAGGACGTGCGCGCGGTGGTGTTCGACAAGACCGGCACGATAACGCGCGGGCGGCCCGAGGTCACCGACGTCATTGCCGCGGCCGGCGTGGGTGAAACAGAGGTGCTGCGCTTGGCCGCGTCGCTGGAACAGGGCTCGGAGCATCCGCTGGCCGGCGCCCTCGTGGAGTCGGCGCGAGCCCGGGGCGTGCAACTGCTGCAGCCGAAGGAAACCCGGGCAGTACCAGGCAAGGGCGTCACCGGCAAGGTAGACGGGCGACTGGTGCTCGTCGGCAAGGAAGCATTGCTGAAGGAGAGCGGGGCCGATGCTCGACCGCTGGCCGACCGGGCGGCCGAGCTTCAGGCCCGGGCACGGACGGTCCTTTTTGTCGCGGCGCGGGACATGACCGACACGCGGGACATAACCCAATTCCGCCCTGGAATTGGGATTGTGTCCCAAGTCCCGCACCTACTCGGCGTCATCGGAGTTGCCGACACGGTGAAGCCGGACTCGGCACAGGCGATTGCCGACCTGAAGGCGCTGGACGTCGTGCCGATAATGCTCACCGGCGACAACCGCCAGACCGGCGAAGCGGTGGCGCGCGACGTCGGAATCGAGCGCGTGGTCGCCGAGGTGCTGCCGGCACAGAAGCAGGAGATTGTCGTCCAGTTGCAGAAGGAATTCGGCGGCGTGGCTATGGTCGGCGACGGCATCAACGACGCGCCGGCACTCAAGGCGGCCAACGTCGGTATTGCCATCGGCACCGGCACCGACGTGGCGATAGAGTCATCGGACGTGACGCTGGTGCGCGGCAGTCTGACCGGGGTTGTGTCCGCAATCAGGCTGTCACGGACCACGTTTGTGAAGATAAGGCAGAACCTGTTCTGGGCGTTCTTCTACAACGTGGTCGCGATACCGCTCGCCATGCTCGGCCTGCTGCATCCGATTATCGCTGAGGTCGCGATGGCTTTGAGTTCCGTCAACGTCGTCACCAACTCACTCCGCCTGCGCCGGACAAAGGTCTAGCCCGCGGTTCAACCGATGCCGAGAAAACTGGGGAGTGTCCCGGTCTCCGTGGCGCTGGTCGCGGGCATATGTCTGGCGCAGGCCCCGGATTCGGCGGAGCTTGTCGATACGTCCATTCCTCACCGGAAAGCACTGGCAGTGCCGGTCGTTATCTCGTGGGTAGGCGACATCTATCTGGCCGGTTCGGTCGCCTGGCTCGCCCGGTTGCGGGGCATGGACTATGTGCTCGGCGACGTGGCCGATACGCTGAAGGCAGACAGCCTCACGGTCGGCAACCTCGAGTGTTCGGTTTCCACGACCGGCAAACCCGAGAAATGGAAACAGTACACGTTCCAGGCCCCGCCGGCCCTGCTCGACGGGCTGAAGAGCAACGGCGTGGACATGGTGTCGCTGGCCAACAACCACATGCTTGACTACGGCAAGGAGGCGCTCGTCGAGATGGTCGGGCACCTGCGCGATGCGGGCATCCTGTTCGGCGGCGCGGGCGTCGATACGGATTCGGCCGGCGCGCCGGCGTCTGCGACCATCGCCGGCCGGAAGGTCGCGGTGGTCTGCTTCAGCCGGGTCGTGCCGACCGGCCACTGGTACGCGGGTGAGGACAGCCCGGGCGTAGCCGGCGCCTATGACCCGGAAAGACTGCTGCAGAGCATTGCCCGGGGCCGGGACAGCGGGGCGACCGTTGCCGTCTACCTCCACTGGGGTAAGGAGAAGCAGTCGAGCCCGGAGCCGTATCAGCGCGTTCTTGCCCATCAGTGCATCGAGGCCGGCGCCAGCCTTGTAGTCGGCAGCCACCCGCACGTCGTTCAGGGCTTCGAGTACTACCGGGGCAGGCTGATTGCCTACAGCCTGGGCAACTTCATCTTCTCGAACCGTGACAACCGGCCCAGCATGATTCTCGAGACCGAGTTCGTCGGCGACAGCCTTACGTCGGCCAGAGTCATCCCGTGCCGCGTACCGGAACTGCGGCCGGTCATCGTCCGAGATGAAACCGAACGTCGAGAAGCGTTCCGGTATCTCTCGTCACTCTGTACGAATGCCGGCGTCGACAGTACCGGCCTGCTGCATCCGGTACTCCCCTAACGCTGCGGTGCCGGTTCGTGCCTGCGCGTTCGGTGCGAGGCGGTCATTCCAGGCAGACATTGTCGCCGGGCCTACACGCCTGACATTCGAATTCGAGAGCGACGTGGCTGATGTCGAGCCTCTCAACCGTGGTAAATTCGAGCCGCGCCGATGGGACCTGATACCCTGAGCATCAACTGCACGGTATCGCCGCCACGCTCATCCAGGCCGAACAGTCTCTGCCGGCGGTGGAGTTCGGCAAGGGACGGATGCGCGAGCCCGATTGCCTGGCAGCCCAGGCGATGGGCGCTCTCGACGCCGGCCTGAAACAGGGCCGCCAAAGCCTCGTCAGTTCCTTCCATCAGCGAGAAGACCAGGAACTTCTGCCAGGGGATATGCCAGAAGAGCGCCGCGCCCTCAATCCCGTCCGCGGAGGTCACGGTGCTGAGCAGGCCCTGGTCGAGCGCACGGGCAAGGTGTTCGACTCTCAGCCGGCGCGTGTGCCACCAGGTGAAGAAATAGCCTTGGCACAAGCTTGGACGCCGCTGGAAGTAGTCGAGGAGCATTGAAGGCGCGGTAGCGGACGACTCAGGAACGGGGTGGGCCGCGGCGAGGAGCTGGGGCAGCGGGTGCCCCCAATGGGCGAGCCGGAAATGCTCTCTGAAGCCGAACAAGCGTGCGAGTCTGAGGCTCTCCCGATTGTCTTCGAGCGTGCCGTAGCGGATGGTATCCACAGGTCTGGCCTTGAGTTCGTCGCGTATGGTTCGCCTAAGGCCCAGGATGGCGGCGGCCACGGCGTCCGGGCGCGCCTGCGGATTCGAGCGCAGGCCCCTCAGATACCAGTCACCGGGTTCCAGTTCTTCGGCCTGCGCCATGGCAACAAGGGCCGACCCGGCCGGGCCTCCAAAGACCAGCCACGTGAGCACTGAGGCGGACGGGTGCAGCCAATCGTCAATCACACGCGGCAGGTAATCCCAGTTGCCGAAGAGCGGCTTGAACGACGTGAGCATTGCTTCCCGGTCGCACGCGCCAGCCCTGCGGACGTTCATTCTGTCGCCCGCGTCCGCTACTCCAGACAGACGTTCTCGCCCGACTTGCACTCGCCGCACTCGAGCTCAAGCGTGACGTGGTGCAGGTCGAAGTTCTCGGACAGCGCACACTCGAGTTTCGAGAGCATCGGGTAGAATGAACTGACCGGGCCGTCGGCCACGACCAGATGCGCCATCAGGGCCCGCTCGCCTTCGCCCAGGGTCCAGATGTGCAGGTCGTGGGTGCCGGAAATCGCCGGGTCGAAGTCGGCGATGAACCGACGCACGGTGTCGAAGCTCAGGTCGTGCGGGGTCGAGTCAATCAGGATGCTGGCCGACTCGCGGAAGACCGAATACGCGCCGTAGAGCACGAACGCACTGACGACGATGGAAAGAATCGGGTCAACCACGTACCAGCCCGTAAGCCGTATCACGATGCCGCCCGCGAGCACCGCAACCCAGCCGAAGAAGTCTTCAAGCAGGTGCCACATTGCGGCGCGGATGTTCAGACTCTCGCGGTCGCGCCTGAGCAGCAGAACGGCCAGACCGTTCACGACCAGGCCAACGAGTGACATCCCGATGAGAATCGGGCTTCGCACCGGCTCGGGCGAGAGCAGACGGATGATGGCTGCGCGCACGATGAACACGGTCAGCCCGGCCAGCAGGCCGGCGTTCAGGAACGCCGTCAGGATTCTGACCTTACGGTAGCCGAAGGTCCGGCGCGTGTTGGGCGCGCGCTCGGACATCCTGAGCCCGACGTAGGACAGCCCGAGCGCTACTGCGTCGCTGGCGTCGTGCAGGGCGTCGGCCATCAGGGTCAGCGAGTTGGCGACCATACCGAACACGAACTCAGCCACGGCAAAGCCCAGGTTCAGGGCGATGGACACGGCAAGACTGCGACGCTGCCGCGTATTAATGCGGGGGTTGCGGATGGCCATGTGCGTCGGAGATGTTAGGGCAACGTGAGCGTTCTGGCAAGTTGGAACAGCGGGCTGCCGGTTTGACGGCGTCGAACCCGGGTGTATAGTGTGTCATGAGGTCATTGACGTCGGTTCTGCTGTTCGCAGTCCTGCTGGCGACCGGATGTCACGAAAGCAAGCCGAAGCTGCCGGCCAAGGGGGTCGCTTTCGCCGACTCGGTCTATGGCACCACCATCGTCCGCATCTCTGATAAAGAGACCGACAACTACTCGGGCAACGGCATCGAGAACGAGTACTCCCGCGCCGATGCCGAGAACTGTGACGGTACGCGCATCATCCTGCGCGGCCAGGACGGCGAGTGGTATCTCTATGACCGCTCTAATTACGCCATGCTCAAGCACCTCCCCGACCTCGGGCTGGGTGAGGAACTTGAGCCGCGCTGGGAGGCCGCCGCCGCGAGCCGGTTCAACTATGTCCATGGAGCGGAACTCCGGCAGTACGATATCTCAAGCGACACGTTCATGACTATCCACGACTTCACGCACGAGTATCCCGGGGCCAGTTTCATTTCGACCAAGACCGAAGGCGACGCCTCGCTCGACCGCCGCTACTGGTGCTTCATGGTCGAGGACTCTGCGTTCCACGTTCTGGCCGTGGCCTGCTACGACCGGCAGCTCGATTCGGTCGTCGGCGCGAAGACCGGCTTCCCGGATGGGATTAACTGGGTTTCGATGGACATGAGCGGCAATCACTGCGTCATCGGGTACGAAAGCAGCCCGGCCCAGGCCTTCGCCCGGGACTTCGGCACGATGACGCAACTGCCCGCGGGCGCGACCGGCCACATGGACTTGGCGCTGACCACGGACAGCACCGACGTCATGGTCTTTCAGAGCAACACGACCGACTCCATCACCATGGTCGACTTGAGCACGGGCGCCGCGACTCCGCTGGTCGCAATCCCGTTTGACGTGAACGCCGACATCGGGCTTCACTTCTCTGGTAACTGCGCGGGGACGCCGGGCTGGTGCCTGGTCTCGACCTGCGGCGCCAAGAACCCGGACCCGGGGAATACGCATTCGTGGATGGACAACCTGCTCTTCATGGTGGAACTGAAAGCAGACCCCCGCATCGTCAAGCTATGCCAGACCCGCTGCTACACCGGCGAGAGTCCGACGTCGAACTACTTCGCCGAGGCCTACGCCACGGTCAACCGTGCCGGCACGCGGGTCTACTTCGGCTCGAACTGGGGCATCCTCTCGCCCGAAGACTACACCGATGCCTACGAACTGAGGATGCCCTCAGGGTGGAACCACTAGAAGTCCGGCCGAAAAGTCTTGACAAGCGTCCGGTTCTATGTTAGTCTTGGGTCATCGCTGAGCAGTTGGCAGACAGCCCGAAGCTTTCCGAGAGGAGGCGTCTTGGTCGGACACGTTGATC
>Ga0315282_10017877_pt1 | contig 10195 bp, 8 predicted proteins | sample YL17G07_20_MG_FD_203693 | JGI IMG/M metagenome (GOLD analysis project Ga0315282, IMG submission 203693) | Sediment microbial communities from Yellowstone Lake, YNP, Wyoming, USA - YL17G07_20 | ecosystem: Environmental > Aquatic > Freshwater > Lake > Sediment | place: USA: Wyoming | collected... | reverse complement strand
CTTACAGGACTACCGATGAGCGAGCGTCGCCGGTGGCCAGCGCAACGTCGTCGCCATCAGCGACCACGACGGGCGATGGGTCTGTTCGCGTGCCTCTGCCAAAGAGCGTGGTTCACAACGAGGATCTCGGGATCGAATTCAAATATCCATCTTCCTGGGTCGAAGGAACGAGGCCGTCACCCTATGTCTCCTGCTTTGGCTGCACTGTCGTGGGACCGGCGGAGGCCGCTCATCCTTACGGCATACAGCTCTTCAGGGAGTCCCTCTCTAAGGGCTGCGGCGTGACATGCTATGTAGGGAATCGCGCCCTGCCAGAAGGCGAAGAGCGGTCTTTGACCGTTGGCGGACGCGATGCAAGTCAGGTCGAAATCGAGCGGCAGGCGCCTTTGGGGCTGGTTAGCCAGACGGACGACGACACGCCGTATCGCGAGAAGTGGACCCTCATCCCTCTCGAAGATCGGGCTCTGTTTCTGGTCGCGTTCTACCGTTCCGGCGATACAACGGCTGAGGTCGAGACCGAGTCCGCCTACGACGGTCTTCTGGCGAGCCTGGTATTCCTGCCCGAGACGACCGACAACGAGCGGACGTCGTCAGTGAGTGATGCGACGCCGTCTCCGACAGGCAGCGCCGAGGTAACGTCGCCGTCGCCCGTCCACTCGCCGACTCCCGAGCCGACCATCAATCCAACTCCGGTTCTCCCGAATTGGGTGCGCTCGGCCCCTCTCGAGTCCTGTCTCGAAACTATTCCCGAAAACCTTCGGAGTTCGCCCGACTTCAAACCCCGCTCGTGCTTCATAGTGGACGGCAATCCGGCCAGTCCGCAGCGAATAGTCACCTTCGAATTCCAGCGGCAGGGTTATGCAGCGGTCTCTCATGGTAATTGGGACGAGTTGCTCTCACCGCAGGTACTGCCGGCTAGCATCATACCGGAGCTTCTGCCGACAGGGACGACGGCGCCGATCATCTCGCGCTTCGTTAGCGGCAGTGTTTGCTGGGAAGCCGCGACAGGGCACGAAATCTGGCGCGTGGATCTGGAATCGGGAGCAACGGCGGGAGGCCCTTCGAGACTGCCCACTGGCGCCGACGTCCTATCTTCCTGCGGCGTGGAGACACCCGTCCCTTTGCAGAACACGCCGGCTCCAGTCCCGTCGGGTTCAGATTTTCTGCGGGTTCCCGACTGGGATTACTGGTGCAATACGGCCGCCCGCACTTTAGTCGCGCCCCGGGTAACGGGAGCCGTGGCATACGAAATTCTCGATTGCAGAAAGGTATCGACCGGGGGACGGGGTACCCTTTGGCTCTTCCGGCTGAACGGACGTCTTGGTGTCGCACTGATTGGATTCGTCAGGGTTAGCTGGATCACGGACGCCACTGGTTCCACGGAAGGTTTTGACGGACTATCTGGGACTCTGGCCTGCTGGCACGATTCCAGTGGCCGGGCCTTTGGCATCGATCTGATAGATGGAGCGCTTGAGGAGAATCCTTCTGAGTGCGGCGCTATCTCGATCCCGCAACCGTGACTCTTGTGGCCAGAACCTTATCGTAAGAGAAGCACAAGGAAAGCGTATACTCCCCGTCAAGCAGTCTCTAAACTTGAGCGATAGCATCTGCTCAGAAGTTCGATTATCGTCGGAGACACCGCCACTTCATCAAATTCACGCCTATCGCCTGCACGACGAATGAACTGGGGCTGGGCGGTCCGCCGCCCTGCCGGCCTGACGAGGCCGACGGCAGCGTCGTTGATGCGTTCCTCATCCGCTCGTGCGAGGGCCACTATTTGCGACCGGACGAAACGGATGGATTGCTTGACTCGCTCACCGTCGAGCAACTTTCGCTCTATGCGGTGTACATCCCCAAAGCGGGCTGCTGGCCGTCCGCCGATTACGTCGCGATATTCTCGAGGCCCGTTTCAGGGGTGGGCATCGCGGCTGAGGATGTCTTTATCACCGATGGATGGTTAGTTGGCACGGGTGATAATTGTGGAGTAGGAAGTGAGGTGGTGGTCCAAGACGGGCAGTTCGACAAGGTGATACTGCCGCCGCCGTGAGTTCCGGCGGCAGGTTCGGGAGGTGATCATGCGTCCAGTTGCAGCGGAAGGCCACGAAATCGCGCTGCTCTTCACGACGAGGTCCTGTGAGCACCTTCTTCACGGCTAGGGTCAGGTTGTCGTAGGTGATCCTCCCGGGCACGCCACCGAACTCCTCGAAGGCGGCGACGTGGCCGGCAAGGAAGGCTTCCTGGCTCTCACGAGGGAAGGCGGCGAGGAAGGGCCGGTGGGAGACGCAGAGGCGCATACAGAAGAGGTGCACCTTGGCCAGCCGGCCGTCCAGGTAGACTTGCGCCTCTCCCCAGTCGGCCTGCGCCTCACCCGGGTCGTAGTCCAGCGGGATCATCACCTCTCGCCGGGGACGGCGCTCCCGCACGTACTGGCGGACGGTCGACTCTCCCCCGCGGAAGCCCATCTCCGCCACCAGACGCTCGTAGATGCGGTGGGCGGTGTGACGCTGCTTGGCTGGTCGCGCGAGGTCTTCCGCCAGCCAGCGGTCGATGACGGCGAGGAAGGGACCCAGCGCCGGCCGAGCGCGCGGCTTGTGCAGCCTGTACCGGGGTGGGCCGGCGTCGTTCAGGGCTGTGCGGATGGTGCGACGGTCATGATGCCTGTCGCGGGCAATCCGCCTGATGCTCTTGCCTTCGATGAAGTAGTCCCGTCGTATCAGTTCCCGCTGGTCCACTGTGAGCACTCCTCACCTCCGGTCGCTGGATTGGCCGAAGCCGACCCCAGCATACCCGGAGGCTCCCCCAGGTGGGTGCATTTTCGATCATCGCGCCACTTCTGGGGGTGGGTGCCTTTTAGACTAGCGTTTATATCACCGTGCTTATCTCGATCACATGCCCGGCACCAATGTACCGGTCATCCGGCAACCGTTCGAGCGGGGAGACAGGCTGCCCTACTGGGCACTTGCCGGATTCATGGGGAAGCAGCTTTTCAACCTGAAGGAAGATCCTCAGGAGGAGCAGAACCTGATTGGCAGCCCGGTCGAGAAGGAGCTTGCCGACAAGCTGCGAGAGGCATTGAAGCAGGTGGAGGCGCCGGACGATCAGTTCGTGCGGCTGGGCCTCGCATAGGTTCTGCGGCCCCGACTACTTATCCAGCCAGATTCGGAAGTTGTAGTTGGCGGCGTCGCCAGCTCCCGGCACAATCCCCTTCACGTAGTCGCGATACTGGACGTAGCTGTACGGGCTGTATAGGTAGATTATCGGCGGCTGCTTCTCCATGATCATCCGCTGGTAGGCATGCACCTTCTCCCGCCGCTGATCAACGTCAATGGTGCCGTTGATGTCATCATAGGCTGCATCTACCTCCGGGTCGCTGTACCCACCGATGTTGCCGGCGCCCGAGTTGCCCGTGGTCAGGTATTCACGCATGTGTTGCTCCGGAGAGTAGGAGGGATACCCAATCACACAGGACATCTCATAGTCGAACTGGAGCATCACCTTGACTACGAATCCCACGAAGTCCATTGGCTCCAGCCTCGCATTGATCCCGACCGCGCTCAGTTGGGTGGCGATCATCTGCGCAAGGGCCATCGGAGGACCCAGGTTCACGGTCTTTAGCGAGACGTCGATACTGTCGTATCCGGCAGCCGATAGCAGCGCCTTCGCCTCTCCAGGGTCATAAGAGGGCGTCAGCTTCCGTATCTCTTCCTGGGATAGTGACCATAGTTCCTGCCCCGGAGGAAAGGCAGCTGGCCACAAGCCGTACTCGGAAGGGTCCTCTCCGCTGCGGCCTCCCTCCACACTCAGGATCATGGCGTCGCGGTCGAATGCCCGGTGCACGGCCTTCACCACTCGTTCATCGCTCCACGGTGCGTTTCGCGCGTTCACCGTCCACTCAGCCGACCTCAGGGCAGGGAGCCTCACCTGGTAGGTGTCCGATATGTCGGCCAGTATCTTGGCCTGAGACCCGTTGTCGGCGGAGATGGTTTGGATCTGACCGCTGCGAAACGCCGCTTCGGTTGTCTCGAAGTCGTTGATGATGGTGAAGCGCTCGCTATCGACGAAAGGCTCGTCAGGCATGAAGTAGTTGGGGTTACGCACCAGGCGAATGCCCTGGGTCTGGCTGGCGTAGTCGAGAGTGAAAGCTCCGCAGCCAAGAGTGGCATTCTTGAGGTCACCCTCTTTCTCAACTACCTCTCGGGGGACAATAGGGCAAGTAATCGAGTTGCCCAGGGCATGGGGGCTCAACGTCCAGCAGAAGGGTTTCTTGTTAACGATCTTCGCCGTGAACTGGTCGGACACCTCCACGTGGTCCATGCGGTTCAGGACATAGTCCTTGAAGCCTGCGGGCATATCTCGAAACCGCTCGATGGAGTACTTGACATCCTCCGCTGTGACCAGTCGGCCCGCCGCATCTGGATACTTGCTGGCGAGGTCTGGAGTGTCATGGAAATGAATGTTGTCGCGCAGGGTGAAGACGTAGGTGACATCGTCCGGCTGCTCCATCTCCTTGGCCGCAATCATGAGCGTCTCGCCCGTGTCCAGGCGGTTGCCGAACATGTGGCTGTACACGTGATAGCTCACTAGCGCGGCGCCAACATTGGACTCCTGGGGATCGATAGTCCAGCCGGAGATGATGGAGGACTCCCATTGCCCACCATGCTTAGGAGTGGCCTCCGCTGGGGGAGGTCCACCCGTAGCGCTCTTCTCCTTCTCCTCGCCACCACCACATCCTGTCAGCGCCATGCCCGCGGCGCCGCCGGCGGCCCCCACCAGCAGTCTGCGACGGCTTATCCTCGAGCTCAGACCTTTCTTCCAGTAGTTGGTCTCCTGGACCATGGCGAGTCCCTCCTTCGCAGGCTCACTAGTAGACGATGTCTCATTCCCTTTGATTATACGCCATTACCTGGCCCCCCAGGCGTCATCAGACTCCCAACTGCCGGTCCTCTTTCCAGTTTCTATCTAGAATGGTCCACAGGCCAACGAGTCCTCAGAGGCATTCGCACAGTCTGTCACAACGTGCTTGCTCTGCGTCATCCCCCACGGCTGCGCAGGCGAGGGTCCAACAAGTCGCGCAGCGAGTCGCCCAGCAGATTGAAGCTCAGCACCGTAAGACCGATGGCCAGACCCGGGAAGATGGCCAACCACGGCGCCGAGCGGAAGTAGGTTCGCGCCTGGCCGCTCAGGTCGCCGCCCCAATCAGGAGTTGGCGGTGGCACGCCGAGACCGAGGTAGCCCAGAGCGGCGAGCGCCAGGATGACAGAGCCGAGGCCGGTCGTGGCGCCGACAATTACCAGCGGCATGACGTTCGGCAGGATGTGAAAGAAGATAATGCGCGCGTCGGAGGCGCCCACCGATCGCGCCGCCTCTATGTACTGGCTCTGCTTGATGGAGATGGCCGCTCCGCGGATCACGCGCGATCCGCCGGCAAGGGCCACCGGCAGAGTAAGAGCGATGAGCAGTGTCTTCACCGACGGGTGCAGGACAGATACCACCAGCAACAGGAACACCAGCGGCGGGAAGGCAGAGAAGAACTCCCCCATCCGCTGCAGCAGGTAGTCGGGCCAGCGCTGATAATAGCCGGCGATGATGCCGAGAACCGTGCTGATTGCGGCGCTTATCGCCACTACTGTGAAGGAAACGCCGACCGAAAGCCTGGCCCCCATGACGACACGACTGAACACGTCTCTACCCATCTGGTCAGTTCCAAAGAAATGGTGAATGCTCGGTGATTCACGGATCGCAGAAGGGTCAGCGGAGATCGGGTTATAAGGGATGACCCAGGATCCGAAGATGGCAACGGCAATCAGGACGACAACGACCACTAGGCCAAAGGCGCCGAGAGGCTGGCGGCGCATCAGCCGGCTCAGGCGGCGCGCGGATCGAGCCACCCTTTGCAACAATGGCTCACTGCGGGGCGCGGCTAGCCCAAGACCGTTCTCATCGATAGCGGACACGGGGATCAAACCACGCGTAACTAATGTCTACCAGCAGGTTCATTACAACAACGATGACCGCGGTGTACAGCGCGAGCACCTGCACGACAGGGAAGTCGCGCTGAACAATTGAAGTGTACATGTACCGGCCTAGCCCCTCGAGGCTGAATACTTGCTCTATGATCACGGCGCCGCCGAAGAGGATTATCATCTGTCCACCTAATACCGTGATGATGGGGATCATGGCATTCTTGACGGCATGGCGGATGATCACTGTGCTCTCGCGCAAGCCCTTCGACCGCGCGGTCCGGATATAGTCTTGCCGTAGGACGTCCAACAGCGCGGCTCTGGTCAAGCGCATCAGGACGGCCGAGGATCCCGCGGCGAGTACGAGCGCGGGCGGCACGAATTGCCTCAGGTTGGCGAGAATATCGTCCTTAATGGGAACATACCCTATTGGTGGCGAATAGCTCCACCAGATGGAGGGGATCAGCAATATCATGATCCCCAGCCACCAGCCAGGAAGAGACAGACCGAATACACTCGTCACTCTGACCACGTAGTCAAGCGGGGAGTTCTGGAAGAAGGCGGAGATGACGCCGAAAGAGATGCCAAGCGCGGTGGTGAAGAAGAGGGTGAGCACCAGTATCTCGAGCGTTATCGGCAGTCGGTGGAGTATCTCATCTCCTACGCTATTGCCCAGGACATACGACTCCCCTAGGTCACCTCGCAGGACATCCCCCATCCAGTTCAGATACTGGACCGGCATGGGTTTGTCGAGCCCCAGGTCGGCACGCAGTTCCGCCACCTGTTGAGCCGACGCATCGGGGCCGAGCAGTATAACCGTTATGTCGCCGGGCATGAAACGTAGGGCGAAGAAGACAGCGATCGAGACCGCCAGTAGCACGGGAACAAGGAAGCCGGCGCGGCGGATGATGTAGCCCTGCATTATCGCTCTCTCACCGTCCAGTAGTGGTACGTTTCCACTCAATGCAAACCGATGCTCGGCTTCCGGTCAAGATCCCTGTTCACCTGCTGCCAGAGTGTCGTGCTCTGGGATCATGAACATAGAAGACGCCGCCGTAAGGGTAGAGGCCGGGATGGTACATCGCGATGATTATCCTTCCCTTTTGTTCGCAGCGCCCGACTTATGGTGAACACCGCTGGTCGTAGACCAGGTAGGATAGCCCTCCGGATGGCTCACGACGAGGCGCCGCGCCGAATGACTCGCCGTCCCAGTCTTTGGACCTGGGATATTGAGTAGCTCCAGGGGGTGAGACAGAGGTTAAGATTACAGACAAGAGCTTCGTTATGCCACCGCGCTGCTGCCCTCGCTCGGCCCATGATCATCGGGACGTTGTGCAGGGGCACCTTAGCGATCCCCGTGCTCCGCTTCCTGCCCACGATAGAGTCATTCCTTCGCTACTGAAGGTCGGCGCGTTACGTTGTGTCGAGAGGACGGCTTTGACTACGCCGCTATATAATGCGGGAGCATCGCCAGTTTCGATCGCAGAGATTCTGCGAAGTCCTTTTGGAGGGAACCATGATTTCCGCTGACGAGACTCATCGCCCCGATTTCGACAATCTGCGCCGTACGCTGCTGCGCGAGGGGCCGCCCGGCCCTGTCCCGTTCTTCGAGATCGGCGTTGACCCTCCTGTAATAGGCGAAGTGCTCGAAGAGAGGTTCCCCCTCGACATCCACGTCTTCGGGCCCCAGGACTTGGCTCCGCTGCAGACAGAAGAGAACGTCCTGAAGGCGCTGCATGGTGTCGAGATGTTCGTTCGCTTCTCTCAGACCATGGGCTACGATACTGCCTTCATGTACACGCTTTTGAATCTGCCGCGGAGCTTTCGTGAGACTGCTGATACTGCCGGCGGGGCAGAATGGTCCGACGGGCGCCGCTTCTGGCAGGATGAGACCACCGGCCCTATTCAGAGTTGGGCGGATTTCGAGAGGTATCCGTGGCCGAAGCCAGAAGAGATCAATTATGCTGCTCTGGAATACCTCAACGTCATCGCGCCAGAGGGTATGAAGATAACCTCGGCCCTCTTCGGCATATTCGAGAACAGTTCATGGCTGATGGGGCTGCAGAACTACGCCCTCGCCATCTACGACCAGCCGGGCCTCGTCGAGGCGATTATCGGGCGTGTCGCCGATCTGTCCGCGGCCGCTGTCAAACACGCCGTCACTCTCGACAATGTCGAGATCATCGTGCTTTGCGACGACATCGGCTCGAACAATGGGACTCTGGTCAAGCCCGACTTCCTGAAGAAGTACATCTTCCCCCAACACCGGCGTCTGGCCGACATCGCGCATGCGGCGGGGAAGCTTTTCCTACTGCACTCCTGCGGAAATCTCACGGCGGTCATGGACGACATTATCAGAATCGAGCAGATCGATGGAAAGCACTCGTTCCAGGACATCATCATGCCCGTGGAGGACGCGTATCAGCGCTGGGGTGACCGGGTGAGCATTCTCGGAGGCGTCGACATGGATATCCTTGGCCGCGGCACTCAGGAGCAGGTGCGCCGGCGCGTTCGCGAGATCCTCGACAGGTGCGGCGCTAGGGGAACGGGGTATTGCCTCGGCTCCGGCAACACAATCGCCACCTACGTTCCTCGTTGCAACTATCTGGCGATGCTGGACGAAGGCCGCCGCTGGAACCGGGAACACTTCGGGACGTCGTAGCAGGATAATTGCCACGGATTGGCGTCCCTACGCCCCGCTAAGGCTGCTGATCCACCGACTTCCGGACTACAAGTCCGATGCTTAGCTGAGAGAGGCCAGCAAAGAAGAGAGCGCCTGCGGACGCGGCAATCGTATCTGCGTGATGGCTCTCGAAGGCCAAGGGCGCTCGGTCCTTCGGCTCACAGACTTCGAGTCCGGTGCTCAGATTGGGGGGTCAGAAAAGCGGAGACCGCCCCGAAAGGCGGTTTTCGAATCTGTGGGAGGGCTCTGGAGGGCCGTGAGGGATTCGAACCCTCGACTCCCGGATTAAAAGTCAGAGCCTGCACTCCGGAGCCTTCAGGTCCGACCGCAGATTCGAATTCCGCCGTTATGACCGTCTGGACCGCCTGAATTCTCGTCGAGTCCAGTGCTCGGGTTCAAACGCCCTCCAGAGTACCGGACTTTCACCCCAAAGATTTTACAATTTTCCTGTGCTTGGCCTCAATGAATTGCCACCCCGTCAGTATACGCCTTACCCGGCATACGCAGAGACGACTACGCAAGGGGAATCCGGGCCGGCCTTTTTCCATCGTGCTCTTCACGCCGCTATTCAATCTGGCAACGACACCCTCTAGCGGTTTGCGCACCCTGTCTCCCGGACGCAGTCCAAGAAATCGTACAGCTCACGCACCAGTCCCTCAGGATCCTCGATGGCTGTCATATGCCCGAGGCCCTTCATTACGACGTGCCGAACATCCGGAATCTCCCGGGCGGAGATTTCACTGGGCTGGACGAACACGACGTCCAGTTCTCCGAGCAGCACAAGAGTCGGACACTTCATCGCCCGCAGCAGGTCGACATGGGGATCGGGATCCGTGAAGAAAGTCCGTATGAACGGCGCAACCGTCTTGCGGTTCGTGCGCCTGCCCATCTGCTCCAGTAGGCCGTACATACGCTCCGCTTCGGTTGACTGAGCGATCCCAATAAGCCAAGGGAAAGGATTGGCCCGCATGTCGGCTGCGGCCTGCTCGTCAGTGGCAGTCTCTAAGGAGAGGGCCCAAGCCTCAGTGAACTCACTGCCGGCAGCCGGATCAACCCCTTCCACCGTCGGCCGGGTCGCCGATCCAGTGTCCGTCGAAAGGTGGGTGATCAAGCGTTCCGAATGATGCATGGCGTAACGCATCCCGACCATGCCGCCCGTCGCGTGAGTCAGGAGGTGGAATTTGTCGAGCCCGAGGTGGTCGGCAAGGGCGCCGATGTCGTCAGCCATCGTGTCGACGTCGAATCCCTGCGGCTGGCCCTCGACAACCGTGTAGCCGTGGGCTCTCATGTCCATCGATATAACCCGGTAGCGATCTCGCAGCATCTGGGTGACGCCAGGCAGGCTCCAGTAGTCGCCATTCTCCACCACGCCGTGGGTGGTGATGATCGGCTCGCCCCGGCCGACGTCCTCGTAGTAGATGTGAGCGTTGCCGCGCTCCATGTAGGGCATTTGTCTTCCTTTCCCGACTTGCCGTGCCACTCTTGTGGTTTGAACGATACCACGACGCCTGGTTACACCAAGCCGTCTTCCCCTATCGCTTGGCCTGGTAGC
>Ga0315282_10017875_pt1 | contig 10195 bp, 8 predicted proteins | sample YL17G07_20_MG_FD_203693 | JGI IMG/M metagenome (GOLD analysis project Ga0315282, IMG submission 203693) | Sediment microbial communities from Yellowstone Lake, YNP, Wyoming, USA - YL17G07_20 | ecosystem: Environmental > Aquatic > Freshwater > Lake > Sediment | place: USA: Wyoming | collected... | reverse complement strand
ACGATTTCTATCTAAATATACTGAAAGCCGAAAGGGATTACGCTAGAACGAGAATGTTTTGGGATTAGGCGGACTCAGCTTTCTAGATTCTTTAGTTTAGCAATGGATCTATGGGCACTAGCAACAAGAATGACCTTTGGGAGATGCTGAGAATAGAACTCAACGAGATTCTGAAAGAGATCATGCGAGTAGTTCCAGATCTCCGAGAAGATCAACTAAGAGAAATGATCAAAGAGAGAAAAGAAGATTCAGGAGATCTGTTAACTGATGAGGGAGCTGCACACATAGTCGCTTTTGAACTTGGGGTCTCACTTCGACAAGAAGAGGAATTCGATACAGAGATCCACATAGAAGATCTAATCTCAGGGATGAATGATGTTTCGATTTCTGGAAGGATCTTGCTAATAGGACCTATGTATTCCTTCACAAGGGAGAATGGATCAGAGGGGAAGCTGACAAGACTACTCCTAGGAGACTCGACGGGCATAATAGATGTTGTAGTTTGGGACGATAAAGTGGACACCTTAAGTGAAGAAAGAATTGGTCCAAACGAAATAGTCCGTATATCCCATGGATATGTGAAAGATAGGTTAAGCAATCAGCAAGAACTGAACATCGGAAAAAGAGGAAATATCCTGAAGATACCTGACAATGTCGCAGACAAATATCCTCGTGTAGAAGACTATTCCCGGAAAATCGAGAACATCACAGATGAAAGCAGATTCGTTAGCCTAGAGGCAGAAGTAAGGCAGGTTTATCCTATCTCTAAGTTCAAACATACAGATGGAACTGAAGGAAAGGTACGACGCATCATAATGTCCGACAATAGCGGTGAGATCATTTGCGTATTCTGGAATGATAAAGCGGAATTAGTGGAAGACGCCGCGGCTGGCGATCTGATTAGTATCACTGCAGCTTCCGCTAGAAGGGGACGAAACGAGATTGAACTGCACACAACAAAGCTTTCGGAAGTGAAGATCACCAAGACTGACCAAACAACCCGAGAAGGAGAGGGAGACATAACTATTTCGAAAATCAGACCAAGAATGATGAATGTGAACGTAGTAGCTTGGGTTGTACAGGTGGGAAATAGGAGACACTTTAGGACAAAAGAGGGGAACGAGGGAGAAGTTACAACAATACTTCTAGCTGACAAAACAGGAAATATCCGACTCAATCTTTGGAATGATACTGCAAAAGAGACTCGAAGTATCAAGCAAGGTGACTTAGTCGTAGTAAAGAATGCTTATGTTGGAACTTGGCTTGATAAGATAAACCTGAACCTAGGATCGAAAGGAGAGATCCTTGTATCAAAAACCCATGAAAAAGCTAGCGAGATACCAGAGTTAGCCTATCAATATAAAAAGATAGCAACACTTGAGGATGGACAAGATTTTGTTTCGGTTAAGGGAAAACTCTCCGAGGAACCACAAGTGAGAAATGTGATGACCGATCGTCAGTCAGAGATCAAAATAGCTACATTCAGCCTTAAAGATGATACAGGAGAAATTAATGTGACCTTGTGGGGAGAGCTAGCAAAGATGGTGGAGAATCTTAGCTTGGGAGCAGAGATTAACATAAACGGGGCACAAGTAGATATGGAGAGAGGAGCGAAAAAGCTCAAGTCTAATGTCCTTACTACGATAGATATATCAGAGGAGAAGAAACGAAAAACCTGAAGATAGAAGCCCAATACTTAAGGGCATCTTCCGGTTTCGTTGGACTTTTCATCCTACGATGTATCCTAGTTTCTTCACTAATAGTCGACGTTCCTCTCTTTCGGTTTCGTCTTCGATTCGACTAGGTGAAAAACCATCAGCTACACCCAAGATAGACCGCATTTTGTTTGATCCTTCTCCGAATTCGGCCACGACCACATTGCAGGGATTAGCTGTAGCAGCGAGGATAGAGCAAACTCCTTGTACAGACTTCAAATTATTGAGCACGTTTATTGGAAAACAATTCTCCATCATAACAACAAAACTATGGCCAGCACCTATTCTCAATGCGTTCTCGGCTGCCAATTGCTCAAGCCGCTCGTGCGTGCCACAGGAACGGACGAGCCGAGGTGCACTTTCAACCATTGCAACACCCGCAGAGATCTTTGGGACAGAAGCGGTGAGAGCTCTCAATATGTCCTCCGTGCATTTTATCGTGAAATTAGCCATCCCAAGAATGAATTGATACTTGTTATCTGGATTCAAAATATCAACAACAAGTATGTTCGCTTTGTTCATCGGTCTGTCTCCCCTTGTTTATCTATCAGTATCTCAATAGTGGAAACGTTCGTCTTTCGACTCTCGAATCTATCCATCTCCTCGGTCCCTATTGTGATGCCTTTGATCGCCAAGTTCTTTACAAAAGCCCTCTTCAGCAGTTCAACGCAGTCTACTGCACGTGAAATAGCGTGACCTCTGGCCTTCACGGCAATCTCATCAACACCACTGTTAAAGAAGGTGATACAAGCAACAACATAGTTCATGACAGGTTTCGTTCCGATTAAGACCACGTTATCTTTCGACCCAGACAAATGAAGACCCCACCCACATAGATTGAATCCGTCTAAGTGTGATATGTTTTTCCAAACTTTCATTGAAAAGCTTCAACGAGACAAAAAGGTTCCCCAGCAGCTCAGAATGGTATTAGTCTTGAACATAAGACGAACAGAATGAGAAGGCATGAACCATATGATGCTATGGCAGATATCTTCGCATAATTCACAGCATCATGAACGAAGTCTAACTGGTTCTTCAAACTCTCTAAACCAAAGACTTTCATATGTTTAACTGGTCCAGAACTCCAAGCTGCCTCGGCAGGTTCAAGATCCTTCAAAGCCGATCTTACTGCGCTACATACTTGATCTATGAATAGATCTTGGTCAATGACTTCCCCTATAGGATGGTAACCTAGATCCGACAGAGAGAGAGTATTTACCATATGTGTATCCGTGGTGACAACTTCACCATCTGATACTCCCAAGGCATGAACTCGACTAAGTATCTTCTCTCTGAGACCTGATACCAGGTTATTCCCATCTAGAGTTATGTAACATATTATTGATTCTCGAATCTTGACTGCTATGACGCTAATTCCGCTAGGACCAATGCCTTGATCCAAGGAATATGTCTCAGGATGAAGTTTTGAGACACCAACTTCGAAATGTGACAGATCATCCTTTAACGATCTGGATATTGCCTTCTTTGCAGCTTCTTCGACATCTTTGACCTCCTTCTGAGGTGGAAACCAGTCATTATCTATACTATTATGTGAATCCACGACCGCAACATGGCTAAATCTGCGATTGTAACCAAACTTAGTTAACGTAGCACCTACCTCTGGGGGTAGATCTTCTGTACTCTCAGGGGCACGTGTCAGAGTCACCAAGAGACCCTTGCCGAAACGTTGACATGAGGCTTTTCCTCGATTAGTCTGAGACCTTCTGATCATGGTGGCATAAGGAGAGAAACCAGTGAACTTCAATAACTGTCTGGCTGCTGAGATGAACTTCTCGTTCTCGGCCTGCGAGGGCAAATCATGTTCATGCCCAGAAGTTCCATGCATCACAGCAACGAATGATCCGGTCTTCTGAGAGATAGACTCCTCCAGCAGGAAAGGAAGAGAGCTACTACCTACATTTTTGAACGGACCAGGATGGAAGTTGGGAACCGCTAAGACCGCTTTGATTTTGCCTGAACTCTTGAATGCTAGGAATACGATCGATAGGTCTTTTTCAGAGGATATATCTTCAAGATAACTCTCCAAAAGTTCGTGTACCCCTTCTGTCCAGTTAGATATGAAGGCCCTGAACAAGCGAAAAGTGGGCATGCCAATCCTCTCAAGCCCAAAACCATTCAAGGAAGTCAAAAAGCCCAAGGCCCCGATGCATCCCAAGCCTCCTGAGAGAATAGTGATTAGTAACAGTTTGGAATTGGGATCTCCCCAAGCAATGAACATGGAAACCATTGAAATGACTGGGTGAATTATAGAGATTGCAATTACCCTTTCGATCTTAATTGTTGAAACTGAGTAGAATATGGATAGACGCAGGGCAAGTGCGAAACCAAAACCAATCGAAAAGCCGTAACTGATCGGGAGATGGTTTCCCAAGAATGGAGAGAATAGAAGGAAAAATAATGGGGGCAGTAGCCAGAAGACAGCTTGAAAAAGAGAAACACCAGACAACCTTCTTTTAGTCAGAATTGGGTCTGGTGACCCTAGCAAATAGTTCAGTGAAGGATCTAGGATTAGAGAAGGAAGTGTTAAAGTGAATAGGCTGAATATAGCGCCTTCAGCCGCTTTCTCGATTGAAAGGAAATATGCAGCGTATAGTGTACCACAAAGGGCTGGGACACCAAATACTAGAAGAGCTAGCAATCCGCCATGCGATGGAAGAGAGAATAGAGCATGAAAATGTTTGACGGTATTAGTCATCAAAATACTTCTTTCATGACTATCCATCCTTATGATACCACCTTAATGACTGGACTAGGCGAACAAGGAGATGAAGGATCTAAGAACCTCGAGTGGAGAGATTGAAAAGATTTTTCATATGATGGATAACCATAAACTCTTTCTATTTCATCTGATTCCAACAACTCTTTCAGGGTTTAACTCAATGGAGAAGTGGACGACGTTCATTTGACAGTTGGATGGCATGAGGGAATACTGGTTTCAACTGAAGAAGAACGAGTATGTTTTGATCCTCAAGGGAAGAAGAAAGATTTCGACAGTATCTTCATATCCCACTCGCACAACGACCATACAGCAGCATTCTCATATGATGCAGTGAAATATTCAACCGCTGAAACTCAGCAAATATTCGAGGTCAGAAGTGGTAGAAACATTAGGAATTTTAGAGCAATAGAGTATAATCAGACATTAAGATTCGGGTCTTTTGAAGTAATTCCTCGAAATGCTGGACACATGTTAGGTAGTGCACAGTTCGAGATACATACACCAGAAGAGACTATTGTTTACACTGGAGACATAAACTGTGTAGATACTCTAACTACGAGAGCTGCAAAACCCATAGAATGTGACATTCTGATTATAGAAACTACTTATGGAGATCCTGCTTTCGTATTCCCTAGAAGGGAGGAAGTCTATGTTGATATTGCTAAATGGGTTGTAGATGCGGCTACAAAGGGAAGAACGCCAGTTTTTGAGGTCTATTCGGTGGGGAAAGCCCAGGAGATAGTTGCATTGATCAACTGTTTCACAGAGTTGCCTGTTGTTGTAAGCCCCATAATAGGCAGAGTCAATGAGGTGCATAAGAGGTTTGGCACTGAACTTCACTCTATTGATACAAACTCTCCTGAGGGTCAAGATATATTGGGGAAGGGAGATTGTTGCTACATTGTATCAGCGAGGAGTCGGCAAGACTTACCTGAGAATTCAGCAAGGGCAACAGCTACGGGTTGGGCTGCGAAGTTTAGACTAAGGAGCTATGACAGAGTTTTCTCTTTGAGCAGCCACGCAGATTTTGGTCAATTACTCTCATATATAAAGAGGGCTAAGCCTTCAATCGTTTATACTTGCTATGGGCAAAATGAGATTTTTTCGACATATATAACAAAAAAGACAGGGATTAAATCCTTACCTATCAAGAATGGGAAAACCATGCCCTTAATGGATCCTAAGAAAGAGAAGAGAGAGAGGGATTCAGACACTGGGAAGGTACTGGATCTGATGGCTATGCCAGGATTCGTCTACTATGAAGGGTGGATTGTCGAGAAAATGCAGGTTTCAGGTTTCGGTATATCCAAGACAAAGAAGATTCTGGCTCAGATGGAGAAGAGAGGCATAATCTCTTATGAGAGAGATTGCAAGGGATACAGGTTGACTTAAAGCATGCGAACATGAGGATTTAGGGAGGAGTTCAAGTTACTATGAGTAAACGCCGGAGCAGACGCAGAGACACTTCGCCAATGCCATCGGGCTCAGTAGGGCTACTGCGCTTTTTTGAGGAGGAAAGCCATGGTGTAAAGCTTCGCCCGGAGATAGTTGTTGTGCTAGGTGTTGTCTTGACCTTAGGTTGCCTTCTAGCACAGATGTATGCAGTTGGAAAGCTTCCGTTTCTCTGAATTGAACGGGAGACTGGGAGCTGAAATGCTAGCGAGAAGGACACTTACATGGGGAATTTAAACATCGAGGACAAACCGTAGTATATTTCCTTGATGCAACATTCTCAAGATCTACGTTGAGAACATTGCAGAGGCTTACAAGCCAAGCAAATACATCGCAGATTTCGTCTTCTATTTGTTTACGGTCGCCCGTAAGCATGGAATCGCTGAGTTCACCAACCTCTTCAACTAGCCACATAAATGTCCGTTCTGCTCCCCTGTCCAAATCTCTCTGAAAGTAAATCTGAGCCATAAGTTGTTGGAACTCTTTGATTGACAAGATCATTCCCTCCTTGTGTAGACATCATGGAAAGATATTATTCAAGGAAATTCAAGAAGTTCCTAAAGGAAGTTACCCAAGGACGATTGTGTAGACTTTGTTGTACCAAATAGGGAATTAATCTCGTTCTCAATTAAAGCTAGTCTTTGGAAATAGTAATCATCTAGTTCATATTTTGCGACAATCTCGTGGGCATCTTGCAGATATTTCTCAATCCCACCTCGGTAAACAGTTAGCGAAATCTGTCCTCCACACTGCAGGCATATACCAGAAAGGGGGATCCTGCGGTATTTCATGTTACATTTTCTACATCTAAAGGACTGTGTAGAGAATGCCTTCAGATTTCCCGCTATATCTCGGATAAGATGCGAAGTCAAGACCCGTCTAGCTACTTCTTTTGCGTCAACCGCAACGATTTTTTCAGCTAGATCCAGCTGACTTTTCATTTTCTTAGTCATCGTGTCGAGCTTCTTATATGTGCTTTCTAAGTTGCCAATGCTAACATCTGAGGTATAATGAGTGTATCTGAATCCTCTGATCCCTGCTTCAGTATTGAGCCTTGCGCCGATAGTATCTATGATTTTACTAAGATGCTTCGGGTCGGCTTTTTTCTGACAACCTTCATACATTGCAATTGGATACGAGGATACTATGTCCATGTTATGAGCCTCATCATCAACCTCGCGAGCATCAATGATGGGGGTTACCAGAAGAGGGATGTCCATCTTGCTTCCTATTTGTATGGGAAGGTATGCTTCGGAGAAGTTTAGGAGTGGGTCAAGAAGCAACATCACCGCGTCTTCATCGCCATCACAATCGCGTCGCTTGGCGGCATGCCATAGAGGATGGGCATAGCATACGGAGGATGAAGTGAAGCCGATGATTCGTCCTACAACTCCAACTGAAGTATGAGGTGCTAAGCCGATAATGAGATGACCTATAAGGTCTTTGACCGAATTCACATTGTAATAGGGTTGCAGATCATAGAATCTTTCAAGAAGTTCGTCTAGGTACTGTGCCACGTGAAGGAGATACTCGACTGCTGAGAAAGGTAGGATAATGTCTTGGGGCTTGATCTCACATACTTGATCATTGCTAGCTATGGGGTTTCCATCTTCATCCCATTCATAACCTAGGTCATGTAGTCTTTCTATGTCAATTCCAATCTCAGAGGGTTTGAAGTGTGTCAGTGGAGCATTTGTCGCATCAAAGCGAACCGTGCCGTCTTTGAATACAGACAAGCTGTGTTTAGCACGAAGAATCCCCTTCTCTATTGGTTCTGGAATCTTGTCCTCGCTGGTGAGACCCCTTACACCCTTAACAATATGGGGGATGTTCAGCCGAATCTTATGACTTGCCTCGTCAAGGAGATTGTTCAATGGAATCGCCTGTTTCTGATATGAGATGGAGTGCATACCGCACGAAGGGCAGGTGTCAATATTGTCTATCCTACGTCCACAATTAGGGCATATTCTATCCTGCTTCGTCTCATCTCCACATTTAGGACAGAATTTTGTGTAAGTAGTCACACCGCAATTCGGGCATGTTCTGCTTGTGATTTCAACCGTGATAGAACCTTTATGCGCGGCCTTGATCAGATTTCGTTGTGAACCGCCCTCAAGACCAACAGGGAACAAAACGTGAACTGGCGGAGACATTTCACGTCCCTTTGCTTTTTCGGGTCTGCCCATCCTCGCACCTATGTATGTTCCTCCCTTCTGGAGAATATGTACCCCTGATAGGAAGCTGACGGCTTCGAGAGTGTTGCTTTTTCTCGGTATTTTACGTTCTTTATTTGTGAGCGATAACGAAAAGTCAAGTATCTGTACGTGGACACCTTCAATCAGAATCTTACCTTTATTGACAAGATGTGGGACGCATAGCTTCTCTAGTATGGTCTTGATGCTTGGTTCGTTAGGGATTTCAATGACCTGGGGTTGTACCTCTAGATTAGACTTCCTTTTCTCATAGAGTAGCTTTTGTCTCAACGAGGTAAGCTCGTCATGAGATATGTTCTCCCAAAAGAAGGCATAGCTTGGGTGTAACGGAATGCCAGTAACTTGAGATATGATGATTGCTTCCTTAAAGGATGGCTTATTTAGCAATGGGGTCGAAATGAGATCATTAATCTTCGACGGCGGCATACCCAAAGAGTTGCTGAAGTCAGTTATGGAGCCTTGGGATCCAACTTTTAATGACATCTGGAGTATTTTCGCCCACCATTCTTCTGTGAAGCCGGAGGAGACCAATTCCTTATTATTCTCTAGGAATTCGCCAAAAGCAACTAGCATATCGCCTAAGAACAAGATTTTCTCTATTTGAGAGGAGTATTTCTTAGCACATTCAAGTGTATCTATCTTGAGTACAGTTCCATTCCTGAGTTTGACAATAGGCGGCTCAATCGAGTCGACAGGAAGGACGATTGCTCCCTTACCTGGCTTCTCGATACGAATTTGTGTCCCTATAGCTAGGAAGTTTTGGAGTACTATCATTGTTGCTGGATGAATACCGACGCCAGCAAGTCCCGTATTTCTGGATCGCCCATATCTAAGGCGAAAGCCTCCAGTTCGTGAGGGAAATGAGAAGATCGGGCGCCCTGCAATCACATCCTTCATGTACATTGACTCTATTTGGTTGCCTACCCCTTTTTCTTCTGCAATCTTAATGTCCTTAAGCCATTCCCACCCCACGATGCCCAAATTCTCAATGGTCTTCCATACCTTCTGTGATCTGCCAACTATCCCATCATTTACAACCCTTAGAGCCCCTGCACGAACACGGTTAGTTTCAATTCTCGGCAAATTACGGAAAGATGAAACCTCAGCTCTGTCCGTCCAAGTTCCAGTAACCTCGACAGGCAAGTTACTGAATCCGTTTATAAGACTCTCATCAGGAACATGATACTGGAAACGAGACACCTCTCGTTCATATAGACGAACCTCCTCCACAAAGCGGTTCACTTCTTCAATTGTGGGTTTGTAACGATCAAGTCCTAGAAGACGCCGGACAAAATCCGCGACCATCAATATGAGAGCTTGTTCTGTACCTCCGGCGGATCTTATCGGACCCGCAAAGTAGACTGCCAAGTACTTTGAATTATCAGGATTAGTCTTGATTGTTACACGTGAAATTCCTTGTAGCGGCGCAGCAGTGATTCCTTCCGTCAGCACAGCCAATGCAGTTCGAACGGCCTGTTCAGCGGCCTGCTCTTCATCCAAGTGACCGAATCTTCCAAATACAATCTCCTCTACTACCTTGAAGGCTACTTCTTCTCTTGACCCTATTTGTTCGCTTAAATTTCGAAGTCTGCTGGCGACACCTTTAGGACCCACAAGTTCTTCGACTCTTTCGGCCAAATCTAAAGCTATCTTGGGTTCAGGATGATCTAATGGATCAAGACCCTTTGATCGGGCTTGTTCCGCGATTTTGAATACTTCCTGAAGATTTTCAGTGATACCTTGAGTATATTCATCGTTTTCTCTGAAATGAGCTACTAATTCTTGCAACGGTCGGAACCTTGTGTGATGTGTTCGGACATTTCCTAAAATCCTTTTTTCCTTTGAAGACAAATAATTCGGATAGGATTAAGTTCGCCGTTTCATTTTCCGAAGATGCCCAACAATCTCCCTGATTTCGTCTGTGTCATGATTTTCTTCAATTAGAGTACCTGTAACAATGATGTCTGCTCCTGCTTCGGCAAGTTCCATGGCAGCTTCACTGTTTCTTATTCCACCGCCTACAATAAGATTGCAATCGATGGTGTCTCTGACCACTGAAACCATTGATCTAGGAA
>Ga0315282_10017874_pt1 | contig 10196 bp, 8 predicted proteins | sample YL17G07_20_MG_FD_203693 | JGI IMG/M metagenome (GOLD analysis project Ga0315282, IMG submission 203693) | Sediment microbial communities from Yellowstone Lake, YNP, Wyoming, USA - YL17G07_20 | ecosystem: Environmental > Aquatic > Freshwater > Lake > Sediment | place: USA: Wyoming | collected... | reverse complement strand
TGTCAGCTACAAGTATTTTTGCATTTCTCGGGGCTATCGGTACAACTTTTTTAATTTATAATATTTCAAAAATTAAGGGTAAAATATCTGTTCTTACTTTATTACTTTCAGGAGTTGCTTTAAGTTCTCTTTTATCTTCAATAATTTCTTTCATTATGATTTATCGGACCCATGATCTGGCAAAAATTTATTTCTGGATCATGGGAGGACTTGCTAATTCTTCATGGACAAATTTTTTAATTATTATGCCTGTTATTATAATTATTATGATTATTTCAGCTTTTTTTATGAGAGATTTAAATGTAATGTCACTTGGAGACGAGAGAGCAAACCAGCTTGGTGTCCAGACTGAAAAAATTAAACAGATTCTTTTAATTCTGGCATCTATTATGGCTGCAGCAGCTGTTTCAGTAAGTGGAATTATAGGTTTTATCGGCTTGATTACACCACACATAATGAGAATTATAATAGGACCTGATCATAAAATTCTTTATCCCGCAGCTTCTATTTCTGGTGGAATAGTTTTATTACTTTCTGATACAATTGCAAGAACTATTTTATCTCCAAGAGAAATTCCTGTAGGAATAATTACTTCAATAATAGGAGTGCCTTTTTTTATTTATTTACTTATTAAATCAAAAAGGCAGGTGTTTTAAAATTTATGGATTACCCTGCAATAAATGTAAGAAATGTGAGTTTTTCTTATAATAGCAATCCGGCTTTACAAAATTTGAATTTTACAATAGAAAGAAACAGCTTTGTTTCCATACTTGGACCAAACGGTGCAGGTAAAAGTACTCTTGTAAATTTATTAAGTAAGGTTATTTTGCCGGATAAAGGAGAAATTTTTATTGAAGGTAAAAACATTAAAGAACTGACGCACAATGAAATTGCAAAAAAAGTAGCAGTAGTTCCTCAAAATACAAGTCTTGGTTTTAATTTTAGTGTATATGAAACAATTCTTATGGGCAGGTATCCTTATTTAAACAGATTTAAAGGAGAAAAACCTGAAGATTATAATATTGTTGATGAAATAATGGAGCTTACCCGCACTGATATTTTTAAAGATAAAAAATATAATGAGCTGTCCGGTGGAGAAAAGCAAAGAGTAGTAATTGCTCAAACTTTAGCGCAAGGCAGTCCGGTAATTATTTTAGATGAACCTACAAGTCATCTTGATATCAATTTTCAAATTGAATTTATGGAACTTTTTAATTCTTTATATAAGAAGCAAGGTAAGACAATAATTGGAATATTTCATGATATAAATTTAGCAATTCAGTATAGTGAAAAAATAATGTTTTTAAAAGAAGGCAGTATTTATTGTTATGGAAATGTCAAGGATGTTTTAAATAGAAAAAATATTATGTCTGTTTTTAAAAGTGATGTTTATATAGGTAAAAACCCGTTTACAGGAAAATTATATGTAAGTCCGAATTTTAATTTAAGATATAATTTTGAAAAAGAAAAAAATGAAAAAGAAATAAAAATTCATGTTATAGGAGGGGGCGGATCAGCTTCTCCGATACTTAATATGCTTAATAATTCAGGTTATATTGTTTCAACAGGAGTAATTAACAATCTTGATACAGATCTTTATACAGCAGAACAGCTTGGAATAACATTTGTTAATGAAGCACCTTTTTCACCAATAAGCAGGGAAGCACAAACAAGAAATGTTGAATTAATTAAAAATAGTGATGTTGTGATTCTTCCATGTATTGAATTCGGAAACGGTAATTTTTTAAATCTTATTGCTGTAGATGAAGCTATAAATTCTGGTAAAAAAGTAATTATCATAGAGTCAGTAGACATAAGTTTAAGAGATCATACAGGTGGTGATGCAGCTAAACTGTATGAAAAAATAAAAGAAAAAGGCGCATTTATTTTAAAGAGTAACGATGAAATTTTAAATGTATTGCAAAATGGAGAAAAAGGAAAATAAAAATTGGATAAAGTAAAAGTTTCAATTATAAAATGCGATAACTATGATAAGGATGTTCTTAATCCTGCATTGGATAATTGTTTAAAAAATCTTGGCAATTTTGAGGATATTATAAAAAAAGATGCCAAAATTTTAATAAAACCAAATTTATTATCTCCGAATGAACCTGAAAAAGCAGTTACAACACACCCATTATTTCTTGAAGCACTTATTAATAAAATAGTAAATTTAACAGGCAAACCTGAAAATATAACAGTTGCTGATAGTTGTGTGCCTGTCCTTCCTTTTACCAGAAAAGGTCTTCAAAAATTATATGAGAAAACAGAATTAATTGATTTACCTGAAAAAACGGGTATTAAATTAAATTATAATAACGGGAGTAAAACAATATCAGTAAAAGATGGTGTTGCAGTAAAACAAATTGAAATTATAAACCCTGCTTATGAATCTGATATTATTATTAATGTTCCGAAATTTAAAACTCATAATCTTACCATAATGACTGGTGCTGTAAAAAATATGTTTGGAATTATACCTGGAATGGCAAAACCCGGATATCATACAAGATTTTTTGATATTGATATGTTTTGTAACTTACTTATTGATATAGTTATTGCTGTTAAACCAACTATTAATATTATGGATGCAATTTTAGGGATGGAAGGTCAGGGGCCAGGTAAAAGCGGGATACCAGTAAAAACTAACATGATATTAGCAAGCTATAATTCTTTTTCCCTTGATAATGTTGCAGCCAGTCTCATGGGTTTAAATGAAGATAATAATCCTGTAATGATAGAAGCAAAAAAAAGACAGATATATGGTTCAAGCTTAAATGATATTGAAATTGTCGGTGGAAAAATTGAAAACTTTTTTTTGCCTGATTATAAGCTTCCTGCTTTCAGAAGAAGAGAAATTAAAGAAAATGCAATAATAAAAGCAGTAAAAAATATTGCTAAAAATAGTTTAAATCCTTTTCCTGTAATTTTAAAGGAAAAATGTACTGTTTGTGAAATCTGTTATAAAGTTTGCCCTCAAAAAGCAATTATTTTTAACGATTCCAAAAGAGACCCGCTTATTTTTAATTATAATAAATGTATAAGATGTTTTTGTTGTGCAGAAGCTTGTCCTGAAGGTGCAATAGAAACAAAATATAATTTCATAGGTAATCTTATAGTTAATAAATACGGACGAAGGAAGAATTAAAAATAATATAAAAAAAATTATATAATTTTATAATTTAAAATTAATTTGAATTAGTTATATAAAGAAAGAAGAATTAGTTATGCATATAAAAATAAAAATAAAGAAATTATTTTATAGTAAGAAATTTTAAAATTAAATGAAATATTTCTTTTTTATTGATTATCATTGATAAATGCGGATAAACATACCAGTGAATTTCAGGTTTACCAAGTTCTTTCCAAAGCTGCAATGTTGATTTTTTTGAAAAGAAATGATCGATTTTAGAATTAATCATTAATACTTTTTGGGGATTAATTTTATATGCAAATGCCAGCGGATCGCAAAGATAGCATTTTTTAGTACATAAATTTTTTAATTCAAAATTTTCATCAATTTCAGTGGTAATTTTATCAGGATTTACAGTTTTTAATTTTTTAACAAACTCAGGAAAATTTAAATAATAATTATGGCATTTTTCTCTGGAAATTTTTTCATCTCCTGCACAATTTCCTTTAAGAATAAATTTTAAAATCCCGTTCCAGTGTATTTCTTCCCAATTGCCACCGCCTAATATTAATATTCCCTTATTTATCCTATTATCAACAGCCATTGTAATTACTGAAACCATGCTGCCAAGGCTTATTCCACAAATATTAATTTCTGAAGGAGATAAAATATTATTGATAATATCAATTGATTTTTTTATATCTACAACACATTGATGAAAAAATAAAAGAGTATCAACATCGTCGTAATAAATTAATCTTTCACCACTTGCCTCATTTACAGGTCTTCTGTTTAAATGAAAAGGTAAGTTAATAAAAAGACATGCGATATCGGAATTTGTTATACTACTTATAAATTTATAATAATTTTTTAGTTTCTCATCTTTTGTTGAAAATCCATGTAAAAATATTAACAAAGGTATATTTTTATTAAAATATTTAAAATTACTGACAATTAAGTTTTTGCTACTTTCTTCAAAAGTTTCTGAAGCAAAATTGACAGGTTTGATAAAAAAATTATCTTTAATGAATAATTCAGCATATATATTATTATTTATTTCTATTGGACTGTTGTAAGGGGATTCATAAATTAATATGAACTTTCTTAAATTATCTGCAATTCCTTCATCTTTATGGAGATCGATTTTTATTTCAAAATCAATATTATTGTTTTCATTATTATAATTATAAAGTTCCATAGCTATAAACCCATAAATATATAAATAATATTAATTAATTTAAAAAAATAAAATGATAAATATTAAAAATTATTAACTGAAAACAATCATACTAAAATTAATTTTAAAAGATTATAGATTATTTTTATTTAAAAATAAAAGTTTTAAAAAAAATTATAAATAATTTTATAATGAAAACAGAATTCAGATTTAAATCGATAAACTTGAAATAATATATTATTATTATTATATTTTAATAATTTAATATCTTTATTTTAATAATTTAATTTTATTTAACCAGTAAAAAATGAGGATGTTGATGAATGATATTGATAAGAAAAATATAAAATTTATAGTTTGTGATGTCTTATATGATGAAATAAAAGACAGAATTCCTGAAAACTGGACAACGGCTAATTTTGAAAAAAGACTTCACAATAACAGCAAGGATCTTATGAATAAACTGCAGGAAGAAATTAACCGCTCTCAGGAATATGATCTGATTGTTTTAGGGTATGCTTTATGTGGAAAAGGAGTTGAAGGACTTATTTCTGAAAAAGTTGATATGATTATTATTAAAAGTGATGATTGTATTCCAGTGTTGCTTGGCTCGGCAGATGAATATAAAAAGCAATTCAGTATTGAACCTGGAACATATTATGTAACCAGAGAATATCTTGGTGATGTTGATGATATGATTTTATTAGGTTTTAAGGATATAAAATCAAAATATGATGAAGCTACCTGGAAATGGATAATTTCAGAAATGTTAAAAAATTATAAAAGACTTGCATTTATAAATACAGATAATTATCCTGCAGATGAATATAGAGAAAAAGCAAAGATGAGTGCAAGAGAATTAAATTTAAGATTTGAAGAAATAAAAGGTTCAAACAGATTGTTTAATAAAATTTTAAGAGGTGAATGGGATGATGAGTTTGTTTATGTGAAAAAAGGCACAAAAGTTACAGCTGATATGTTTTTAAAACTATATTAAATTTTTATATGGGTAAAATTGATAGCTCAATTAAAAAATATGATTTCTGATAATAAAATTGATAATAATAAAATAAATAATAAAATTTCTAAGAATTTAATTATTAAATAATCAAATTTATTAATGTATTCATATCATTTGTATTATTATATTTTTTTTTATGAATAAACTTATATTTGCGGAATATTTATATTTATAAAATTTGATAAATAAAAAAGGAGTTAAATGAAATTTAAAAGATATATGTTATTTTTATTAATTTTAATAACACTTACAATTGTTTTTTTTACCGGTTGTAACTTAATTTCAGGTAGCAGTAATAATATTAACAATACTGCTAAAAATAATAATTCTACAATTCCCGCGTCTGATTTTACTTTGAAGGATTTAAATAATAATGAAGTCTCACTTTCAGATTTTAAAGGCAACGTTATTGTTTTAAATTTCTGGGCAACATGGTGCCCGCCATGTAAAGCAGAAATACCTGATTTTGTAGATGTATATAGTAATTATAAGGATAAAGGCGTTAGTTTTTTAGGTGTATCAGTTGATGAAGACCTGGCTGCTCTTAAACAATTTGCACTGGATTATAATATTAACTATACAATTGTTATAAATACAAGAGAAGAAAATATTGCAGGTAAATGGAATGTAAGTGCAATCCCTGCAACTTATTTTATTGATAAAAATGGGAATATTGCTGATTGGAATATAGGGCAAATTTCAAAAAGTAAATTAATTTCAAAAATCGATTCCCTGCTTAATAAAAAATAAAATTAAAAAGTATTAAACTTAAAAATTTTATGTTTTTAAAAAATAATTAAAAATATTTTTTTACTGATTGCAAAATAATTAAATTAAATCAATAATATTTTAATTAATAATTCAGTTTAATTTCAGATAGTTTTTAAATATAAAAAATTAAAATCATATCAGGGGGATAATTTGAATATAAATCCGGTAGCGTTTAATCTTTTTGGAAAAATTGAAATAAGATGGTATGGCATTTTAATTGCAGCTGGCCTTATATTAGCTATTGTTTTATCTTATTACATTGCAAAATACAGGAAATTAAAGTCAGATGAAATAATTAATTTCGCCCCTTTTGCAATAATTGGCGGAATTATAGGGGCAAGATTACTTCATGTTATAGTAAACTGGTCTTTTTATGCGAAACATCCTTCTTATATTTTTGCATACAGACAAGGCGGACTTGCAATTCAAGGTGCTGCAATAGGCGGTATTATTGCTTTAATTATTTTTGCAAGAGTCAGAAAATTAAGTTTTTGGGCTTATGCTGATGCTATCGTACCTGGTCTTGCAATAGCACAAGCAATAGGAAGATGGGGTAACTTTTTCAATCAGGAAGCTTTTGGACGCCCTACAAGTTCAAGAATAGGTATTTATATTGCACCTGAAAACAGGCCACCTGATTACATGAATTCACAATATTTTCATCCAACTTTTTTATATGAATCTATTGCAAATTTAGTTTTGTTTGGAATTTTAATTTTTATGCATTACTGGTTTAGAAAACGTCCGGATAAATATCCTAATGGATTAATTCTGAATACATATCTGATAGTATATTCTTTATACAGAATATTTATTGAATCAGTCAGGATAGATAGTTCTTATGTCGGGCCAATAAAAGTAGTATATATAATAAGCGGGGTTACTATTGTGGCTGCTTTATTTATTGCAAATACACTTATCAATAAATTTATTGAAAAGAAAAAAGAGCAGGAATCAGCTGAACAGGAAAAACAGGAAAAATAAAAAACTGAATTTTTAATTTTTATTTACTCCTGTTTACTCCTCAGCAATTTTTTTAATGCTGTATTTACAACCGCAATAATTTTGTCTGTAAAAATTCAGTTTTTTACTTATTTCCAATGTTTTTTTGTATCCGTCTTTTTTCTTAAAGTTGGATTCAATATAAGAGATTTTAAAATAATTCTCTAAATTTTTACCAGTTTTATTTAAAAGAAGGAAATTTTTATGCGGACTTACGCTCATTGTTGTAGTAAAAAAATCAAAACCTTTTAATTTTGCAGTTTCAGCTGTTTCTTTTAATCTGAATATAAAACATTTCTCACATCTTTTACCGCCTTCAGGTTCAGATTCAAGCCCTAAAATATAGCTTTCCCACAATTTGTAATCATATTTACCAATAATTAAATCAAAGCCTTCACTTTCTGAAAATCTTTTTATATCATTTAATCTTTTTATATATTCTTCTTCAGGATAAATATTTGGATTATAATAAAATAATGTTACATTATAATTTTCAGATAAATAATAATAAGGATAGCCTGAGCATGTTGCACAACAGGCATGTAAAAGTAATTTCTTTTTATTTTGTTTTGTTGTTAAATTTTCCATTTAATTATAAATTTTAAATTAAAATTATTAAAACATAAAATACATATTGTCTTATTTAATTATTTTTAATATATTAACAGGATAAAAATTTTAAAAATTATTTTTAAATTTACTTATGATATTATTTTTAAAAATCAAATAATAAAATAATACTTATTAAAAAATTAATTAAAAAAACAAAAAAATTATAAATAAATGAAAATAAATGAATTAAATTTACTAAAAGTAAGCATAGTTAAGGATATTTTTGAAGCTCGTGAGTTATATAAAAGTTATTTTGATATTTCTGAAAATATAACTGAATCTGTAAAAAATATAGTAAATGACGTTAAACAAAATGGTATAAAAGCAGCAATTAAACATACAAATACTTTTGATAAAGTTTCATTTAAAACTCTTACAGATGCAAAACTTTCCCTCGATGAAATAAATGGAGGTTATGAAAGCATAAAGTTAAAAAGTCCGGAACTTGTAAAAGCTATTGAAAAAAGTTATAAAAATATAAAATTATTTCATGAAGAACAGCTTGCACATGAACCGGAAACATGGTTTATTGAACCTGAAAAGGGGAAAAAATTAGGTCAGATTTCATTAGCCTTAGACAGAATTTGTGTATATATTCCGGGCGGCAGATATGTTTATCCATCATCAGTTTTAATGACTGTAATACCTGCCCAGGTTGCAGGAGTAAAAGAAATTGTTGTCTGCACCCCTCCATTAAAAAACGGTAAACTTAATAATCTATTATTATATTTATTTAAATTTTTAAAAATCAGTGAAGTATATAAAATTGGCGGGGCTCAGGCAATTGCTTTAATGGCTTATGGAGATAATGAAATAAAAAAAGTAGCAAAAATTGTTGGTCCCGGGAATATATATGTTACAGCCGCAAAAAAGATTGTATATGGTAATGTCGGGATTGACAGCCTGGCAGGTCCAAGTGAAATTGCAATAATTGCTGATAAATCTTCAAATCCTTATTATATTGCTGCAGATTTACTTTCACAGGCAGAACATGACCCGGATGCTAAAAGTATTTTACTTACAGATAATATTGATATTGCAAATGAAACAATATTTAAAATTTACGAGGAGCTTGAGTTTATAAAAACAGAATATGGAAGCAGATTTAATTATGATTCAGTTATAGAGTCTTTAAAGAATAATTGTAAGATTATTTATAATAAGGATATAAATTTAATAATTGAAATATCAAATGAAATTGCTCCAGAGCATCTTGAAATAATGACAGAAAATCCTGAAGAAACTTTAAAGAAAATAAAAAATGCCGGCTCTATTTTTCTTGGAAGCTATACACCTGTTGCTGTAGGAGATTATATTGGAGGAACAAATCATGTTATTCCTACAAACGGAACAGCAATATTTTCATCGCCACTTGGGGTATATGATTTCTTTAAAAAAAGCGCAGTAACTTATTATAATTTTAAAGCACTGGACAATGAAAGAAAATTTATCGAAGATTTAGCTGATACTGAAAATCTTTTAGCTCATAAGAATTCGGTAAAAGTAAGATTCAAATCTTAATAAAAAAGTTTAGATCCCGGCAAATATTTTTAGTAAATAAAAAGAAGTAAAAGATTAAATCGTATTTATTAATTAATTTTTTATTTTTTTATAAAATCATAGTTTTAAAAATTAATTAAGGCAGCAAAAATAATTTATAATTTTTAATCATAATATAGAAATATTAATATTAAAATAATAATAAAAAATTAATATTAAAAAATGACAAAAATAAAGATAAAACCCTGGATTTTAAATCTGCCTGAATATATACCTGGTGGTACAATTGAAGATATCAGGAAAAAGTATAATTTAAAAGAGGTATACAAGCTTGCCTCAAATGAAAATATTTTCGGACCTTCACCAAAAGTGATCGAATTTTTTAAAGCTGGCTTTGATGATATAAAATATTATCCTGACAGTTATTGCAGACAATTAAGAGAAAAACTTAGTTTTAAGCTTGGGGTAGATGAAGAATCTATTATTTTTGGAAACGGTACTGATCAGGTAATTGAGATGGTTTGTGATGCTATACTTGATAATACAAAAAACATAGTAATTCCTGATCCTACTTTTTTAACTTATGAAAAATCTGCATTAAAAAATAATGCAAAAGTTTTAAAAGTTCCTTTGTTAAATTACAGGCAGGATGTTAAGTCTATAGTGAGTAGTGCAAATAAAGATACGGCAGTTATATTTTTAACCAGCCCTCATAATCCAACCGGTACAATACTGACAAAAGAAGAATTTGAATATGTTTTAAATAATATAAAAGATGATATTTTAATTGTTCTTGATGAAGCTTATGTTGAGTTTATGCCTGAAGAAGATAAGATTGATTCCATTAAATATTTGAAACAATTCAATAATTTACTGGTAATGCGAACTTTTTCTAAAATTTATGGAATTGCCGGTTTAAGAATAGGTTATGGGGTTGGAGATAAAAATTTAATAGCAAATATTACAAAACTGATGCAACC
>Ga0315282_10017873_pt1 | contig 10197 bp, 4 predicted proteins | sample YL17G07_20_MG_FD_203693 | JGI IMG/M metagenome (GOLD analysis project Ga0315282, IMG submission 203693) | Sediment microbial communities from Yellowstone Lake, YNP, Wyoming, USA - YL17G07_20 | ecosystem: Environmental > Aquatic > Freshwater > Lake > Sediment | place: USA: Wyoming | collected... | reverse complement strand
GTTTCGAGCAGGGACATGACCATGCCTCCATCACGCCCCCACAGATGAGAGGATCGTCATCTTTCCCAGGAAACTTGAGGAAAAACGGTTACAGTAGAGTTAGCCAATAGCTACCGCTCCTTCCTGCTTTCCGGCGTCGGGGCCTTTCTGCTCTTCCGGCAGCCGCAAGGCAAGCTGCTGACTCTCGACCGCTCTGATCTATGGTTTCGGTCTCGCTCTGACCTTTGACGAGGAAAGGAATGTGGGTGCGCCTGGGCGGCCCTTACTGGCAGCGCGCCAGCGAAAGACGCCATGATTGTGATCGCGGCGTTGCTTGGCCTGTACTGTGCCGCCCCGGCAATCCGGAAGTTCCAGCGACAGCATTGGGCGATAGCGCTGAGCAACGGTGGCAGCGCTTGTCGGATTCAGCGTGGTCCTGGTGGACTCACTGCGGTATGCGGGTGACAAGATGAAAGCCTATCCTGCAGGAGATAGAGACTGGCGGACCGGAGTAGAGAGTAGACCCACTTCGGCTGCGGACCGGCCCGACAGACGTGGCCAGCAAACAGACCTGTGACCTCAGCAGCGAGCCGACGACGACGGGATCTGCATGGCAAAGCAATGCCCCTGCCGCTTCCGGTCGAGGAAGTCCGTCCTCCCGCCTCCAGGTCGTCGTCGCAGCGATAGTTACAGGCCCCAAGTCTCAAGCCTCCACCGCATTACTCCCACGAGACCCAGAACATCTTTGCCTCCGCCTTGGCGCGGTCCATGGCCTTGCGGAAGGCCTGGTTCATGCGCTGCTCGAAGAGCACCCCCGCCCCAAGCACCACGCAGCCGAAGAAGAAGACCAGCACAGGCCACAGCACCGATTCCTGCCACGCCAGTTCCACGGCCTTGATAAGCGTGCACAAAACCATCGCGCTCGCGCCGGCCAGCAGCGGCACTTTGCGCCGTGCGACCATCGCGCCGAAGACCATCGCCATTCCCAGGCCGAGCAGGATGAAGAAATGCCGCGTGCCGTGCGCCATGCCCGGCATGGCCTGGAGGAACGACGGCAGCAGCGCCAGCACGCAGGCCAGCATCAGCGCCACGGAGACTTCCTTGCGCGGCTCGGCCGCGGCGCCAGGCGCCTTTCCCCTGGCCGCCTCCCACGCCCACGCGAAGAGGAACAACGCCACCGGCAGCGAGTACCATTCCCACACGGTCACCTGCAGTTTCCAGACGTAGAGCGCGTAGGCCACAATCAGCCCGGCCGTGGCCACGAGCCTGGCTCCGGCGAAGCTCAACCACCGCCCCGCGGCCAACGCCGTTCCTGCGGAGAGCAGGAGCGCCGTGATGACGGCGTCGAGGTAGACGGCGTTGGCGGCGTGCGGGTAGTGGGCGCGCGTGCCGTAGTGCAGCAGGTGCCAGACGGCAACCAGCAGCGCGGCCGGAGACAACCACGCGCCGCACAAGGCCACGAGGCTGCGCCCAGCACCTCCAGCGGGCGAGGCGCCCGCCGCTCCGCCCGCCTGCGTACCACGCGTTGTTTCGAGTCTGGAAATGCCGCCGAGTGCGGTCAGCCCCAAGCCCAGCGCCGCGAGGCACGGCATCTCCCACGCCCACGGCTCGCCCAGTTTGCCCACGCCGCCCGACGCGGGCCAGCCGGCTGCCGCGCGCAGTCCGTAGAGCGCCGCGCCGATGAACGCCAGGCAGGCGCACAGCGAGTATGTTCTTCCTACACCTTCACGCGCCGTGCCAGCCAACAGCGGCCGCCACGCGCGCAGCAGCAGGAGCTCCACGCAGAGCGCCGCGAACGTCGCGCAGGGAACGTCGGCGAGCGGGAGCTTCGTCGTGGGGTCGAGGTTCTTGAGGAACGCCATGACCAGCGCGCCGGTGCTCATCAGGCCCGCGCCCAGCAGCGCATGGGAGGCTTGCGTCGCGAGCTTTTCGCGTTCGAGAACATAGGCCGCGGCCAGGAGCACGGGGACGAGCGCCATCACGTACAGCGCGCCCCAGGGACTGCCCGTCGAGTGCGCCGTGAGGAAGCACATGTAGCCCGCGGGCAGCAGGACCACATAGGCCGCGAAGGCAGAGAATTTGCGCGCAACCTCCGTGCGCCCCTCGTCGCTGCTCATCCTGGCGAAGCTGCCGTAGATGGCCAGAATGGCCGCGCTGAGAATCGCGCGCCAAGTGGACTGGATGCCAGGTTGGTCGAACGGATGCGCGGCGAAGAGCACTTCGGCGAGGGCGAACAACGTCAGGCCGCAGGCGGCGACGTGGCGCGAGCCGAGGAAAGGCACGCTGCGGTTGGGCGGCGTGCTGGTCACAAGCGGCGAGGTGAGCGACTCCAGCGCCATTCCGATCACCAGGCACAGCGCCGCGGCCAGTATCCATCCGGTGCCCAAGAGCGGGACATTCGCGGCATCCGGGCTGAGGCCTGCGCCCAGCGCGAGCGCCAGGAGCAGCCACCAGCCCATTTCGAGCGCGAAGGCGCCCGTGCCCTTGAACCCGCGGCGCCGGGCGCTGACGCTGAGCCACGCCAGGATGAGCGCGTTTTCGGCCAGCGTCGCGCACCACAGCCAGGCGTAGCTGGCCTTCGGAGCGACGCCGAAGACGCTCGCCAGGTACGAGCAGAGCCCGAAGATCATGCTGGCGACGGCGGTCACAAGCGCGCCGGCCAGAATCCCGTTGCGCCGGCGCCGCGCGATACTGAACTCCTGCTGCGCCGCGGTGGGCTTGCCGTCGCTGGCCTCGGCGGGTTCGTCCTCGGCCAGACCCAGCGCGCCGATCAGGCCGACGACTTCGCGCACGGCCAGCATCAGCAGCGCCACAGCCGCCAGACCGGGGGCGAGTTCGTCGAAGCCAAACATCGCCCAGCGCAGCGCGTGGGCCGCGCCGGCGGTAACGGCGAAGCAGGCCGCGAGCGCGAGGAACGTGGGCGCCACGCGCGCCGAGCCGTACCACGCGAGGCTGGCCAGCAACAGCCAGCCCGCCGCCGCCCAGGATTGTGCGCCGCCGGCCGGCCACTGCACGAAGCCGGCCAGGAGGTAGATGGCCGCGAGGACGGCAGCGCTCGCACCGCTGAACCGGAGCGTTGCAGGGACGCTGGTCTTTGCCCATGCATCAGCCGCGCGCCCCTGCGCCGCGAGCCAGCACCAGAGCCAGGCCAACACCGCGCAGCACATGCCGAAACTCTCGGCCGGAAGTCTCCACGCACCGTAGCCGCAGCCAACGAGGCCCAGTGCGGCAATCATGCCGGTGACCGGTGCAAAGCCGCGCCGGAGTCCCAGGCCGCACAGGAGCGACACGCCGAGCATGGCCGCGAAGAGCCAGGCGCAGGCCGCGCGCACGTCGAGCAGCGTCGCTGGGAGCCAGAATTCGGCGAGGCACGCGCGCGTTGTCGCCGTACCCGCGAGCAATACGGCCAGGACGAATCCCAGGGTGGTCAGGATCGTGGCTGTAAGTCCGTCCTGCTCGCCGTCGGCGTCCGGTGTAGGCGGCTGGCCAAGCCGGCTGCGCAGGGCGATGAACAGCGGCACCAGCGCGCCGGTCCAGGCCGCGACAATGTACAGGGCGATGCCAAGGTGAGGACGCGGTTGATCCCACAAGAGCACCAGGCCGACGCCGGAAAGAATGAGCGCCACGCCGCCGCCCGCTGCGTGGAACGGGCGGCCTTCGGGCTGCGGCTGTGTCGTAATGAGGGCCGGCGCCGACTGTGGCGCGGCCGTCAGTGGGACGCAGAACGCTGTGAGCCTCTCCGCCGCCAGCGCCGCACCGCAGTAGCCGGAGCGACCGCGGGTACCGCCGGCGTCTCGCCGGCGTCCGAGCCGCGCGCGTCAGCGAGCGGTTGCGGCTCGAAGAGCGGGCGCAGCCAACGGGCGAGGCCGCCGCTGATGAGCGCCGCCGGCACGAACGCGGCGGGCAAGAGCCATTCGTTCACACCGCACCAGCGCACGGTTGCGCCCCAGGCGGCAAGCCCGCCGAAGAACGTGAACGCCTCGAAGAGCGGTTCCTTGAGTGCCCGCGCCTGGAATAGCGCGCCGGCGGTGAAGACAGCAAAACAGGCCGTCCACAGCGCATGGGAATAGGCGTCGGTGCCGGCGAACGTGACGCGGGCTGCGAAGGTGTCCAGCAGCAGCGCAAGCTGGCCCAGAATCAGGAACCCGAGCGCCGTGATGCGCAACTGCGTCCAGCGACGCAGCACATAGCCCACCGCGCTGCACGCCACGGTGCCGGCGAGCAGGAGGCTCATCTTGGCCCAGTCGGAGGCATCACGCCACATCTGCGTGCGGACGAAGGCCACTGCAGAGATGAAGATGAGACAGATGCCGAGGCTCTGCAAAATGCGCACATTCTCCGGCGTGAAGAGCCGCTCGGACAGGGGCTTCTGCGGCTCGTATCTCGGGCGCAGCTCGTGCCCCTCACCCCCGGCAAACGACGGGGCGTCAGACGCGACGGGAGCGCCTGCCGACGCGGGATGTACCACGCCAGGGGCAGGGGGCGTCGCCGATGGCGTCGGCTTCCCCTCTTGCGGCTTTGCGGCAAGGGGAGTGCTCGCAGGCGCAGGCGCGGTAGGCTCGGGTGCAGCCGGCGCTTGGGCGTCGGTATGCAGCTTGGCGATGGCTGCGCGAATCTGCTCCGGACGGCGCACCGCCTCAGCTTCGGGCTGCTGCGCCGCCCGCTCCGCGGCTCGCGCTTGGGCAACGACAGGCGCTTCTTCCGGCAAACGCGCGGGTGGAGTCTCCACCTTTGTCACTTTGGGCGTGCCTGCGGCGGCCACGGCTGGCGTCGGAAGTGGCGGCGTTGCGGCTTCCGTCGCCGCCTGCTCTTCCCGGGTCGGCACGGGCGTCGCGCCGGACGCCACGCCATGCGCCGCCGCCCGAGGTTCCGCCTGCGCAGCGGCGGGTGGCGTGACCTGCGGCACGGGCCGGCCCTCAAGCCGCGCCCGTTCGCGGTCAAAGTACCGCGACATTTCCAGGTACGCGGTCTTGCTGATCTCGCCACTGTAATAGGCCCGGCTTACTTCGCGCCGCATAACCTCCAGAGCTTCACCGCGCCCGGTGGGCCGAGACGGTGCGGGCGACACGCCAGTGCTTCGCGACGGCGGTGGAAGTGGAAGGAGTGGTTTTGCGGGCGCAGACGGCTCGAAGAGCTTTTGCAGAAGTTTCACAACGAGGTAAATCGCGCCGCCGCAGACGCCCGCAATCAGCCCAAGCACAAGGAGGGCGACGATGAGGATGGCGACTATATCAGACATGCGGTGCCCCTCCGCAAACGTCCTGTCTACCCTCGTTGTGGCCCACTTAGAAACTACAGGTACTGCGGAGCGTGGCCACATCGGCAATTGTACTTGGTTAGCGCCTTTCTGAGAAGACAGCCTATTTTTCGAGTCAGGTGGTCCGATACCTTGATGCATGGAGCAGACTCCGGATGATCGTGACGACGAGATCGCGCGCTTGCGGGCGGAGAATGAGCGACTGCGCGAGGAAGTGGAGAAGCTGAAAGCGCTCGTCGAAGAACTGCGGCGCGCGGGTAAGCGGCAGGCCGCGCGGCGCTACTTGTGCCGTCAGCACTGCCCAGCTTTCCCGCCAAGCCTGCCAATGTGCTCACCACACCAGCGGGCGTGATTTTGCGGATGGTGCTGTTCGCGCGGTCCGCAACGTAGACGTTACCTGAGCCGTCCACAGCCGCGCCAGAAGGATTGTTGAACTGCGCGACCCTGGCTGCGCCGTCAGTTGCCCCCTGACCGGATTCAGGCGACCCTGCGAGACTGGTTATCGTCAGGCTCTCCGCCGTTGCCGCCGCAGAGCGGGCAGGGCTTGCTTTCTCAGGATTCGGGTTTGTGGTTCCAGGTTGCGCCTGCGGCGGCGCCGGCAGAACGGTGCCCGCGGAAGGCGCAGCCACCACCACCACCCGAAAGCCGATGGCGTTGCACCGGTTATCGGGAAGGAGCCCCTTACGGAGCGCAGGCCGGCAGATCCTCGCAGGGAAGTTCCAAGAGCCGCCCCGCCACACGCGGTACTGGCCTTCGGCCGGGCCTTGCGGATCCACGGTGGCTTCCGGTCTGTGTTCCTCGTACCAGTCCTGGCACAACTCCGATACGTTGCCGTGCATGTCGTAGAGGCCCCAGGCGTTCGGGGTCTTCTCGCCAACGGGATGAGTCTTCTTACCAGAATTGCCGTCGAACCATCCTGCCTTTTCCAGATCCTCGTCTTCCTGACCCAGGTAGCATCGCGTTGTTGTCCCCGCCCGGCACGCATACTCCCATTCGGCTTCCGTCGGCAGGCGAATCGTCTTCCCGGTCTTTGCGCTAAGCTTCCTGCAGAATCCCTGCGCGTCGGCCCACGACACGTTTTCCACGGGGTTCCTCGCCCCCTTGAAGTAACTCGGGTTCTTCCCCAGCACCGCCTCGTACTGTTCCTGCGTCATTTCGTACTTCCCCATGTACAACGGTCGGCTGACTGTCACCTCGCGCTGCGTCTCGTCCCCGTACGGGTCCTCGTCCGTCTCCGTGAACTTGCCTGCCGGGATGAGCACGAGGTCGAGCTTCACGCCGTTGCCGAGGTCGAGTTCCATGGTCGCGGGCTGCTTCAACGCGCGTGCTGTCTCTTCCTGCCGCCGTTGGGCTTCGGCTTCGTCGCATGGCCACCTGTCGTAGATGGTTGCCGCAACAGGCGTGGTTTCAGACACGGCATTTGCCACGGGTAACTGCGCCGCAGGCACGGCCGGGGCTTGGGGCTGGGATCCTGACGCCAACACCACCACCCGGAAGCCGATGTGGAAGGCCCGGGTGGGGTCAAAGTCCTGGACACGGTTCGCAGACCGGCAGTCCCAGGGCCCGGAGCCCCAGAACCCGGCCCGCAGCACGCGCCCCTGGCCTCCGGGCGGGCCTTGCGGGTCCACAACGGCTCCCGGCTTGTACGATTCTTGCCAGTGGTCGAGACACCACTCGAAAACGTTGCCGTGCATGTCGTGGAGACCGAAGGCGTTCGGTTCCTTTTGCCCGACGGGATACGTTGGCCCGAGGGCAGGATGCAGTGTTCCGCGGCTGTTTCCGACGTACCACGCGGCTCGCCCCAGGTCGGCATCGGCATCGCCGTTATAATACGCCGTCGTTGTTCCGGCACGGCAGGCGAACTCCCATTGCGCTTCGGTTGGCAATCGCACGGTCTGGCCGGTCTTCTCGCTGGCGTTCTCGCAGAATGCCGTGGCGTCGCACCACGACACTCGCTCAACCAACTCATGGATGCCGTTGAGGTCTCCGACCTCTGGGGCACCCATCTCTTCAGCCAGGCCATTCAGGAGGCCCGCACCCACGATACCGGCGTGCGTCTTAAGCAACAGTTGGTGCTGGAGAGTAATCCCCTTCTGCGTCCTATCTACGACCTGGTCATCTCCGAGGTGGCCGTCGCGGGAAGCGACCTGTACCTGCGCGAGGGAAGCGACGTGACGCTGTTATTCAAGGTCAAGCAGCCCGCGCTCTTCCAGGCCCGCATGGCCGGCTTCATGGCCAACGCGGAGAAGGCCTGGCCCGGAGCGAAACGCGCGGCCGGCCGATACCTGGACGTGGAATACGAACAGCTCGATATCCCGTCGGAGTTCCTCGACGCTCGCGTATCGGTTTCCCGGTTCCTGCGCCAGCGCCTTCATGGCGATGGCCGACAGTTCCTTCGGGATCTTGCCCGCCGCCGCCCGCTCGGCTGCGCGTTTCTCCGGCGGAAGAATCCACCCGGCGGTGACCTGCAGCAGGATCGCCCGGGCGTCCGTCCCCTTCGGAGGCGGAGTGAGAGTCAGAATCTCATACAGGATCGCTCCAAGAGCGTAGATGTCGCTGCGGGCGTCGATCCGGGCGATCTCGCCGCACGCCTGCTCCGGCGACATGTACGCCGGCGTCCCGGCCACCGTCCCTTCCTCCGTCCGTGCGCCGCCGCTCTCCGTCCGGAAGCTCTGAATCAGGCTCGCAAGCCGTTCGTCAGCGGCATCGCCTCCCGCGTCCACGACAACCGGCTCCAGCGGCCCCTTCGTCGGGATCTTCCGTCCCGGCTGAGCCGCCCGCGATGGAGGCCGCGCCGCGCCCACCTTCGCCAGCCCCCAGTCCATAACCAGGGTCTCGCCGTAGTCTCCGATTATGATGTTCGCCGGCTTCAGGTCGCGGTGAACAACGCCCTTGGCGTGCGCGTATGCCATAGCGTGGCAGACGCTCGTGAGGATGCCGAGCATCCGGCCGAGCGGATACTTGCGCTCGGCGGCATCGGGGTTCTTCCGCAGGTCATCGAGCACCTCGGCGAGGCTCCGCCCCTTCACCAGCTTCATGGTGAAGAACGGCCGCCCTTCCTGCCCCTCGCCCAAGGCGTGAATGGGCACGATGTTGGGGTGTTCGAGTTGGCCGGTGATCCGGGCCTCCTCGACGAACCGGGCGCGGCGGTCGGGTTTCTCAGGGCCGAGCATGACTTTCATCGCGACGGTGCGGTGGATGACGCGGTCGAAGGCGCGCAGAATGGCCCCCATGCCGCCGTTTTCGGTCGTTCCTCCAGGTCTGCCGAACAACGTCGCGTCCGTCGATTCTCCTGCGCCTGCTGAACTGAACCACTATACTGTTATGACTCGCGGTTGAGAAGTGCGGCAGTGCGGTGGTTCACGGCGCCGCCGGCCCTCTCAGAAGTTACGCGTGACAAGCTGTCGGCGAGTTGCCAACGAATGGCCTCGTTCTCCTTGCGGAATGCCGCGAACATATCGTAGAATGCCGCTGATTTCGCAGGTCATTGTGAACCGCAAATAAGGAGAGTTGCTCTCGTGAAAGCCAAATCTGCTGCCGGAAAGAATCTGTCCGTCGAAAATCGCTTCTTGCGTCTGGATATTGATACCCGCGATGTGACCTGGACCCTCACGGAAAAAGCCACTGGCGTGGTCTGGCAGATGGCGCGATCGTCTTCACAGGACGTCACACTGGAAGACGCCAACAAGAGTCGCACGCAACACGCCTTCGCTTCTTCCCAAGACAAGGAAGTCCGGCCGGCGCGCAATGGCCTGCCCGGCGCTTACATTTTCCTGCGCGATCTCGGGATCGGTATTCACGCATTTTTGGATGCCCGTTCGCTGGTTGTGGAAGTCGAGCGGTTTGTCGGCAGGGGTCCGGCCAAGGTTCGCGACGTCCTCTTTCCCCGCCATTTCCTTCTGCCCAAGAAACCCGACACGTTTTCAACATGGACCATCGGTCAGGGTGCGATTGTGCCCGCCACCATGAAGTCCCGTTTCCATCATCCCGAGGGCTACAGCGAACAGGACATGGCTTTCCATGGCGCGATCACCGGTGGTTGCGGCATGGTGGCGATCGCCGAAACGCCGTTTGACCTGTATGTCGCCATGAGCCACCTGGAGAAAGAGGCGCCGGCCACATTCTTTCACTGGCTGCCCAGCCTGGGCGATCTCCGCTACACGCGCCGCGCTCGCTTCACGTTCGGAAGAGGGCTCGACTTTGTCCGGCAGGCTAAGATCTATCGCCAGTACATGAAGGACCTCGGGTATTTTGTCTCCTTGAAGGACAAGGCCAGATTCAACCCGAATGTGGCGTCACTCAAAGGCGCCGCGTGGGTGAACACCAGCACGGCCATGCGCCGAATGAAACCCCTTTCTTACTTCTGCAATACGTTCGCGGATCAGACTGCGTGGATCACACAGCTCAAACAGCGCACCGGTCTGAAGACAGGCGTCGTGCATGTGGACGGTTGGGGCGCCTTTGGCTATGACTCGGTACACCCCGAAGTGCTGCCACCTAACGCCGCTGCCGGGGGGGCCGCCGGGTTGAAACAGTTCCGCGAAGCGGCCCGCAAGATGGGATGGCTGTTCGGCCTCCACGACCAGTACATAGACATCTATGCCGATGCGCCTTCCTATGATCCGGCGCGGCTTATGATCAGGGAAAACGGCAAACCCAACATCCTGAACGTATGGGCCGGCGGCCTTTGCTCGCATATGTGCAGCTCGGAATCGCTCAAATTCGTGAAGCGGAACTTTGTGGAGGGCGTGCGCGATCAATACATGTACCACAACTCGCCATCCATCTATGACATCTGCCAGCCGGACGCTTCCTATCTGGACTGCTTCTGCCGCATCCACGAATGCTTCAACCCCTTGCACCCGCTGACACGGGCGGAGACCGTGTATTACCAGCGGGAATGTCTCCGCACCGTGCGCGAATGCGGCAAGAAGGTTGTGCAGTCGTGCGAGCATGCCAAG
>Ga0315282_10017872_pt1 | contig 10197 bp, 6 predicted proteins | sample YL17G07_20_MG_FD_203693 | JGI IMG/M metagenome (GOLD analysis project Ga0315282, IMG submission 203693) | Sediment microbial communities from Yellowstone Lake, YNP, Wyoming, USA - YL17G07_20 | ecosystem: Environmental > Aquatic > Freshwater > Lake > Sediment | place: USA: Wyoming | collected... | reverse complement strand
TCACTTATTTGACGAAACAGACGAGAAAGACGTAACTTATTTTTTTTGGGTCTTCAGGGTGATGGTTTGAAACTGGACGGCTTGGGGGCCCAAACCTGATTCCCTTTCCCGGTGCTGGGAAAAAACAAATTCGATCAGGCTGGCCTCGGGTCTGGCAGGGTCAGGTGGGATGATGAGGCTCATGTCCGTTGAAACCCAGGGAGCATGGAGGTTCCACATCCCGACTTTTTTGTTGTCCACCCTGACGGTGATGATTTGAGACCGGCTGACGGGGTAGGATTTGAGCCTCGCCGTCATCTTTACCGCCCGTTCCTTGGGCAATGAGAGCACAAGGACCGCAGACTCTCCCAGCGCCCAGTTGTAGGTGTAACCTTCCACCGGGTCCTTCTGGTTTCCCGCCCAGCCCGCTCGCTTGAAGCGGTTGGAATGCGTTGTGCCGAAGATGATTTGATTTGTTTTGAAGGAGACGAGGGGGGAGCGGAGGCTCTGAACAAGACGCCAGGAGTTTCGATCATAGGGACTTCCCGCGATGGTAAATTCGTCGAGGTAATCGAAATATTCGTTCTCCCAGTTTGTCTTATACCAATCGTAAAAATAGAACTTGCGTTCTCGCCTTTCCTTGGGATCGACCGCGAAAACCGACTTGCCTTTGAATGTTTCATCGATCTTGAGAAGAGAGCAGATCGTGGCCGGCAGGTCGGTGAGTTCGACTTCGGCTTTGGAAAACGCGAGCGAACCCCGGGCACCCGGCGGCTTGACGGCGAGGAGCGGCAGGGCCAGCGAGGCCATCCTCGAAAGGCTCTCGTGATAGAGAGTTTTGTCCGCAACCCGGTCATCGTTCAGCATCTTGACGTGCTCGGCAGTTCCGTGATCTCCATGGAGGATGATAAGAGAAGAATCATAGATCCCCAGGGAGCGGAGTCTGTCCAGAAGGCTCAAAAACTGGTCGAGGGCGCAACGGGCCTGGATGATCCTATTTTCCCGGATCATCGCCAAACCCGGCCTGAACCCGCAGTTCTCGTCAACAAGGATGGGCGGATGAACGGTCATCAGATGGAGATACTTGTAAACGGGTTTTTCCCGAGCGACAGCGGCTTTCCGGATGAAATCATCCAGGAAAGCCCGGTGGGAAAACAGCCTGTATTCGAGGTTTTCGGTCTTGGAGGCGAACAGACGCTGGAAGAGCCAGAGCTGATCGTTATAGACGAGACGTTTGACCGGCTGAGGGGAGGCACGGAAGAGCACCAGATCCATCATCTGGGCGGCATTGTTGCGGACGTGCTGCCTCTCCGTGTAGCCATAGGGAATCGCGATGTCGTAAACAGTTGAGGCTCGGACCTTTCGGGTGTAGGTGTCGCCGACAACCAGGTCAACGTCGAAACCGCGGTCATGAAGGACATTCCCGATCGTCCTTCCCTGATTGATCTGCTTGATGAACTTGTAGGTGGGGATGTCGTTCTTGTAGGTCTCGCCGCTCAGCAAGGCGGGAACGCTCATCTGGGTCGACGGGAAAGCGCTCGTCGCTTCCTCAAAAAAGGTGAACCCATCCAGCGCCTTCAGGTATTTCCCCTGGTCCCGAGCAACCATCTCCTGGAAAAAATCCGACTGAAATCCGTCCAGGACAAACTGGATCACATTCTCCTGTCTTGAAAATTCGAACACACCCTGGGGGGGGGAAACAGACGCCGACGACTGGGCCGGGCTCTTCCAGAGGGCCGGCTTCTTCAGAATCGTGTAGACTCCGGAGAAGGATTGCAGGATGAGAAGAAGGGCACTTCCAAAGACCACGATTTTGGAGATAGGTTTCGAGAAGGCCACCGCCAGGGAAAGTAACCCAATCCAGACGAGTGCGTCCAGCCAGCCCGACCAGGCATGACCTTTCCAATCGATGGGCTGGCCGGTCAAGACGCCGTATTTCCAGACGAGGAGGTTGCCCTGGAGCCAGACAAGAACAGCGAGCGCAAAAACAATCGAAGTGAACCTTCGTCCGGGGTTCGAAGGGAGAACCAGGCCGGCTCCGATCAAGAGAAGTAAAAAAATGAGACCGGGCAGAAGAAACTCGCCCAGGATAGATTTGAGAGAGACACCGAATTCCTCCTGATTTCCTTGGAAAATGGCCAGCGGGAGAAAAAAGAAAAGATTGAGAACCAGGAGCAACGAGGGAAGGAGAGCCGCCGGAAATCTCTTAGACCACATGCTTTACTTTATTCCCAGGGGGTGAGGCATATGCAGCCGGTAAGTCCAGATCCAATCCTGGAGACGGTCGAGCTTGCGGAGTTTTGTCTCATCCCCCACCGGCCGGTAGAATTGGTCCCTGAGAAGCGGGAAGTGGGTGCCGAAATAGAGGTTAAAAATGACCCGGAAAGTATTGACCGGGGAGATCGAGGGATAAAGAACCTGGCTCGCATCCACCCCAGGCAGGTAATAGGCATTTAAGATATAGCAGCGGATTCTCAGGTTGAGGACCGCCCGATCCAGATCCCGCATCCGGACCATTTTTCGGACAGGTTTTTCTTCCTCGCCCGGTCCTTCGTCGGATTGAAGAATGATGATCGGAGGCCGCCTGGATTTCGCGAGCAGATTGTCCACGAGTTCTTTTATCTTCGTGTTCGTGTACTTGAGTTGGGCCAGATATTTGAAGTCCTGGATCTTGGGCGATGTCCGCTCGAGGGGGATCTCGCCTTGGGCATCAAAATAGAACGGGTGGTGCGGCATGAGCATGTGGAGAAAAACGAACTTGGGGCCGGGCAAGTTCGGAATCTCGGCCAGCTCTTTGAACTTCTGAAGGTTAAGGACGGCTTCATTTCTGGCCACAAGATTCTCTCTGACCAGCTGGAAAAGGACCGTCGTCTGCAAAAAATTCTTCAGAAAATCCTGAGACAGAGGGATGAGCCCCTTCCCCCGGAAATTCAGGTCGGCGTACCGATTCACCCGCGTCCCTTCGTACCAGGAGCCAAAATGAAAGTGCCTATAGCCCAGAGATTTGAGAAGCCGCCGAACCTTGAAGTCCCGGATCAGCTGATAGAACACCCGCCTTCTCACCGGGCCTCTGGCGAGAAGATCATTGAGATATTCCATGTTGAGGCTGCTGGCCAGGGAGTATTGCGTGCTGAAATAGTTGCAGCGGCTGGCCGAGGCATCGTAGAAACCCTTGCCTTCGAGGTATTTAATGAACTCTCCGTTGTCGAAATCATAATAATTCTTCAGGATGTCCTCGTTGGCATAGCGGTCGAAGATCAGGTAATAGATGTCCGGAAGTTCCTCCGGTCGAAAGGCGGCTCCCGCTCGCGGCAGGGAATCGGGAATCTCGGTCTTCAGATGCGGAGATTTCCAGGAGCTTACAAAGAAAAGCCCGATCTGGATAAAGGCGAACAGGATCAGGGTGGAAACAAAAATATTCAAAAAGGTGCTGAGGCCGGTGAGGCTCTTCTTGGTCCTGATGGCCAGATAGGCCAAGGCACTGAAGAGGACTCCCCAGATGATGAGAAACGCGCCCTCGGAGAGCTTGTGTCGATCAAAAAGAGGCTTCTTGAGCAGCTGATAGACGTGCCCATAAGAGAAGAACATGAAGCTGAGAATGAATGTGAACAGGCAAACCTTGGTTCGCTCTTTGATCGTCAATCGGGCGCCGAGCCAGACCAGGCCGGTCAGGATGAGGCTCATGGCCACCGGAAGAAACAAGACGCCCAGAGAAGCTTCTTCGATGTTGTGAGTGAACAGAAAAAGAGCCGGGAAGAGGGCGAAGAGGAAGGGATAGAAGAGACTTTTCGGCCTGCGCTCAGTCTTGGTCATCTCTTCCTTGCATCAAATAGAGCACGCGTTCGGACCCCTTCAGGTGCACCGCTTTTTGAATCGTAAAGAAGCGGCTGAACTCATGCTCGAATTCTGGCTGGCTGTAGCCGGAAAAAATGTCTTCCCGGGTCGCCAGGAGGCGCTGGACCTGAGAGTCGCTCTTGGGAATGAATTCGACGACCAGGGCCCGGCAGATTTTTCTGAGGAAAGCGGCGATCCTGGAAAACGGGAGGTTGTTCGAGATGGCCAGGTGGTGCAGGAGAGCCAGGGCGAAAACGGCATCAGCCGGCCCGCGCTCGAGGAACGACCTTCGCTCTTGATTCTCCCAGCCGATCGCAGGACTTGGATTGGTCAGGTCCAGGACGAGGGGCAAGAGAAGTTTTTCTTTCTTGGCCAGACAGTCGCGGTAATTCAATTCGACGGCCACGAAGTCGATGTCCCAGGAGACAGTGGGAATCCCCCGCTCTGAAGCCAGCCGGCTGAAGATCCCGGTGTTGGCTCCCAAGTCCCAGAGATTCTTCGGTCGGATGAGATCCAAGAATTCGGCCAGGACCTGCTTTTTGTGCTCGAACGCCTCGGGCACATAGTTGGTCTCCTGGTAATAGTCGGCCCATTCCGTTTTTTTTAGTTTGAAGCTTAGCTTTTTGACGGCCGATTCCAGACTGTCAACGATCCCCAAGAGCGACGTTCGGCTGACCCGCTTCTCCCTAACCCGGACCGTCCTCCTCGAGAAATGCTTTTGGCTCAGGGCATGGAGATGAATGTGCGTGGCCAGGCTCGGCTTCAGCCGTGTTGACCAGGGCAGAAGGCGGCTGGTGAGATCGAGAGGAATACCGTCAATAAAAACGCGAGCCAGCTGGTTGAGACGAAAATCTCTGTGCTTCATGAGAAGCAGGGGACCGAGGAAGTGCTGGCAGAACTGTCTGTAAGCGACCCAGGGCCTCATCGTCAGCTTTTCAAAAGAGAGCGTATCGATGAAGACTGTTCTCCCCTGCAAAAACTGGATGTTGTAGGCGCTGGAATCTTTCAGGGACATCCCATGCTCGAGGGCCATCTTCTGGATGCGGAGGGTCGCCAAGGCCGCGTCCTTGAGCTGGCTGAAGCCCCACTCATAAGGGTAAGAAATGAAAGGCACCGGCTCGGGCCGGATAATTTTGTAGGCCGCGCCTGGATCGGCCGGAGGGATGAGAACCTCCTCGTGGCGGACCAAGAGCCCGGCCTGGGTTAAGGCTCTGTAGAGGCCGCTGGAGAGGAACAGGTCATAGTCTTCTTTGTAGGAGTGATTGATCTGCCGATAGAGAATTTTTTCTCGGATGAAGAGGAATCCGCTCGGGTCGCGAAACGAGCTCGCGAGCGTCCCGGCCTCATTTTTCATCGGCCGACTCTTGAAGAGGCTCCGGTTTCTCCTCTTTTTTCCGAGAGAAAAATTTCTTGATCCTTTTCCAGAACACTTTGATGGTGAAGGAAACGGCGACAAAAGCCGCGATGAGGACCTGGAGGATGTAGCTCCCCGTCCCCGGATCGATGTAGGCCGAAAGGGCCAGCGGAAAGATCATGGCCACGAGCGCAGCCACGATTAGCAGACGGAACAATCTATTTACGGTCGACATAGTTGTCTCCTCGTGAATTTCTCCGTAGAAGCCCTATTTTAGCACAGGGCAGGGCCAAGTCAAATACCAACAAGCGTGGAACGAACGTTGTTCGAGCTCGGCGCGGCGGGCGGAATCACGTATTCAGGATATGAATCGCTTCGTTTTTTGCTTTGAGGGCGGCTTCCATGACAGATTCCGAGATTGTCGGATGGATGTGGATCGTCGAGGAGATGTCCTCCATCTTCAGACCCCGATGGATGGCCAGGGTGATCTCGGCGATGACCTCGCTGGCGTTCGGAGCGATGAGGTGAGCCCCGACGATTCGACCGTCGGGGGCGGCGATGATCTTGATCATTCCTTCCGGGCTTTCCATGGTCAGAGCCCGGCTGCTGGCCTGGAGTGAAAAGAGGCCAATCTGAGTCTTCATCCCGGACTCCTTCGCCTCGTCTTCAGTGAGCCCGACCGAGGCGAATTCGGGGTCGGTGAAAACCGCCAGAGGGAGGGCTCGATAATCGACTGAGGCACGGCCCCCGGCCGCATTGTCCACGGCCGCTATTCCCTCATGGGAAGCTTTGTGAGCCAGGAGCTTTCCGCCGATCAGGTCACCGATGGCATAAATGCCCGGGACAGCGGTTTCCAGAAAGGAGTCGACCCGGATTGGGCCGCCCTCTGCAGGGGCGAGTCCGGGGAGAGCTTTGAGAATCTCCTCAGAATTCTGTTTTCGGCCTGCGGCCAAGAGCACCTTCTCGGCGCGGAAAGAAAACGGAGCCTGGGTCCTCAAAGAGGTTCCGACAAGAGTCACCCCATTTTCCTCAAGAGCGGCCCCTTTTATTCTCATCTCGGTCTGGATCTTGAGCCCTTGCTTTCTGAGGGTTCTGTCCAAACGTGCGACCATTTCCCGGTCGCTCCCGGGGAGAAGCGTGGGCATGACTTCCAGGATGGTCACGTCTGTCCCCAGCCGGGCATAGATCGTCCCCATCTCCAGCCCGATTGCACCCGCGCCGACGACGATCATCGACCGGGGAATCTGATCGAGCTCAAGGGCTTCCTTGCTGGTGATGACCCTTTGCCCGTCCGGCTTGAGGAATGGAAGTGCGGCAGAGCGGCTGCCGGTGGCCAGGATCATCTTTTCAAACTCGAAGACTCTTTCGCCGGAAGCTGTTTGCGCCAGGACCTGTCGTTCGTTTTTCAAAAAGGCTTTGCCCTTGACGACGGAGGCGCCGCCTCGTTCCAGAAGAAATTCGACGCCTCTGACCAGGCGGTCCACAATCTTGACCCTTTCCTCTTGAACGAGTTTCCAATTGCAGAAGATCTCCTGGCGGGGACCTTCGAGCTTTTTGTTCTTTCGAACTTCCTGGAAAACCCTTGTCTCATGCAGAAGATACTTGCTCGGAATGCAGCCGTAGTTCATACAGGTCCCGCCGATCCTGTCCTCCTCGATCAGCAGCACTTTTTTTTTGAGCTGTGAGGCTCGGATCGCCGCGACATATCCCCCCGGCCCCCCTCCGATGATGATCAAAGGCCATTTTTCGTCCATGCGTTCTCCTTCTTCCTCCACGAGCTCCTTCATTATAGCTTTTTCATTCCATTATATTAAGCTTTTAAATTGTCTTTCGTCTGGGGTGATTGGATATTCTTTTTTGGGAATTATTCACTGTTCAGTGCTCACTGCTCACGGCTCACTGATTGATTTGACGAGATGGACGAGACGACGAGAGAGGCGCGACGGGCGATTTTATCTTGACAGGGACTCTGAAAATTGATGAAAATAAACCGACTCATGGCCTTAGGAGCGCAATTCAACTGAAGAAGATCAAAATAAAAAAGCTTGTCCCGATCCTCTTCCTTCTTTTCGCCGGAGCCTTCACGGGAGCGGCCGTTTTCGCCGAGGAACCCGCCATCGTCTGGGGACAGATTCGCGTCGAGGGCGGGAGTCCCCTCTCCAGCATCAGGGTCACGGCAGTGGAGGAGAAGCTCGGTCTTTCCCAAAGTTCTGTAACCGATCCCTCAGGAACCTTTATTCTTATGGGTCTCCCAGCCGGATCTTACAAGATGGGTTTCGAAGCCGAGAGCTTCAGGGGTCATCTCCAGGACAGGGTCGTTGTTGAACCCGGCCGGGTTCTGCGGCTCCAGATCCTCATCTACGGGATAGGAGGCCAGCGCTCCTTCGTTGCCAGAGTTTTTGCCGTGGACGATACGACGACCATCTCCCAGACCATCCAGGATGAATCACAGATAGGCCTCCTCCCATCCGGGAATTCGGTCTGGTCATTGGTCGAGAACCAGGATTTTTCCGCCACGACTCATCGCATCGACGTGGGTGGTGTGTGGGCAGGGATCCCGGCTCTTTTTAGCGCCCGGGGAAGCTCGTCCTGGACCCAAACATCCTACCTGCTCAACGGGCTGGATGTCACCGACCCCTATCAGACCGGGCTGCCTCTTTTCTACCCGGACATTTTCAGCCTAAGCTGGACGCAGCTCCAAAATGCAGGACTTCCAGCCCAGACTCTCACTCCCGGAGGCTCTCTCGACCTCGTTCCTAAACGGGGCGGCTCCAAATTCAGGGGCGAATTTACTGGCTTTTACAGCGATGGAGCCCTGGCCAGCTCCAACATCACTCCCGCTCTAATCAAAGAAGGCATTCGTGATGCAGATTTCCTAAACGCTTTCAGGGAGGGAAATTTCCAGCTCTCCGGCCCCCTGATTCCAGAAAAGCTCTACTTCTATTCATCGTGGACCGGTTTCAACCTCTCCCGCCATATCGCCGGTTACCCGCAAGAGGACAAGGCCTCCCTCCTCTCTGGCCTCGTGCAGGCGGAATACAGGTTCGGGCAGAACTCCCTCCGTTTCCTCTGGACCGGGCAGGCCGTGAACTCCCCCTCCCTCGGCGCCGACAAGAATACTCCCCCCGAGACGACGCTCGACCAAACAAACCGTTACCACGTCGTCCAGGCCATCGGAGATTTTAGACTGGGACGAAATCACGAGCTCCGCGCGGCCATCGGCTATACCCGGGGCAACCTGCGGTCCCAATTTCAAGAGAGCGCTCGCGACCCTCACCGTGCTGAGATCTTCCAGGGAATATCGGCCGGGGCTGCGCCGCTGGCAGGATTCGATGACCGCAGCTCCCTGACTCTTCTTGTCAACGGGATTTCGTTCTTTGGAAATCCCCTGCACAGCCGCCACAAGCTGGAATACGGATTTGAGGTCACGCGCCGCTCGGCTTCCTCTCACGAAGAGATCAGAGACAACCTCCATCTGCGTTTTTTTAGTGGAAATCCGCTGGAGGTCGTCAAATACAACACGCCCCTCGACGAGCGAGAAAGGGGCTTCTCGGCGAGTGTCTTTGTCCAGGACGCGGTGACTTTGGGAGATTTCCTGACCGTTTATGGCGGCTTGAATCTGAGCTATTGCCAGGGCCGCGGAGCGCCGGATGCGTCCATCCGCAAAGAGAACGAGATCCGTTGGCTCAACCTGTCTCCGCGTCTGGGACTCGTGCTACCTCTTTCGAAGGCCGGAAAGACGGCCGTCAAATTTTCGGTCGCCCGCTACTTTTTCACTCTTCCTCTGAGCTGGCTCAGTTACGGGAATCCCGATGCCCTGGGAGGATTGGTTTACAGCTGGGATGACAAAAACCATGATGGTTTCTACCAAGAGGGGGAAGCTCAACAACTCATCCGCAGGGAGGGACCTCTCTTCGCCAGGATCGACCCCAATATCCTCAGGCCTTACACGGACGAGCTCTCGCTGGGTTTCGTCCAATCCGTCGGTCCGAACTGGTTTTTTAGTCTGACCGGATATCTGAGGAAGACAGCCAAACTGGTTGCAGCTCTTAATGTCGGCGTTCCCTTTTCAACCTATCAGCCTTTCAGGATCTTCGATGCGGGGGATGATCAGCTTGGGGGCACTCCCGACGACCTGGCCTTCACCGTTTTTAACCAATCGAGAGAAACCCTGGGCCATGATTTCTTCCTCCTGACCAATCCCGATGCGGCGCAAAGAACCTCTCGCTATAAGGGTCTGGATCTTGTGTTCTACAGAAAATATGATGGTCGTTTTTCTTTCTTTCTGTCCCTCACCGCGACCCAAGCGGAGGGAACGGCCAATCCTGGAAATACCGAGCTCGAAAATGACGACGGTGTCGTCGGCAACCTCTATGCCAACCCGAACACTCTTATCAACGCCCGGGGCCGGCTGCGCTTCGACCGGGCCTACACGGGCCGGATCGGGTTCACCTTGGCCGCTCCTTTTGGTATAAGGATAGGCTATCTTATAAAGTATTACGACGGACAGCCCTTTGCGCGAAAGATCATCGTCCAGGGATTGAACCAGGGGCCTTTCTACATCATGGCCCATCCGCGCGGGGTGTCCCGGTACGAGTTCAACATGACGCATGATCTTCGCCTGGAAAAGACGTTTGAGTTCGGAGGCTCGCGGTTGCGGCTGATGCTGGACGGGTTCAACATCTTCAACCAGAGCCTGGCCACCGTGGAGAACGAATGGACGGGACCGCAGTATCCCCTGCGTTTTGCCACGGAGATCCAGTCACCGCGGGTCTTCCGCCTGGGGATAGCCTATGAGTTCTAATAAGTATATGAAATCTCTGTGTTTAGTCGTCTTCATAGGGATCCTGTCGCTCTTGGCCCAAGAGCTCGCTGGCTACGAGCTCTTCATCTACCGTCCCGTCAAGAACAAAAAGCCTCTGTTCACCTTGGGGTCGGTCACCATTCACGGCGAATTTTTCGGCCAGCTCCAGGCTCCCTGCAATTTCCCCAGCTTCAACGATCTCAGCGGCCTGACCGATCGCTGGAAC
>Ga0315282_10017871_pt1 | contig 10197 bp, 14 predicted proteins | sample YL17G07_20_MG_FD_203693 | JGI IMG/M metagenome (GOLD analysis project Ga0315282, IMG submission 203693) | Sediment microbial communities from Yellowstone Lake, YNP, Wyoming, USA - YL17G07_20 | ecosystem: Environmental > Aquatic > Freshwater > Lake > Sediment | place: USA: Wyoming | collected... | reverse complement strand
TATCAGGACTCATAGCTCTGTGTATAATGCCGATTCCACCCTCACGAGCTACGGCTATTGCGAGATCAGCCTCTGTTACCGTATCCATTGCAGAACTTACTATCGGAACATTGATTTTTATGTTCCGGGTAAGCATGGTGGTTAAATCGACTTCTTTCGGGAGCACCTCTGATTTAGCAGGTATCAGAAGAACATCGTCGAATGTTAACCCTGTCTGTATAACATCCTCAAGCATTATCTCACCCTAAAGATTTCGTTCATTGTAACATTTTAATATTTTATAAAACAATGAGAATGAACATTTGGATTGTTACAATCCGAGAAAATCGTGTTAGCAATTTTTTAAAAGTGAACTCTTTACGAAATAAAAGTGAACCGATGTAGAAAGATGTAAGTCTTCATTATTCCTTCTGTTATTTGTCATTCCCGCTTGTCGGGAATCCTTCTTTAGCATGTATTGATACGCCGAGGTGATAAGAAAGATTCTGGACAAGCCAGAATGACAAAGGGTGTAATATTTATTTTAATCGTAGGCGTTAGGTGTTCACTTTTAATTCGTAAATGGCACATCCGACAAAATTATTGACAATACAAGGGTTTTAATCAATAATTAGACCATACAACCATCAATCTCCCCCTCCCTCGATGGGAGGGGCAAGGGGAGGGTGGATAGCTAAGGGGTAATAATAGTCAGAAAAGATAGCTCAGGCAGGATAACAGTTTCCTTCCACTATGACCCAGAGCTTGTCGCTAAAGTCAAAACAATCGAAGGTCGCAAGTGGAACAAGGATAAGAAGTACTGGAGCTTCCCCAATTCAGATGGAATCATTGACCAGATTTTAAAGGTTTTCGAGGGCGAAGAGATCCACATAGACCCAGCCCTGAAGGGGACTGTCCCCGGATTTACGGATCCATCTACTTGAAGGAGGCACAGATCTTAAATACGTACAAGAGCTCTTAGGTCACACCCACAGCAAAACAACAGAGATTTATACCCATGTCAGCACTCAGAGCATAGGCCGAATAAAAAGCCCATTGGACAGTCTGAATCTAAAGGAAGGGGGTGGTAAATGACAAAAGGGAATCTTTGGCATTCCGATAGAGGTAGAATAAACGAAATACTTCGTCTATCATCCCAGAACAGGACAAAAAGCGAAGTAGTTCGTATATGAACGTTAGCCGCGCATTGCAGGCAAAAAGGAAATTAAGTTTATTGAATTAAAATAAAACCGTCCCATTTTACTCATTTTTAAAGGAGCCGACATTGAGAGTAGAAAGAGCGTAGAATACCATGAAAGGAAAACGCTGTAATATTTCTTTCCCTAATAAGTATATTTTTGGAATAGTGGCAATTATTTTACTTGCTACATATTATCTACTATTATGGTTCGACGTTCCAGTTATAAGGCATCTGAAAATACTTATAGAAGCAATAGTTCTTCTCTTTTTGACACTTTACCTAATATTAAGGTTCTGGAAAGAATTGTGCGACCTTTGGGAAGGGTTTACAGACCGATCGCTTCCTTTTAAAAGACAAATTAGAGCACTTTTAGAATTTTTAGCAATACATCTTCTTATAGTAGCCTGTCTTGCTATTATATCAATTTTAAATCATGTTTGGCCTAAGCTTGAGCGAATTTTACCCCTTTATAATCCAGCCCCAAAAGAAATGAAAATACTATCACCTGAAGTAACAAAGCCACCTACCTACCTCCCAATGCTAATTTCTCAAATACGTGCTTATATTGCATTAGGCCGTTTTGAGGACAATGACAGCGGAGAGATCGAATCCACAACGGTTTATGCAACTATTATGGTAGACGGTTTGAATGAAGAAGCTCAAGCAATTGGCCGTATAGAGTGGGGTGATGGTGCTCAAGAAGAGTTTCCTGTGAGAAATGGCACTAAATATATAAGGCATAGCTATGGGTCAACAGGTTCTAAAAGGGTTAGATTTACGATGAGAGTTGATGGGATACTCCAAATTATTGATTCTACAGGTATCCCAAGGAAAGTAATTGAAAAAGAAATCAATATAACAGGAGGTGTGCTATGAGGAGACAATCGATGTATTTAGCTATTACGATTTTATCTGGATTTTTGCTATGTGTGTCTATTGGCATTGCTCAAATGACAAGACCTGGAATCAGCATCGATGAAATAGTATCACAGGAATATATTTCTGGCCGGGTCTTTGGGATAAACCCGTCTGAATATGAACGTTACAAGGTAGTTGTATATGTGCATACTGATAAGTGGTATATTCATCCATATGCTACAGGAGGAGAGGGTAAATCGTATGCGAGGATAAGAAATAATAGCAGCTGGAGAATCATGACTGTAAGAAGGGAATTCCCGGCAGATCAGGTTGCGGCATTAATAGTAGAAAAGAGTTATAAATCACCTGTGACGACTGAAAATATACGGGGAATTAGCTCTATTGGGATTATAATTAAAGACACGGGATATAGAGAAGGTGATAATGATTGGTTGTTATGACCTTTAACAGGAGGCTGTATGTATATATTACGTAAAAGATTTTACTATTACAGGAGACATACGTGCAAGCGGAATGGGAGGATTGATGGCAAAAAAGGAATTCCTCCCATTGATCAGGTGGAACATTCACAATTTGAGAGGGAGCTTATATCGGCTGCAGAAGAGAATCTGAGCTATATAGGTATCTCGAAAGAAAAAAGAGATAGAAAGCTCAAGACCAAATATTGCAAGGCTAAGTTCCAAAAGAAGAATTATGATGAGCAAATACCGCACATGAAAAAGGCATTGGAGAAAAGTCAACAGGAATTTGAAGCGTCTAAGAAAGGGCTTGATAATCTGGAGTATGCCTCCATAAGAGGGGTGTTTTACTGGATGCTCTTCATTTTTTTTGTTATTGCTGAGTTTCCCTTAAACTCTAGGGCATTTTTCATATTTGGTGAGGACAAGATAATGACAGCGATAATGGCTGCAACGATATGCGTTGGTATTCCCATACTTGCTCATTTTAGTGGTATATATCTCAAGAAATATCTAAAAGGAATATCTCTCAAAGAAAGGGTAGCCACTGTTACATTTGTTACAACGATTTTGTTGTGTCTCGGTGGTGTATGGGCGGGGATTGCCTATATAAGAGGAAAATATTTTGAAGCTCGCGGCTTACCTGAGACTGAAAGGATTCTGCAGGAAGTAATTAAAATGGTGAATATTAACATAGCAATTGCCATCTTTCTTGTTATAAATGCCTTTATCTTTCTAATAATTGCATGGGCTGCCTATTTGGCTTACCCGGCTGAGCCAAAAGAATATCGGAATATAAAGAGGAGATTTAAAGAGGCAAGAAAAGAACGAAGAGCAGCCCAAAAGAGTCTTTCGAAGGCAGAAAAAGAATCTTTAAAGGCCAGCAAAAAGTTAGAGAAGATACGTGCATTGAGGCAACAGAATATATTGAGGGAGTGTGATGCAACAAAAAATGGTTACCTGAATCTGATATGGGTTTATCGAAAGGAAAATCTTAGAACGAAAGATTCGCTTCAAATACCAGAGAGTTTTAAGGTAGAGCCATCCTTCCGAATGCCATCAGACCTGAGTTTAGATTGGGAGTGTGAGTTTCAGAGAAATGAATAATATTAAGCTTTTGATTTGCATCTTGGGAATCTTGTTAGCTATTATCTTACCTGCCTGTATTGCCTCCCGTGAGCTCGTACTTGTTGTGTTGTTCGACCTCTCAGGAAGTACCATAAATGATAGAGAATATTATTACAATGATTTTAAGGAAAAAATACTACTTCAAAAAATAGACACAGATGACACCGTAATTATAGCAATCGGTATAATTACAGATAACTCTATGAAAGAACACCCTATTGCAAATGAAACCCTTATAGGAATGGAAAGTCCTTTTGCTAGACGAGGAAAGGTAGAGAAGATTTTAAATAAGGTGAAGGGGCATTTACTCAATAATGAAGCTATACAGAGTCAGCTGACTGATATTTTAGGTGCTATGTATGTTACCCCAAATGATGTATTCAATGCTTATAAGGACGATAATAACAAAAAGGTACTAGTGGTGTTTTCTGACATGATACACGAATATAATGATTGCAACTTCAAAAAGGAAAGTTTAACAAGCAATAGGATAGAAGAGATAATTTCTAATAAAAGAAATAATGGAGGATTACCTTCTCTTGATAAAGTAAAGGTATATGTAGCCGGTGCAACTGGTCAACCAAATATCAAAAATTTCTGGGATAAATATTTTAAGTCTTGTGGAGCGGTTCTGGAATACTACGGGAGGACTCTAATAAAATTTAAGGAATAGTAGTTTACCGAGAGGATGGTAAATGAATGGGCCGGTTTTGTTTTAAAGAATGCCCGCACCCGTTATACGCCATTCGCTTTAAATTGGTGAGGACATCAAGATGAAGCTTGAAGAAAGAGCAGAAGAAAAAAGAAAAGAGATAACGGGAATAGTCACAGGCATAATTCAGAATTATGACATTCAAAATAAGACGGAAATCTCGTCACGAATAATAAATCACTTTTTGGATATAACTCCTCCTGAAATGGAACTTAGATTGGAGTTAATCACAATAAGAGAAGGAGGAGTGGGTGGCGGGAGTAGCACTAAACCAGGAAACATTTGGTTAAACTGGAGGGAACTTTTGGTAGATGGGAGTGAAAGCATTTTGACTATTGTTGGTGCTGTTGCTATACCTTGGTTAATCCCTTTGGCAGGCCTTGTTGTTTGGAATAAAATTTGGTCAGCGGTAACCATTGAAATTACAGAGAGGCATGCTGCCGTTATTTGGGCTATGTGGAAGAATAGAGATGTAGAAAACTGCATTAAGGATGAAGTAATTTTGGATTTGGTTAACAAAGAGCTTTCCGTATATAATCGTTCTGAGATGGGTCGAAGGGAATTAGATAGAATATTGAAAGAGATAGAGAAAATGGAATGTATTGAAAGAACTGGTGAAAATAAATGGTGGCTACGAGAATGGGTAAAGATTCCTTACGAGTAAATAAAGAATTGCGAACAGCGTATAACAGCGTGTTTGCGGTTCTCTTCGCTCACTCAAATGCCTTCGGCACTTCGCAAACACGCAAACCGTTAGCCGATCATTGCAGGCATGGGAAAGGATGAAATGAAGCAGAAGGATATGTTAATAAAAAGCCTGAAACGGTGTTCCTTAGGAATAGCAGGAATATTTCTTTTATTTGTTGCATTACCAGCGCTGGCAGAAGAGTGGAGCCAGCGTTATATCGAAAGTCTTCCAGATTCTGCTTTTGCTTCCATTGAAATTACAAAAGATGGGAAGAAAATTCGACATCTTCCCCATCATAACCATGTGGGAGAAGTTGATATCTATCATTTGAAGAGCGCTTTAGGCAGAATTCATCAGGTAAAATGGATAGACCCTGCAAACTTTGCCAAAGCCAAAGCCCACTTGGAGCAACACCATCAGGCTTACAAGCAGAAACGGGCTAAAGCTTTTGGACTAAAAAGTACCGTTAACATCAACAAGGCATCGGCTAAGGAATTAATGCAACTCCCTCACATTGGAGAAAAACGGGCACAGAATATAATTGGGTATCGAAAAACGCATGGGGATTTCAAAAGTGTAGGAGAGTTGAGACGTGTTCCTGGTATCGGACCTAAGATATTCAAAGATGTCGAGGGTCTTGTTGCTGTGGAATAGAGCTTAGGGAAGGAAATGGAAGGTTCTATTAATTGAATGCCTGCAACGGACGGCTAACACGTTGTAAAAGACTTACGTCCAAACCCTTCAGGCTTCATTTGCAACGGAAACGATGAACAAAATCGCTCGCTTCGCTCGCTATTTTGTTCATCGGACGCCGGGGCTTACGCCCCTTGATGGGCTTCGTATTCGCTCGCTCCGCTCGCGACTTCGCCCATCTGCGGGGTTGGCGGTTTCGCTCCGCTCACCCACATAGGATAAATAGGGACAGCGACTATTTATGAATTTGCCTGCACGGACAGATAACAACCGGGTTTGCGACGCTCCAATATTCGGATTGGACATTGGGGTTACTTCATGTACCTGTTCTATTATTGAGATTAAGATTGACCTTAGCAGACACAAGGCGCAAGCCCACAACGTTATGTGAACATGGGGTGTGTGAAAAAAAGACTATGAAGGAATATAATTAGACAATATTTATGTTTGATCGAATCCTAAAAGAGATGCGAGACAAAATTCGCAAGCTGGAATACATCATGACAATCCACGCCAACGATGAGATGAATGATGACTGCTTAACCATTTTTGATGTTGAACGATGTATTCTCACAGGACGGATTCTTGAACGGCAGAAAGACAAAGACACTGCCGAGTGGAAATATCGAATAAATGGGCGGTCACTCTCTGATAACGAAGTTGAGATTATTGCCAAAATTAGTCCAACAGGCAAGTTGGTTATAATTACTGTATATATGCCATAATATTGCTATGGGAACAGGAAAACAGATGATTTGTGATGTTTGCGGGAAGCCGGGTGTACGCATCCGCAAGGTTGCAAGGACTTACGGTAAGGGCAAGGACATCTTGGTCATAGAAAATGTTCCTGTTGTTACATGTCCACACTGCGGGGAAAGTTATCTTGAAGCAGAGACACTGCATGAAATCGAGCGTATTAAATTGCATAAGAAAAGTTTTGCAGTTAAGCGCTCAGTTCCTGTTGTTGAATATGCTTGAAGTCTGAAAGAATACACGCACCCCACTCCACATAACAATCGGGTTTGCGGCGCTCTAATTTTCATATCCAACGTTGGGGTCGCTTCATGTAGCTGTCAGGAATCACCCTCCCCAGCCCCTTCCATCGAGGGAGGGGAAAAGAGATGGGCACACTGCGCAACCCCGGAACGTTATGTGCATTTTCTCGGGTCTTAAGAAATAAAAAGAAACTGTCTTAAAAAAACATATATATGAACAGCATAATTAATAAAATCCGCCAACAATTAAAACAAAACGCTGACAAAAAAACAAAGGAAAGCGGGCAGGGTTTTTTCAAAGAGAAAATTAAGCTTTACGGAGTTAAAACCGCTATTGTCAACAAAATCGGAAAAGAATACTTTAAAGCTATTAAAGACAAAAAGAAAACGGGAATTTTTGATTTGTGTGAAAAGCTTTGGCGATCAGGATATATGGAAGAATCGTTTATTGCCTGTAATTGGTCTTATTTTATCCGTAAAGATTATGAACCAGAGGATCTTAAAGTATTCGAAAGATGGGTAAATAATTATGTCAGTAATTGGGCATCGTGCGATACCCTCTGTAATCATACCATTGGCGCATTTGTGGAAACGTATCCGGAATATTTATCGGATTTAAAAAAATGGGCTAAATCCAAAAACCGCTGGTTGCGTCGTGCCTCTGCAGTATCTCTCATTATCCCCGCCAAACAGGGGAAATTTTTAAAAGATATTTTTGAGATTGCCGATACTCTGCTTTTAGATCAAGATGACTTGGTACAAAAAGGCTATGGCTGGATGCTCAAAGCAGCCAGCCACACACACCAAAAAGAAATATTTGATTATATAATAAAGAAAAAAACAATAATGCCCCGGACGGCCTTAAGATATGCGATTGAAAAAATGCCGAGAGAACTAAAGATAAAAGCGATGGAAAAATAGTATGATCGTTTTATAAATAAATGTCCCGAGAAAAACAGCACATAACAGCCGGTATGAGATTCCGCTCCTTTTAGTCGCTTCACCCAAATTGCTCTCCTATTGGTCGAGCCACTTCTCATATCGGCAAACGTTAGCGTACATATAACCAATTTTTTAAAGGAAGAAGTATAATATTTTTTATAGAATTGATAAGGCCAAATGAAATTTAGCGAACTGGTTCGATTATTGGAAGAGAATGGATTTAGAATTGTGAAAGAAAAGGGTTCTATAAGATATTATGGAAAACCTGGCTGTAATAATTTGATTCGTGTTGATTATCACGGATCAAAGGAAGTTCCTAAAGGCACTTGCCATGCCATATTAAAGGCCGCAGGCATAAAGAAATAAACGAAGGAGGTGGAATAGAGATGATTGAATTAGAATATTCTTTAATAATTGAAGCAACAGAAGAACCGGATTATTTTGGATTTTATTCTCCAGACTTAGAAGGTTTTACAGGGATTGGACATTCTATTGAGGATTGTATATACAAAGCGAAATGGGGGATGATAGAACATGTCAATCTGCTCAATGAACAGGGATTACCTGTTCCTCCTAAAAACCCAAATCCGAGAATCATAATTCAAAATGAAGAAAAATTCGTAACCGTTTGAAAGTTGGTCATACGTTCGCTAACGACTGGGTTTGCGGTGCTCCAATATCCAGATGCGACGTTGGGTCGCTTCATGTAGCTGTCAGGAATCACCCTCCCCAGCCCCTCCCATCGAGGGAGAGGAAAAGAGATGGGCACACCGCGCAACCCCGCACCGTTAGGCTGAAATATCTACCATGGGGAAAAGGATAAAATTATGACAGAATTCATCAAATCGAATTGGGCAAGCACGACGTTCAGCCAAGAGTATATTGATTATGCTGATATTTGTATTGTTGAGCGCAGAAGATCGCATAGCATTGTAAAATCGTTTTACGAACATTTTCTTAAAGGTAAACCACAACGCAGAATACTTGATTTGGGGTGTGGGGATGGAGTTACTACGCATGAGCTTTTGAGGGCTGCCTTACTCTGAAATCGTCTTTAAGAGAGATTCCTTTACATATTCCAGACTCCCTTTTATCTTATAACCTGCAGCATTTTTATGTCCGCCACCTTCAAAAAGTGTAGCAATCCTGGCGACATTGATGTCTCCTCTGGAGCGCAGGCTTACCTTCCAGTGATTATCGTCTATCTCTCTAAAAAATGCAGATATCTTAATATCCTTCATCATCCTCGGCAAACTGGAAAAGTTCTCGGTATCCTCAGGACCTGTTCCTGTCTTTTTAAACATCTCTCTGGTAACAAAAGTTATAGCAACACGATCTCTTATTTCAAGGGTATTTAAGGCCATTATAAGTAAAGTGAATCTCTCCTCAGACCATGTCTCGTAAAGACTCTGTGATATATACGCAGGGTTTGCTCCAGTTTCTATAAGTTCAGCAGCAACCCGTAAAACCTCTGCAGTTGTACTACTATACCTAAATGTGCCAGTATCAATGGCAATGGCAGAATAAAGATTTATGGCAATCTCTCTTGTTATCTTTATCCCCAATTCCTTTATGAGATAAAAAATCATCACTCCTGTTGCTGCGGCCTCTGGCTCTACCCAACGTATATCGCCGAAGTCACTCTCTGTCTTATGGTGATCTATTACAGCAGAATACCTGAAATTCAGCCCTTCAAGACCTGCCCTGTCAAGAGTATTACAATCTAAAAGGATAAGTGGCAGGTTAAACGTTGTATGTAAAGAGGCTGCATGTGTGAATTTTTGGTATCCTGGAAGATAATGATAAAATTCGGGCACATGATCCTTATCGTACAGAGTTGTTTGCTTCCCAATGGATTCGAGCGCCATTGAAAGGGCAAGGGAAGAACCAAGTGCGTCACCTTCAGGATTAATATGGGTTGCTATAAAAAAATTGTCTTCTTCGTTTAAAAAAGAGAGGAGCTTAAGAGGAACCTTCACTTTTTTTCCTGATTTCGTTTAGAAGAGTCTCTATCCTGCTGCCATACTCGATAGAGGAATCAAGCCTGAACTCTATGCTTGGTATAAATTTCATCCTGAGTCTTTTTGAAAGTTCAAAGCGTATAAAGCTTTTTGCAGAATTCAATATATCGAGTGTGGTCTTTTTCTCCTCTTCTTTAAGAATGCTTATATAAACTATTGCTATCTTGATATCGTCTGTGACATCAACGCCGGTAACTGTTACAAAGCCTATTCTGGGATCTTTCAGCTTGTAAATAATGATATCTGCTATCTCTTCTCTCAAGAGATCTCCGACCCTTTGTGAGCGCTTATAAGGAAGCATAGTTTAGTAAGAAGTTTTAAGTTAAAAGTAGAAAGTTTAAAGAGGATATTGTTCTTAACTTTATAACTCTTAACTGGTTGCACTCATAACATCGTGCACTGATTTTTAATGCTCTGAATTCTCATAACATCGTGCACTAAATCACATTTTTCTTTTTGTAATTGTAAATAAAGGAGCAATAATACGACCTTTAATTGGGA
>Ga0315282_10017870_pt1 | contig 10198 bp, 11 predicted proteins | sample YL17G07_20_MG_FD_203693 | JGI IMG/M metagenome (GOLD analysis project Ga0315282, IMG submission 203693) | Sediment microbial communities from Yellowstone Lake, YNP, Wyoming, USA - YL17G07_20 | ecosystem: Environmental > Aquatic > Freshwater > Lake > Sediment | place: USA: Wyoming | collected... | reverse complement strand
CAGGTCGGATCGCGACCGATGGCCTGGTCTCCTCCTACATCCACGCCGGGGGGAAGATGGGAGTCCTGGTCGAGATCAACTGTGAAACCGATTTTGTCGCGAAGACCGAAGATTTTCAAATCTTCGTAAAAAATATCGCCATGCATATCGCCGCTGCTAATCCCCAATACATCCGGAGGGAGGAGATTCCGGAAGAGGTGTTGGAAAGGGAGCGGGCAATCTACCGGACCCAAGCCCAGGAGGCAGGTAAGCCTCAAAAGGTGATCGATAAAATCGTCGAAGGGAAAATGGAGAGGTTTTATTCCGAGGTCTGCCTCTTGGAACAGACCTATGTCAGAGACTCTGACCTCACGATCAAGGAATTGCTGGACGCCATGATTGCCAAGGTCGGGGAGAACATAGCGATCCGTCGGTTTGCAAGATTTCAACTGGGTGAAGGCCTATCTTCTCAGCCATCACCACCCTGCTCTTCCTCGGTGAAGTAGACCCCGTCAGAAATTCCAGCGGGGCATGATTTCTAACGGGGGTGAGGGAGTTCCTTTCCCCGAATGCCAGGACTGGGCAGGGAAGAACCCATTGACTCGTTCGGCGGCGCCAAGACTTCGCCGAACTCCGTTGAGCCGGGGAGCCGAAGGGTTGACTGAAACGCTCGTTCCTCCATGCAAAGACCCCAATATAAAAGGATCCTCTTGAAACTGAGTGGTGAGGTGTTAACGGGCCAGGGAGGTTTCGGAATCGATCCCGCCGTAATCCAGAAGATTGCTCAGGAAATCAAGGAGGTCAAGAATCTGAAGGTGGAGGTGGCAATCGTCATTGGCGGGGGCAATATCTTTCGGGGGATGGCCGCCAGTGCCAAAGGAATGGACCGGGCCTCCGCAGACTATATGGGGATGCTGGCCACCGTGATGAACGGCATTGCTCTTCAGGAGGCTCTCGAAAAGATCAATGTTCAAACGCGAGTCCAGACAGCTATTGAAATGCGGGAGGTCGCTGAACCCTACATAAGGAGAAGGGCCATTCGCCATCTGGAAAAAGGCCGGGTGGTGATCTTCGCAGGGGGGACAGGAAACCCTTATTTCACCACAGATACCACCGCTTCCCTTCGAGCCATGGAAATCGGGGCGGATGTCATTCTCAAAGCCACGAAGGTCGACGGCGTCTATGATGCCGATCCACTGGTTCATAAAGGTGCCCGCAAATATGATGAGCTCACCTATCTCGACGTCCTCAAGAAACAATTAAAAGTCATGGATGCAACGGCCATCTCTCTCTGCATGGACAACCAGATTCCTATCATCGTCTTCAACCTGAAGCGCAGGGGAAATGTCAAACGGGTCGTTTTGGGAGAAAAAGTTGGAACAAGAGTGAGAGGATGAATCATGGATGAGAAAACGTATACGGAAACCGTCGCTAAGATGGAAAAAACGCTCTCTTCCCTCAAGACGGATTTGAATAAGATCAGGACGGGCAGAGCCTCCCTGGCCCTCTTCGATGATATCCGGATGGATTACTACGGGACACCAACCCCTCTTAACCAGATGGCCACCCTGTCCGTCCCCGAGCCCAGACTGATCACCATTCAGCCGTGGGATACCTCCGTCATCGGTGAGATTGAAAAGGCCATTCTTAAATCAGAACTCGGGGTGACCCCGGTCAGTGACGGGAAGGTGATTCGCATCAACATCCCGCGACTGACGGAAGAACGGCGTAAGGAACTGGTCAAGGTGGTGAGAAAGATGGCGGAAGGGGCGAAAGTGGCGATCCGAAACATCCGAAGAGAGGGAAATGATCAGTTGAAGGCGTTGGAGAAAAATAAAAAAATTTCTCAGGACGAACTTCACCAGTCCATGGATAAGGTGCAAAAATCGACGGATCAATTTATCGAGAAAGTGGATGCCGTCCTGACCGCCAAGGAGAAAGAAATCTTAGAAATCTCTTGAGATGAAAGGGGGTGATGCCGGTGGCTTATGTCATTACGGAAGAATGTGTGGCCTGCGGGACCTGTGCGGAAGAATGCCCTGCCGAAGCCATTGAGGAAGGGGAGCCCTATGTCATCAACGAAGAGAAATGTACGGAATGTGGGAGCTGTTTTGAGGCATGCCCTGTTGAAGCGATTGTCGAAAAATGAGACCGAAGGGGGAGAGGAATCCTTCTGAACATCTTCCCCTTCCTCCCTCCAAAGATCTTTCCTTATCACCGCATCCTTCTCTCCGTGAATCTTGGATTGAAAAACAGTATCTGATATGCTAATTATAAAAAATAATTGACCCGAGGACTCTTGCACCAAGAATACTCTCGTCTTGGTCTCAGAGACGACCCGTCCATCATGGAAGAAATCGATAAAGAAAACCTTCCCCGCCATATCGCCATCATTATGGATGGAAATGGTCGCTGGGCCAAAAAGAAGCTCCGGAACCGAATCAGCGGCCACATCAAAGGAGTCAATGCCGTCAGAGAGGTCGTCACCGCTTGCCGGGAATTGGGGATCAAGGTGTTGACGCTCTATGCCTTCTCCATCGAGAACTGGAAGAGGCCGGCGGAGGAAGTGAAGGCCCTGATGGGACTGCTGAAAGAATACCTTCAGAAAGAGTGTGAGGAGATGGTCCAGAATAATATCCGACTCAACGCCATCGGCCGCGTCGAAGATCTACCCCTCGACGTTCAGACGACATTGCAGGAGACCAAAAAAAGGACCGAACGCTGCGATGGGATGCTTCTCAATTTAGCGCTGAGTTATGGCGGCCGTTCGGAGATCCTCCACGCGGTCCAGGGAATCATCTCCGATCTCCAAAAGGGAAGGATCAGACCGGAGGAGATTACGATTCAGCGTTTTTCTCAGTACCTCTGGACCCGTGGGATATCCGACCCGGACCTTCTCATCCGGACGAGTGGTGAATTCCGCATTTCCAATTTCCTTCTTTGGCAGATCGCCTACACGGAGTTATACGTCACCGACACCCTGTGGCCGGATTTCGATCGAAAAGAACTCGTGAAGGCCATCTCCGATTATCAATCGAGAGAGAGAAGATTCGGGTTGACCAGCGAACAGTTGAATGGGAGAGAAGAGTAGCCAATTGCGGATTGCCGAATGCGGAATGCAGAACTTCTAATTTTAGATTGCAGATGGCGAATTGCTGATTTGAAATCCGAAATCCGCAATCCGAAATCCGAATTTGAAGAGGCGGTATGGGGAAAATAGAAAAGAGGAAGGTATGGATGGCATTAATCATGGTCCCCCCTGTCATCCTTCTGATCCTCCTATTTCCTCCCTTTGTGCTCCACCTCATGGTGTTTCTGGCCACTTTTTTCGGACTCCGAGAGTACACCCATCTTGTCCTTCCAAATTCGAAATGGATGGAACGCGCCGTGGGAATAGGACTGGGGTTGACCCTCTCGGTCATCGTTTCACTCGGAGAGATAAAACAAATCCCTTCCTTCCTGGTCATCGTCCTTCTTATTCTTTCCGTCCTCTTCATGGGCACCTCCAAGGACCTTTCTTCCACCATCTCGAAGATCGGGATGGTCCTCTTTGGAATTCTCTTCATCGGGTTTCTTCTTGCCTATACCTCGCTCATTCGAAACATGACCCATGGAAGGCTGTGGGTACTGTTTCTTACGACGACGGTCTGGGCCGGGGACATCTCTGCCTTGCTGAGCGGCGCCTTCTTCGGAAAACATAGACTCTACCCCAAGATTAGTCCCAAAAAAACTTTTGAAGGATTAGGAGGAGCGATCCTCGGCTCGATCATCGTGGCCCTCGCCTTTGTCCTGCTATTCATCCCCCATATTAAGGCGGGAACCTGCATCCTTCTGGCCGCCGGCATAGGATTTTTTGGCCAATTGGGAGATTTTACGGAGTCGATGCTGAAGCGAAGTGCTCAGGTAAAGGATTCAGGGAATCTTATCCCGGGCCACGGGGGCATGCTGGATCGATTAGATAGCTTCCTCTTTTCCGCCCCTTTTCTTTACTACTGCCTCCTCTATCTCTTAAAGGAGACCCCATGAAGCGTCTTTCCATCCTGGGTTCAACAGGCTCGATCGGGGTGAACACCCTCCATATCGTCAGTCAATTCCCGGAACGATTTGAGGTGGTCAGCCTTTCCGCCGGCCTGAATACGCACCTTCTCAAACGGCAAATCCTCCAGTTTCGGCCGAAGATCGTTTCCGTTCTCAATAAAGAATTGTCGGAGGCCCTTCAAAGAGAGCTTCCGAATGTACCCGTCGAAATCGTTCATGGAGTAGAGGGGCTTATACGGGTAGCCACCCACCCGGAGGTCGATCAGGTCGTTTCGGCCATCGTGGGTGCAGTCGGCCTCATCCCTACCCTCTCCGCGATCAAGACCGGAAAACCGATTGCTCTGGCCAACAAAGAATCTCTGGTCATGGCAGGAAAGATTATGATGGAAGAGGCGAAAAGGAATCATGTCCAGATTCTACCCGTGGACAGCGAACACAGCGCCATCTTCCAGGCGTTGCTCGGCCACCAAAAGGAGGATGTCCATCGCCTTATCCTCACGGCATCGGGAGGGCCCTTCCGGAACTCTCCCCTTCCCAGGCTTCATGAGGTCACCGTAAAAGAAGCCCTGAACCACCCTCGCTGGGCGATGGGAAAAAAGATCACCATCGATTCTGCCTCCCTGATGAACAAAGGATTTGAGGTCATAGAGGCCCACTGGCTTTTCAATATCCCCGTTGAAAAGATCGTTGTCCTCATCCATCCGCAGAGCGTCGTTCATTCGATGGTTGAATATGTCGATGGCTCCATTGTGGCCCAGATGGGAATACCGGATATGAAGATCCCTATCTCCTATGCCCTTTCCTTTCCTGATCGACTCAATCTAAACTTGCCTCCCCTCGACCTTTCAAGAGGCGAAGCCCTCACTTTTTCGCCTCCCGATTTGCAAAGATTTCCTTGTCTCCGATTGGCCTACCAATCCATCGAGATCGGAGAGACCATGCCCGCCATCCTCAATGCAGCCAATGAAGTGGCGGTGAGTGCATTCTTAGAAGGATCTCTCAAATTTACGGACATCCCTCTCCTTCTCCAGAGGGTGATGGGCGAACACGAGGTGAAACCTGTTCATACGATAGAAGATATCCTGAAAGCCGATCATTGGGCCAGAGAAAGGGCAAGGGCCCTTTTAGAAGGGAGAAAAGCGTGCTGACCACTATCCTCGCAACAGCCGTCGTTTTAGGGATTCTTGTCTTCGTCCATGAGTTGGGCCATTTTATCTTAGCCAAGAAATTAGGCGTAGGTATCCTCAAGTTCTCCCTGGGTTTCGGCCCCAAGCTTATCGGAAAGAAGATCGGAGAGACGGAGTACCAGATTGCTGTCTTTCCTTTGGGGGGGTTTGTAAAACCTCTGGGAGAGGACCCTCAGGAGAAAATTAAGGAAGAAGACCGTCATCGCTCTCTTTGGGCACAGCCGATCTGGAAACGTGCCCTGATTATCAGCGCAGGTCCTTTCTTTAATTTCTTTCTCGCAGCGGTTCTCTTCTCCAGCGTCAATCTCATCGCCGGCATCCCTTCTCTACCCGTGATCCCTCCGATCGTGGAGGAAGTCAGCCCTGGCTACCCGGCTGAGCAGGCAGGTCTAAAAAAGGGGGATCTCATTCTTTCGATCGATGGGAAAGATATTTCAAGTTGGGAAGAATTACAATACGCCGTAACGAATAGCCAGGGAAAGGTGCTGTCTCTGAAGGTGAAACGTGACGGTGAAATCCTCGCGATCGGAGTAACGCCAAAACCATTCACTGAAAAAAACCTCTTTGGGGAACAAACCCGTACCTTCAAAATAGGCGTAATCCATACTCCTGTCAATGTCGTTCACCAGAGGGTGGGTCCCTTTGTAGCCGTCGGAAGTGGGTTTGTTCAAACCTGGCAGGTGGTTGAATTGACTGTCATAGGGATTGTAAAACTCATCCAGAGAGTCATTCCAGCCAAGGAAATCGGCAGCCCCATCATGATCGCTAAGATGGCGGGTGAACAAGCCCGAAGGGGACTGCTGAGTTTGGCTATCTTCACGGCCATCATCAGCATCAACCTCGGAGTGATCAACCTCTTTCCTATTCCCATCCTCGACGGAGGCCATCTCCTTTTTCTAGGATTAGAGGCGGTCCTGCGAGGGCCGATCAGTCTCCGGAAGATGGAAATCGCCCAACAGATCGGCCTAGTCTTTATTATCCTCCTGATGCTCTTTGCCATCCGTAATGATCTGATCCGATATTTCTTCCCCGGAGGGTTTAAATTCTGAAAGGCATGTCTGCCAGACGGGAGGGAGGAGGTGATGGGAAACAAATGAAGGTCCTCGGCATGGATACCTCCACATCGTGTGGAAGCGTGGGCTTGATCGAAGATGAAGAAGTCATCTCCGAATATCTCCTCAATATCCCGGTGACCCATTCTGAAAGACTCCTTGGGGCAATCGAATTTGTCCTGAGAGAAGCCCGCTGTCCTATTGAACAGGTAGAGGGTTGGGTCATTGCCCTCGGCCCGGGCTCTTTTACGGGACTGAGAATTGGAGTGAGCACTGTGAAAGGCCTGGCCTTTGCCACCGGAAAACCCGTGGCAGGAATCTCCATCCTTGATGTACTCGCTTCTCAAATCGCGCCCACCTCGCACCTCATCTGCCCCATCCTCGACGCCAGGAAGAAGGAAGTCTATACCGCTTTTTATCGCTACGGGAAAGGCGACTCCCTTTCGCGGCAATCGGATTATCAGGCGATTCGACCTGAAGATCTTGTCAGAAAGATCAAGGAGCAGACTATCTTCCTCGGTGATGGAGTAAAAACCTATGGGGACTATCTCCTGAATTGCCTCCCTTCCTCCGCCATCTTCCCCCCCGCTCCCTTCCATGTTTCTCATGGCTCAATGGTGGCAAAATTGGGGATTGAGCTTCTTAGAAAAGGTGAACATTTGAACCTTTCGGCTTTTTCCCCCGTTTATGTCCGGCCCTCAGAAGCTGAAATGAGATGGCAAGAAACACATTCTGATTGACCATTTGGCAAGGAAATTGCTGCAACAAATTGGGTTGAGCCCAATATCTAACTTTCAACTCAACCCTGAGCGGTTCGTGCAGGGAGGGAAAGCAAGCCTCGTCTCTTGCCGGGGGAACTGAAGCGGAGCCGAGGGGTTGACAAACAGGCTGGATTATATTAGCCTTTTTTGTTAAACTGACTTGTAAGACAATGCTTTTTTATATCGGGGGCTGTGATGCCGAACAAAGAGGATATATTGATTGAAAGGCTGATGGGAGAAAATGAAGAATTTTCAAAAGTAAAACAAGCGCATACGCAGCTCGCAAAGCAATTGGAAGAGCTGGAAAAAAAGCCCTTTCTCACCCCCCAGGATGAGGTGGAGATAAAAATCATTAAGAAGAAAAAACTGGCGCTTAAAGACCAGATGGAAAAAATACTGGTGCAATATCGATAGGCCGCCGAAGGCGGAAATCCTAAGCACGAAATTCGAAACAAATACTAATGTCCAAAATACAAAGGTTCTAAACAATAGTTTTAAATTTTTTCGTATTCGAATTTTGAACTTGGGTTTCCCATTTCGATATTCGGATTTCGAATTTGGCTATGAAAAAGACGGGTTCTCAAATCATCGTTGAATCTTTGAAGAAGGAAGGGGTCGAAACAATTTTCAATTACCCCGGTGGGGCCGTCCTTCCTCTTTTCGATGAACTTGAAGGTGCTCCATTCCAGCAAGTCTTGGTCCGGCACGAACAAGCAGCGGTCCATGCAGCAGATGGATATGCCCGGGCCACGGGAAAGGTGGGAGTCGTCATCGTCACCTCCGGGCCGGGGGCAACCAATACGGTGACCGGGATTGCTACAGCCTTTATGGACTCTGTCCCGGTTGTGATCATGACCGGCCAGGTCCCTACTCTTCTCATCGGAAACGATGCCTTTCAGGAAGCGGACATTATCGGCATCACCAGACCATGTACCAAGCACAACTACCTTGTAAAGGATATTAAAGTCTTAGCTCAAACCATAAAGGAAGCATTTTATGTAGCCCGAAGCGGAAGGCCCGGGCCGGTTCTGATTGATCTTCCAAAAGACACTCTGGTCAACTCCGCCGAATTCAAGTATCCTGAAAAAGTCTTTATCCGTGGTTACCAGCCGACTTATGAAGGACATCTCGGTCAGATCCAAAGGGCTGCCAAACTCGTGTTGAAGTCTAAGAAGCCCGTACTCTATGTCGGAGGCGGCATCATCTCTTCAAACGCCTCAAAGGAGCTTACCCTTTTTGCTGAAAAGTTAGGGATCCCCGTCACCATGACCTTGATGGGATTGGGCAGCATCCCGGGGAATCATCCTCTCTCTCTGGGCATGCTGGGAATGCATGGAACCTATTGGGCCAATATGGCGATCATGGAGTCTGACCTCCTCATCGCCATCGGATCTCGTTTCGATGACCGGGTCACCGGAAAGATCGAGGCCTTTGCCCCCCAGGCCAAAATCATCCACATCGATATCGATCCCACTTCCATCAGCAAGAATGTGAGGGTGGATCTACCCATTGTGGGCGACTGCAAACGTGTCCTCTCCAAAATTCTCTCCCTCCTCGAAGACGAAGAGGTCCGTACCTTCAAAGCAGGGATGGACAAATGGCACCATCAAATCGAAAAATTTAGGGCGATCCATAGCATGAATTACGAGCAGAGGGACATCATCAAGCCTCAATACGTCATCGAAAAGATTTTTGAACTCACCAAGGGCGATGCCATCATCTCTACGGAAGTGGGTCAAAACCAGATGTGGACGGCCCAGTATTTCCCGTTTCTCAGACCCAGGACATTGCTTACTTCGGGAGGACTGGGAACAATGGGTTATGGATTTCCGGCTGCCATGGGTGCGCAGGTGGCTTTTCCGAATAAGCTGGTTATTGATATTTCAGGCGATGGGAGTTTCCAGATGAACTCCCAGGAACTGGCGACGGTCGTCCAGTATCGACTGCCGGTGAAAGTCGTCATCCTGAATAACGGTTACCTCGGGATGGTAAGACAGTGGCAGGAGTTCTTCTACGGGAAACGATATGCCTCCGTTTCCCTGGAGGGCGTTTCTCCGGACTTCGTCAAACTGGCAGAGGCTTACGGAGCCGTGGGTCTGAGAGCGACCAAACCCGAGGAAGTGGTCCCCGCATTAAGGAAGGCGTTCTCAACTCCCGAGCCTGTTATCATCGATTTTGAGATTGATCCCGAAGAAAATGTCTATCCCATGGTCCCGGCGGGAGAACCGCTTAACCAGATGAGGTTGATATAACCTCCCTTTCCCCTCTCCCCTTGCGCCTGCCTGCGCGAAGCCGCTTCGGCGAAGGCAGGGGAGAGGGTTGGGGTGAGGGGTAGATCGTTCGAGGTTTCTATGCGTCACGTTATCACCCTCTTAGTCGAAAATGAATTTGGTGTCCTGACCCGCGTGGCAGGGCTCTTCAGCGGCAGGGGGTTTAACATCGAAAGTCTGTGTGTCGCCGAAACCCTTGATCCCACTGTCTCGACCATGACCATCGTCACCCGCGGGGATGATCAGATTCTCGAACAGGTTCTCAAACAACTGAATAAATTGATCTCGGTGATCAAGGTCGTGGACCTCATTGAAAAGGACTTTGTCGAACGGGAGATGGTATTGGTGAAAGTCTCTGCCACTCCGGAGACGCGAGAGGAAATTCTCAGAGTGGTCGATATCTTCAGAGGGAAGGTAGTCGACGTCGGGGCTAAAACCTACACCATCGAGGTGACGGGGGACGAAAAAAAGATCAATGCCCTCCTCGCCCTCCTTAAGCCCCTCGGCATTAAAGAACTGGTCAGGACAGGCCGTGTGGCCATGATCAGAGGGAGTAAGATTACAACAGAACCAGGCGGCTAACCATGGTCACGGACCACGAGCCACGAGTCACGTTTTTTCATAATCATGGGAAAGGAGTCAAGGGATGAAAATCTATTATGACAAGGATGCAAATCTCAGCATCCTGAAGGGAAAAAAGATTGCTATCATCGGCTACGGGAGCCAGGGACATGCCCAGGCTCAAAATTTGCGGGACAGCGGTCTCAATGTGATCGTCGCCGAGATGAAGGGAACTGAAAATTATCAGTTCGCCCTTCGAGACGGCTTCAAGCCGATCAGCGCTTCGGAGGCATCCAAACAGGCCGATCTCATTCAAATCCTCACCCAGGATGACGTCCAGTCCAAACTCT
>Ga0315282_10017869_pt1 | contig 10199 bp, 11 predicted proteins | sample YL17G07_20_MG_FD_203693 | JGI IMG/M metagenome (GOLD analysis project Ga0315282, IMG submission 203693) | Sediment microbial communities from Yellowstone Lake, YNP, Wyoming, USA - YL17G07_20 | ecosystem: Environmental > Aquatic > Freshwater > Lake > Sediment | place: USA: Wyoming | collected... | reverse complement strand
GCCCACCGACACCCACCTGACCTCCGCATTGCTGGAAAACACACTGGGGCTCACTCCAAACCCGAGTCCGTGAGCCTTATGCATAATCTGGGTTAGAGGAAGTGCTGGCGAAGTCGGACGTCGTCTCGCTCCATGCGCCGCTGCTGCCGACGACGCGGCACATGATCAGCCGCGAATCGCTGGCGCGGATGACGCGCGGCGTCCTCATCGTCAACACCGCGCGCGGCGAGTTGATCGATACCGCGGCGCTGGTGGAGGCGCTCGACTCGGGGCAGGTCGGCGGCGCCGGACTCGATGTCTTCGAGGGCGAGGAGGCGGTCAAGGAGGAGAGCGTCCTGCTGCGGGGTGACCGCGAGCCTCCCACCGAGCTTCGCCCGCTGCGCAGCCTGCTCGAGCGTGACAACGTCATCATCACGCCGCACATGGGGTTCTACAGCCGCGAGGCGCTGGGCAGGATACTCGATACCACGGTGGAAAACGTCCTCGCTTTCGAGAAAGGCGAGCCGCAGAACCTGGTGGCGGGGTGAGTGTGGATCAATCGCAGAGCCCACTTCGCCAAGGCTACGTGGCCCAAGGGCGCCCTTCAGGACCCCCTGGCCGGTCTCGCCCGGCACGGGCAGGCCGAACGGGGCCTTCCCGTTCAGGACCCCTCCGGGGCCCTTCAGGGTCCCCGGAGGGGCAGGGTCCCTGAGGGGCAGAGGACGCGGAGAACGGGAGCATCAGAGGAGGTTCCACAATGACGGATGAGAAGAAGCGCGGAGGGCACGTCGCAGCGGGGGCGCCGGCGCACGCCCCGCTCTGGTTCATCGGCTGGCTGTTCACGATCGGATACGTCAAGCTCGCATTCTGGCCAGCGGTGTTTGCGATCATCATCTGGCCGTATTACCTCGGCCACTGGATCAGGACCATCACCCTGCCCTAGCGGCAAGGTCAGGCGGTCCTGGGCCGCGCCGTCCGCCCGATGTCCGCACACGCATTCCGAAACGGCGCGGCCGATTGAGCACATCCCGGGGGCTAATATCGAGAGCCGAGGTCAACGCGTCATGACTCCTTCCGGCATCAGCTTCATCGTCACGCTGTGCGTTGTCGTCTTCGCTCTATGCGGCGTTCCAGGCAAGGCCGACGCGGCGACGGTTCGGATCTCGGCGCAGCCGATGCACGCCGGCCGCATCACCACCCGCCTCGCCGGCGGTTTCATCGAACTGCTCGACGACCTGGTGCCCGGCATGTGGGCCGAGATGCTCAATGACCGCAGCTTCGAGGGCGTCACGCCGCGGTCGAGCTGGTGCTACTACACCGGCGCGCCCAATGTCTGTGACCGCGAGTGGGATCCCAACGAGACGTGGACATATGACACGGCCAACCCGTCCAACGGCACCCGCTGCGTCAAGCTGACCGTGCGGAAAAACGCCGCCGGCCGCATCACCCAATCCGGCCTGGCGATGCGTGACGGAACGACGTACCTCTTCTCCGGCTACCTGCGCGGCGATGGCGCCGACGTGCGCGCAACGGTCGCGCTGAAAGCGCTGCTCCCCAACGGCAAATGGATGGTGCTCGCATCCGCGAAGCTGCCCAAGCCCGCGCGCGAGTGGACGAAGCTCGCATGCAAGCTCATCGCCGCAGGCACGACCGATCGCGCGGTGTTCGAGCTTGCCGCGACGGGAACCGGCCGGCTGTGGGCGGACAAGCTCTCGCTCATGCCCGCCGACAACGTCAAGGGCTGGCGCCGGGATGTCGTGCGAGCGGTGAAGGAGGCGCATCCGGGGGTGATTCGCTGGGGCGGGTCGGTGGTTGATCCCGGCGGCTATCGCTGGAAGGACGGCATCGGCGACCGCGACCGGCGCACGCCGTTCCCGAACAAAGTCTGGGGCCGGATAGACCCCAATGACGTCGGCATTGACGAGTTCTGCCGGTTCTGCGAGGCGGTCGGGGCGCAGCCATTGATATGTGTCAGCGTCGCGGATGGGGCGCAGAGCGCGCGCGACCTGGTCGAGTACTGCAATGGCGGCGCGGATGCCGAGTGGGGCAAACGCCGGGTTGCCAACGGCCGGCGGCGGCCTTATGGTGTCAGGTACTTCCAGATCGGCAACGAGCTCGGCAATGCGAAGTACGTGAGCGCGGCCCTCGACTTCTGCAAAGCGATCAAGGCGGCGGATCCGAACGCCGTCATCATGTCATCGTATCCGTCGCAGGAATTGCTGGACCAGGCGGGCTCGTATCTCGGCTACGTCTGCCCGCATCACTACACGCCGGACCTCGCCGCATGCGACGCGAACTTCAACCAGTTGTCCGAGATGCTGCGCAGCACGCCCGGCTGTCAGAACATCAAAATCGGCGTCACCGAATGGAACATCAGCGGCGGGCTGTGGGGATTGGACCGGGGGCGGTTTCTTACTCTTGACTGCGCGCTGGCGAACGCGCGATATCTCAACCTGCTGCTGCGACGTTCCGACGTCGTCGAGATCGCGTGCCGGTCGAATATGACCAACAGCCTCGGCAGCGGCATGATCCAGACCACCCCCGCGGGGCTGTTGAAGACCCCGTGCTACCATGTGATGAAGCTCTACGCGGATCACACGAAGCCGGTCGCGGTGGCGGTGGAGAGGGCGCCCGAAGGCGTGGACCTGGCGGCGTGCGCTTCGGAAGACGGGCGCTCGGTGTGCATCTTCGCAGTCAATACGAAGACCGAGCCGGTTGAATTGTCGCTGGATCTCAGCGCGTATGGCTCCCGCCTCAAGCCCACCGCGGCGGAGATCGTCCGCGATACCCTGGACCTGCGGCAGAAGGATATCATGAACCACTGGGCCGCGCCCGACCGGGTGCGAACCGTGAAGGTCGCGATCTCGGGAGACACCATCACGCTGCCGGCGCTGTCGGCCGCGGCGATAGAATGCGGGGCAGGCGGATCGGACTAACCACCGGGAACACAGAAGCCGTCGGCTGTCACTCAGAGCCCTTCGACTGCGCTCAGGGTAAACTACGCGCCCCGCGCGCAGCGAAGTTTACCCGCCTTCGGCGGGAGTCTGCTTGTGACCATGCCGAGAACGGGACTCCCGCCTCACCCGGGTGAACCGGCGTCGCGGCAATACTGGTGCGCTCGATGCGCACTTACTACGTCTATATCATGACCAATCGCTCACGAACGTTATACACGGGCGTCACCAACAACCTGGCGCGTCGCGTCTACGAACACAAGAACCACCTCATCCCCGGGTTTACGTCAAACTACAAGACTGACCGACTCGTGCATTACGAATCGACGCCGAGCATCCAGGCGGCGATCCGCCGCGAAAAGGAGATCAAAGGCTGGTCACGGGCCAGGAAAATCGCGCTGGTGATGGCGGACAACCCGTGGTGGGATGACCTAGCCGAGGACTGGTACGATTAGCAGCTTGGTGCGCCTGGTCGAGACGAACAGCAGATTCTTCGCTCCGCCCCGACGCGTTGGGGCTTCGCTCTGAATGACACGGCGGCAGGCCTGGCGCGAGCAGCCGATTAGAGCGCCAGGCCTTTCGTTTGTCACTCAGACCTGTCCTGAGCCGGTCGAAGGAGCGAAGCGCCCCGCGCAAAGCGAAGAGTCTGCTTGTACGCTCGGCGACAACAGGACTTCCATCTCTGGTGCGCTTGGTCGGAGGCGAACAGCAGATTCTTCGGCCCGATGGTATCGGGCCTCTGAATGACACCCGTGGGCGTGAGCGCGAAACGCGCGGCCGAGGCGCGCCGCGTTGGGTTCAAGGGCGATGCGGCTGCTATATTGCTGGAGAGGGTGAACAGCAGATTCCCGCCGGCAGGCCGCGGGCCAGCGCTCACGGAATCATCCAACACCATGAGCGATTCGACCATTGACCTGCATCTGCACACCACTTGCTCGCACGGGCGTTTCAGCCCCACGCGGGTGGTCGAACTCGCGGCGAAGCGCGGGCTCTCAGCGATAGCGATTACCGATCACAACACCGCGGCCGGCCTGTGCGAGGCGCGCCGCGCCGCGGACATGTATGGCGTCGAACTTATCGGCGGTTGCGAGTTCTCCGCTGAATGGCAGTCCCTGGAGTTGCACGTCCTGGGGCTGTTCCTCGACGAGCGGGCGCCGGGATTCGATGCTGCGATGGCGCAGGTGGCCGCGCTATGGCGCGAGCGCCTGGAGCGCATGCTCGAACGCGTGCGCCGCGCCGATGGCATCGAATTGACCTGGGACGACTTGTACTACACCGGTCACGTGCCGCCCGTGAGCCCGGTGGCCGAGGCCATCGCCCGCAAGCGCGGCGACATGTCCGCCGGCGAGGCCTTCCGCGCCTACCTCGACGAGGGCAAGCCGGGTTACGTCGCCCCGCTGGTTGACTTGGCCTGGGTGGCGCGGATGGTGCGCGACCTGGGCGGGCTGTGCGTCATGGCGCATCCGTGGGCCTACAACCCGGAGGTGGTGCGCTTCACCGAGGCGGACTACCGGGGGATGAAGGAAATGGGCGTCGACGGCTTGGAATGCTATCACCCCGGGCAGCCGGTCGAGGGGCTGCAGGCGCGGATCGAACTCACGCGGGCGCTGGGGATGGTGGTATCGGGGGGATCCGACTGCCACGGGGCGGGCCCGGGGCAGCCCATCCGCATGGGGTCGCTGGGCATTCCCGCATCCCTGCTCGATGACATGCGCGGGCGCATCGCGCAGCGCGGGTGACGCTGCGGTAGTCTGCCAGGCCCGCTAACCTGGATTATTCATACCACGCTTGAAGAGCGTGCATCCTACCTGCGATGCGTGCGCGCATGAATAATGCGCGCTAACAGCCCTATGATAAAGTCGAATCCATTCTCCTCAAGAAGCATTTTGTCGCCTGGCGAGGCGACTGTAGGGCGGGGACGCCTGTCCCCGCCGAAAAAAAGCCCGGCGGCGGGCCTGGGCCCCTCGACGTCGCTCGGGATAGACAGGCCCGCCCTACATAGCTTCCGCATAAGACCGAACGCGCAGGCGCTTTTATCACAGGCCTGCTATACTGGCGCCGGTGCTGGCCAAGGCAAGCGTGTTCGAAGGGAGAATACCATGAGGCATCGACTTGCGGTAAGCTTTGCTGTCTTGCTCTGTCTGACAGGGTGGATCATGGCAGCTTCGGTGGGCGCCGCACAAACGCGCCCGACTGAACGCGTGTCACCCGCGCCGAAAGTGAACCCGCACGCCGTGGTGTGGCGCACGCCCCGGCCGCCGGCGAAGCCGCAGGCGGGCGATGTCTGGGTGAACCCCACCGACGGCACGGAGATGGTGTGGGTCGCGCCGGGGAAGTTCATCCTCGGCGCCAGCAGCGCACAGATTAACGCCTGGATCAAGGAGTGGCCGGCCGACAAGGCTGCGTTATTCGAGGATGAGCAGCCGCAATGCTCGGTGAACCTGCCTGGCTACTGGATCGGGCGCACCGACGTGACCAACGCCCAGTACCAGCGCTTTGTGCGCGCCACCCGCCATCGCGCGCCCCAGAATTGGAAAGGTGGGCGGCTCCCGGCGGGGCTGGGGAACTCGCCGGCGGCGTTTGTTGCATGGCAGGACGCGCGCGCCTACTGCGAGTGGGCGGGAGGGCATCTGCCGACCGAATTACAGTGGGAGAAGGCGGCCCGCGGCACCGACGGACGCATGTTCCCGTGGGGCAACCGGTGGGACCGCAGCCGGTGCTGTAACAGCTACAGCACGAAGACGACGAGCCCGCCGCCGGTGGGATCCTACCGCGGTGACTTCAGCCCCTACGGGTGCTTCGACATGGCAGGGAACGTCTCCCAGTGGTGTGAAGACCGGTACGACCGGCACGCGTACCAAAGATACGCAAAGGGGGACCTGAGCCTACCGAAGAGCGGAGAAGGCAGGGTACTTCGGGGCGGCTCCTGGTCCGATCTGTATCCGACGGATTTCCGTTGCGCCCACCGCGATTGGCTCGAACCTGCCGGCCGCTACGACAGCATTGGTTTCCGTTGCGTCCGTGCTGCTGCGCCCTGAGCTTGCCTGCCCTGCCTGCCCCGTTTACCCTGAGCGACGCCGCAGCGGAGTCGAACGGGAGCGCCCTTCAGGACCCCCCTTCGACCGCGCTCAGGGTAAACGAATGGGGCCTTCAGGGTCCCAGAGGGGCAGTTGAGGGGAGTTGGTCGAATGGTCGAAGGGAGCAAAGTCTGCCCTGTTTATCCTGAGCCGAGTCGAAGGGAGGGAACTCGAAGGGTCGAAGGGACACGGATGGGTAATCCTGCACCCTGTCGCCCTCCTACCCGCTGCTCCAGGGGGGCGCACGGGATTCGCCCCTGCTCGCGGCGCTGGCGTTGGGGCTGGCGGGGATGCGCTGAATGGGGCTGCCATGCATCGGAGACGAGCTTCATCGTTCTGGTATAACCCGGTCGTGATGATCGTCGGGTTGCTTCTTGTCATAGCAGGCTGGTTCTGGCCGTACGGTGCACTGCTGCGCGAAGCCTATGTCACTCGTTCGTGGCAAACGGCCCTCTTTGCCGTGGCCCTGTTCGCCTTCGAGATTGCCATTCTGTTCGTCCTGGCGCTCCTCTGGAACCGGCGCGGCCGGCTACCTCGACGGGATCAGTAACGATCTGACACCTGAACCTCGGCCTCTGGCCCCTACCCTTAGTCTGCCTTCATCCGCATTTATCCGCGGCCGCAGTCGCTGCGTTTCGTGGAACTGAGGCGATATCCTTCCGCTGGGATTACGAGAGAAGGCCGCCTTCTCCTATCGAGGTTCTTGGATTGCGGGAATACGCTGGACGCTTCGTTGGGCGCCGAAAGAACCTCGTCCGGAAGAGTTTGCAGGTATTAGCGGCCCTCCGCTAATACCCAAAACTCCATAGAAGGGAGGGCGGATTCGCTGGCATATGCGCCACCTGCCGGCGCAGGTCATCGGCGTCCATGTGCGTGTAGCGCTGGGTAGTCGTCACGCTGGAATGGCCCATCGGCCACTGGTTGCTCCGCATGGGGACGGCGGCGTTGCCCGCGCGGGCGGAAGGTGACGCTTGCGGTGCGAAGAATGGTGCTGCCGATTGAAGCGTTGAGACCGGTGTGCCGCGATGTTGAGACGCTGCGGTGTGCCATAAGGGAGGGGCTAATGTCAATCCGCGATCTGGCCAGCAAGACGACCCCGCAGGGGGCCGTCACCGCGGTGTGGTACGACGAGGCGGAGAAGAACTTCGTCGTCCAGCACGAGTTCGTCCACCTCAGCTTCTACGAGCCTGACTTCATGGCTTTCGTCGAGGCCCTGGTCGAGGCGAAGACGAAGTTCGAGAAAGGAGGCTGACGGTGGGTCTCGTCAGCAGTCTCTACAAGATCGCTCGTATCGCCAACGATGTCAGCACCTTGGCGAGCGGCAATCCCAAGCGCATCACGCGGCGGCTGGTCAACAAGATGATCGGCCGCAAGATTGCGTCGAAGCTTTACCTGCGATAGAGCTGGCGGCAGGGTGCGTTCTTGGCGTCGCGATCTGCCCCCGCAGCCTGCCTGTCAGAGATCGCAGGCCGCTAGCGCCTCGGAGCTCGCACCGCGCGCGGAACCACCGCGCCCACCCGACCCTGGTAATCCAGCCATTGCTGGCCGAATTGCTCTCTCATGAGGCGCTCCTCCACCCCGATCCTCCACGTGTAGTAGGGCAGGGTGACGAGGATCACGAGGAGCCAGCCCGGTGAGCCGGCGACCAGGGAAGTTCCCACCAGCATCAAGCTGATTCCGATATAGATGGGATGGCGAACGATGGCGAACGCGCCATGCTGGATGAGCCGGTGGCCCTCTTTCACCTCCGCGTGGCCGCTCCACAACTCCCCGAGATTGATGCGCGCCCAGACCGCCAAGGCGAACCCGGCGGTCACGAGCAGCAGCCCCAGGCCCGCGAGCGGAGGCAGGAAAAACCAGCTCCGCGGGAACAGGCCTTCCGGCCCTACCAGCCAGGCCGGTTTGGTCACTGCTACTGCCAGGATCAGCGCGCCCACCGCGACGCGCGCGACTACGCTGCGCCGATGCCGGCGCAGCACCGGGCGGCGGGACCCTGCCAGCCAGTAATAGGCGGCGCAGCCGACCCATATCACCACCAGGGCCAGGTCCACGCTGGTTGCGATGCGATTCAGGACGTGCTGCAAGCGCCTGCTCCTGCGAGATGACGATCGTTGCTCGCGATAGACGGCAATGCCGGCGCGCGCGGTGGTCAATCCTGCCGTTTCAGCAGCGCCGCGTAGCTCCGGCTGATCCGTGCCCGGTCAACGATGTCGAGCCCCTTGTGGCGGGCCACCTCCAGTGTCTCCTCGAAACCCTGGGCCGACACGTGCCCCTTCGGCTCAGCGACCAGACACTGCGCGCCGGGCTTCATCACTTGCGCGACCTCAGCGAAGAAGGTCGGGATATCCGGCATCTCGTGCACCACCGCGAAGGCGAGGACGAAGTCGATCGTGCCCGCGAGATCGGTCAGGCCCAGGGAAGTCGGCTGGCACACCCGCGTGATGATGCGATCCCCGAGCTTCGCCGCGTCAGCGCGTCGGCGCAAAGACCGCAGCATCGTCTCCTGAACATCGACGCAGATGACCCTGCCGTTAGGGCCCACCATCCGGGCCATGGGCAGCGTGAAGAAGCCCATGCCGGGACCCACGTCCAGCACCGTCATCCCAGGGGTGACGAGGCCGGCGAGGATTTTCCCCGGCTTGTGGATGAGGCGCCGCAGTGGGCTCGCCAGGAGATACCCGATCCACGGGGGACAGACATGTTGCGCCACGCACCGGGACTTCTGCTTCGCTGGACGCTGCGCCTTCTGCGTGAGGCCCGGCTCGCACCGTGGGCTTCCCGTGGCTGCATATCGTCTGTGGCGCCCACGGTCGAAAGCGACGCCCGGCGCTGAGCGGCGCAATCAGGTGCCGCCACAACGCGCGGGTCGGCGCCTCGCTCAAGCGGAGACGCACTCCCTGGCAACACGCCACGGGCCCGCGCAGGTCTTCGGCATCCATGTGGGTGCAGCGCGGGGTGGTAGTGACACTGGAGTGGCCCAAGAGGTCCTGCACTGCGCGCGGATTGGGCCGCGCCTGACCGCGTTCGGACCGTGAAGATCGCGATACCGAGAGATACCATGACGCTGCCGGCGCTGTCGGCCGCGGCGATCGAATGCGGGGCCAGCGGATCGGACTAACCGCAGAGTACGCAAAGACCGCGGAGAAGGGCCACGCGGCGTTTCTGGTAGCCCGGCACGGGCTGACGGGCCGGGGATCCCCGCCGCCGCCACCAATGCGACGGCAGGAAACACTCCGTCTGCGCATGGCTCCGGCGTTTCCGAACGCCGGCCCATCGCGATCTGCTCACCGTTTAACCTGCATTATTCATACTGCCGCGCGCGTCGGCGGGAGGATGCAGCATCCGCGCCGCATGATGGGACGCGGATTATTCATGGAGCTCATCGTGCATCCTGCACGTGATCCGGGATGATCATGAATAATCCGGTTTAGCGGGAGGTGTATTCCAGGTCATCGAAGTACACTTCCTGGCCGTTGCCGTCGATCCACGTGGTTACGATGCCGAACCGGTCGAACTGCGCGCCGCCCGCCCTCACTCCAGGTGCAAGGTCGAGGCCCACCGCCTGCCCATCCAGCGTGACGGTGATGCGGCCGCTGCCTTGGGCCGCGGCCGGGTCGTAGACCAATGCCCAATCGTGCGCCGCTCCGTCCGGCAGGATGCGGGGCGGGTTGCCGGGATAGCCGGAGGACGCGTCATCAAAGTGATCGCGGTAAACGGGGTAGAAAAAGAAGCCTTCCCGCGAGGGCCCTTCAATATAGACGCCCAGAAAATCGCGCGGCGTGGCAAACTGCTGGGAATCGCTGACCGCCATGCTCTGGGTCGAATTGTAAAAGCCGAATGCCGTCGTGCTGTCGCTGACCCCGCGACGCATGGCGACCTTGCCCGAGGCGCGCAGCGGCCGATCCAGAGTCAGCGCGCCGACACGGTCGCCGTAGCACGCCAAGCGCTCGGGATACCGGCAGTCGCCGCGATATATCACCCCGCCCAGTTCGCCCCGCGCCGCACCCCCGGCGTAGTGCGTCGGGCTGAAGCCGAAATCGAAACGGGGACGCACTCCCCTGGTAGCGTACGTGCTCCGATTCCGCAATCCCTGCCATTGAGGATCACGGCTGAAATCCTGCGCTTCGCCGTTGATCGATAGATCATCCAGCCAGAGATCTCCGGCGCCATCGTAGGACTTCATGACGTT
>Ga0315282_10017868_pt1 | contig 10199 bp, 9 predicted proteins | sample YL17G07_20_MG_FD_203693 | JGI IMG/M metagenome (GOLD analysis project Ga0315282, IMG submission 203693) | Sediment microbial communities from Yellowstone Lake, YNP, Wyoming, USA - YL17G07_20 | ecosystem: Environmental > Aquatic > Freshwater > Lake > Sediment | place: USA: Wyoming | collected... | reverse complement strand
TGATAAGTGCAGTAAATACACGAGAACGGGCAACCTCGCTTCGTCTGGATATTACCCATTCCGCCTTTTTCTAAATAACGGCGCGTTTCAAAGAGAGATCGATCAGGCGTTTTGATTGGAAGGACCCTTGCTCCCCCACTAGGAAAGGGAAAAGGCTTTTCTTTGACTAGGAGATGGGGAGAGGGGGAGATAGAACCCCCTTTTTCAAAAGAGTTAATTAATTTGAGAAGAACATCCTCACCTTCCCCAATAATGCCGAAATCGATATCCAAATAGTTCATAAGTTCTTGGGGGGCTAAAGAATATCCCGAGCCTCCCACGATCAGCTTTGCTGAGGAGGCTTGATGACAGACCTGAATAACCTCCTCCACCTCCTTCAAATAAGAAACGGGAGTAGGATAGGTCAGATTATCCAGGTTTCTGAGAGAAAGACCGATCAAATCGGGTTGAAACCGCTGAAGGGTCTCTTTTAATTCAACGGAGGGATCCTGAGAAAAACAGAGGTCCAGGACTTCGATCCTGTAGCCTTCTTCCTTCAAAACCCTGACCAGATAAGCCAACCCCAGGGGAAACACAGGATAGGGCATCTTCTCTCGATTGACAGAGATGAGAAGAATCTTCATGGTTTTAGTGCAAAATGGCGACCATTATGTCATGCTGAACTCGGCTCAGCATCTCTCTCAGAGGCAATTTTCAATTTGCAATGAGTTCTTTCTTAATCTTCCGAATCACTTCCATTTGAGCTCCCCGGAGAACAAAGTTAGACATCAAGAAGTAGAGGAAGTGATGTTTCGGGCCCCAGAGGAGACGCTTCAAGATCGATCGAGGGGCACACGTATACTTCTGTGCCCAGAGATATCCCTCCTGAAGCTCCTGAATGCTTAACTTCTTTGGTCTGAAGACCACATGGCTCATGTCGTAATGGGACCAATCGCGGTCGAGGATCCTCCCCTCCTCCTCCAGCCGCTTTCGGAGAGGAGTGCCCGGAAAGGGGGTGAGAATGGAGAAGGTGGGAAGTTCGATATTGTTTCTCTGGACAAATTCAACCGTTCTCTTAAAGACAGTCGGATCATCCCCATCAAAGCCGAAGATGAAAGAACCGTGAATGCCAATCCGGTGATTTTGAATGTTTCGAATCAGATCGGACAATTCCCTTGTATCCACAAATCGTTTCGAAACATCATCCAGATTCTCCTGAGTAAGAGACTCAAAACCGATGAAAAGAGAGATACAACCGCTCTCTTGAGCCTTTTTGAGAAGGTCTTCCTTCTTGGCGACCTGGACCGTGGCAAATCCCATCCACTTGACTTCATGGCGTTTGAAGATTTCGAAGAGGTTTAAGGCATAATCCTCCCGAGCCATCACATTGTCATCGGCGAGGAAGAGATATTCTCCCTTCTTTTTTATGATGGAAGAGAGTTCCTGATCCACTTCCTCAAGGGGACGGATTCGATAATGCCTTCCATTGATCGTGGGGACGGAGCAGAAGTCACAGCGGTTTGGGCAGCCTCGTGTTGTCTCAATCGCTTTGAAAATAGGGCTGTAGCGTTTACCCAGAAGTTCCCGCCGTGGAAGGGGCATTTCCTTTAAGTCGCCCCATTCGTGATTTCCATAAAAAGGCTGGAGCCTCCCGGCTTCGAAGTCCTTTAAAACTCTTTCGAACCTCCTCTCCACCTCTCCAATGAAGACGGAATCTGCATGCGCTTTTGCCTCATCGGGTAAAAGGCTTGGATGGACTCCCCCCAGGATGACTTTCACTCCTCTTTTTCTGAATCGATCTGCAACTTCATAAGCTCTTTTGCTCACACAGGTTAGGGCAGTAATCCCCACCAAATCGACTGCGGATTCGAAATCGATCTCTTCAATCACTTCATTGACAATCTTGACCTCATAATCTTTAGGAAAGAGAGAAGCAAGGATGGTGAGCCCCAGCATCGGGAAGGGATAAAGGGTATCGTTTGAATACTTGATCCCTTTCTCTCTCGGAAAAATGAGGAGAACTTTTTTTAAATGCGGAGTATTCTTAGTCATTCGATTTTTAATCCATTAAGTTATTGGGGCAACGATTTTTATAACGCAACCTAAAGGTTGCGCTACATGCCTTTGATTTCGCAGGCTGAAGCCCCTGCCTACCGGCAGGCAGGTGCGCCTACAACTCTTTTATTTTGCCTCAAACCTCTATCCTCAAACCTTTACCCTTCTTCAAGGTTGGGTTGTTTCCACGGTCTTCGGGTTGCGTTTTCCCAGACATATCGAAGGATGAGGCGGTAGGCCATCCGCTTGAATGGATTCGGATCGAGGAAAGCGCCCAAGAGGATTTTCGGCTGGGTATAATACTTTTTCAGATAAGCCTGTTGAAGGCGGTGGATCTCTTCAGCCGACAGGAACTGTGTATCCATAATGGGATGCATGAAATCGTATTTCCCGAAATCCCTCTCCCGGATCCTTCCCAGTCGCTCCGCTTCTTCAAAGTATCTCGTCCCCGGCAGGGGAGTGGTCAGGGTGAGGATCAGAAAGTCACTCTGGTGTTTCACAAATTGGAAGACTTCCTTGAGCGATTCTTCAGAATCGTTCCAATCCCCGCACATAATGTTGGCCATGACCATAATCTTATTTCCTCTGAGAATATCGATGGCCTTCTGAGCCATCTCTCTCGATTGCTGCTTATCGTATCGACTCAGGACGTCCGGGTGGATGCTCTCAATGCCCAGCATCACTTCATAGAGACCCAGACGTCTCATCTCCGGGATGAGATCTTCGTCTCGGAGAATGTCCTTGATCCGGGATTGAAACCAGAAGTTGATCCGAAGACCAGACGTCCCAAGTTCTTGAAGGAACTCTTCCACCCTCTTTCGATTCCAGTTGAAGGTATTTTCATTGAAAACAAAAAGGCTCTTTCCATAACGGCGCTGGAGAAAGGAAATCTCCTCCACCACCTTCTTTCCACTTCGCCCTCTCCAAACCCCTTCCCAGAATTGCGTCTCCGAACAGTAAGCACAGTGATCTCCACAGCCCCGGCTGGTGGAGATTCCAAAGGCCCTCTTTCCCATCCCGTGCCAGTAATAGGCCTCGCTTTCCATATCAACCAGATGGTAGGCAGGAAGAGGAAGGGAATCTATGTTGGGGATGAGAGAATATCTCTCCTGAAGGATGACTTTCCCATCTTCTCTGAAGGCAACTCCTCTGACTTCCTTGCCATTCCTTCCTCCGGATAAGTTCTGGAGGAGTTTAAGAAGGGCAATTTCGCCCTCTCCCAAAACAACGTAATCGAGATCCTCTATCTCTTTTAGAATGGGTTCAGCCATCAGGGTAAAGTGGCTTCCGCCTGCCACGATCTTTGCCTCAGGGGAGAGTCTTCGACAGAGAGAGATGGTCTGAAGAGCCTCTGGAGAGAGACAGGTGGCAGAACAGGTGACGCCAATAACATCAGCCTTCGCTGTTGAAACGGAATCTGCCATACCCTTCCACGAGTTCCTGAGAGCTGTGCCATCAAGAACCTGAACCTCAATTCCTTCTCTCTCCAGATAGGCGGCTAATTGGAGGAGCCCGAAGGAAGGGGTCCACATCCGAAGACCTGGAAAGATTTGATGGGGAGGATCAATCAGAAGGACCTTCATAGAATTTGAGATTTCAAATTGCAGATTTCAGATTGAATTCCTAGACTCAAAACTCCGAACTTTTCGTTCCCCCCCTCCCTCACCCTCCCCCTCGAGGGGGGAGGGGTGCCTGCCTGCCGGTAGGCAGGGGTGGGGGTGGATTAGACTTCTAAATACTTTCTCATGGCTTCGATGCTTTCGAAGACCTCTGGAGGAACCCGATAAAGAAGGGTTCCGTTGAGATCGGTGAGGACATGGGTGGTCGAGCCCGTGGCCAAAACCTTTTCATTTTCTTTTTGGAGAACTCGATAGTGAAAAATCAGTTTGGCCACTTCTGTTCTCTCCATCGTCGTCTGGATGATCAACGAATCTCCAAAGGTGGCAGGAAGTTTGAACTGACAGGTCAACTCGACAACGGGTGCCAAGAGATCCCTCTCCTTGAGTTGAAGAGGACCGAGGCGGAAACGCTCAGTCAGGTCGTTTCGGCCGGCTTCGAACCAGCCAATATAGTGACCATGCCAGACAACTCCATAAGCATCGACTTCATAAAATCGAACCTGAAGGGGCGTCTCATGATATCTCATCTTCTGCCTTTTCTTACAGGGATTCTCCTGCAGAGAAAACCTCTGCCTCCCGATGGATCCATCGTATCAGTTTGGTCAGAGTGGCCTCCTGTCCTACTTCGATGAACTGGGTCACCCCTTCCTGGATCAACCTCTCCACGCATCGATCCCAATAAACGGGTTGCCCGATTTCAAGGCAGAGAAAATCTTTGATCTCAACTTTTTCCAACGGCTTAACGGTCCAGTGATTGAGCAGAGGGAATTTGGGTGGGCGGATCTCAATCTCTTTCAAGATGTGCTGAATCTCTTCCTTTAAGGAGAGAAGGGATGGGGAATGTAGAGCCGTATGAAAGGGAAGCCGAGAAGCGGAGATCGCTTTTCTTGAGAGAGCCAGGGAAATAGCTTTCTCTACCCCTTTTTCCTCCCCAGAAAGGACATAATGCATAGAGCCATTATAGTTGGCAATGGAAAGGTGGTGACCATTGAGATCAGAACAGATCTTTCCAATCTCTTCTAAAGTTAACCCGATGACGCTGGCCAAACCACCCCGGTGCAGGGATCCCTCTCTTTCGAGAAGCCTTCCGATGGATTCGGTGATGAAGAGGCCTTCTTCAAAAGTGATTGCTTCAGAGGCAGCCAGCGCAGCATAGATCCCCATGCTGTGTTCGGCTAAGACATCCGGGACCCATCCGGCAGCCCGCAACCGATAGAAGTGAATCATGGAAAGGAGGTAGGTCGATATCTGGAGTTTGAGATTAAACCCAATGTCTTCTTCCTCTCCCTTGAAAGAGAATTGGAGAAAATCAAACCGGGTCAGTCTGGAAGCCTTTTCAGTCCACTCTCGAAAATGGGGGTCCCTTTTCAGCGGGTGGTGATCCTCCAAGATGACTCGGTCTCGGAGTTGACCGGGAAAACAGAAAGCTGTTTTCCCTTTGCGATTCATCATACCTTGCCCTGTTGCTCTAATACATATTGAGCCATCGTCCTGACCGATTGGAAGACCTTTTTCCCAACCTCCGCATCGGGGATGATGACCCCAAACTCCTTCTCTAGACCCAGAACCAGTTCGAGGGCATCGATGGAGTCCAGTCCGAGTCCCTCGCCGAAGAGGGGGGCATTGCTTTCAATCATTTCAGGTGTCATATCTACAAGCTTCAATCTCGTGATAATAAGCTGTTTGATCTTTTCGATCAGATTGTTGGTTGGTTCAACCATGCTTCTCCTCTTTCGCCCCCTCACCCCATCCCTCTCCCCGCTGGGGAGAGGGGGAGGGGGATTTATTTTGATTCCAATAGAAAAAGAAATTATACCATTGATCCGGGTATTTTTCGATATACCCCTCAAATTTTTTGATTAAGTTTTCCATCCCTTTTCGAAGGATCGCTTCCCGGTCTCCCCTTGTGAAGGATTCGAAATAGATAGGGGCTTCGATGATACCCCGATACTTCCGGCTTTGCTCCATCACCACAAAGACTGGAAGGACGGCGGCTCCCGTCGCCATGGCGATGACGCCTACCCCGATGGGGAAAAGGGTCTCTTTGCCGAAAAACTCAAAGATCATGGTCTTTTGAGACTCGATCCGGTCACCCAGCATGGCAACAATTTCATTCTGACGTAGGACCTTCAACACATCCAGAATGGCCATTGGAGAGTCATCTTTCGGATCGATATAGAGATTTTTTATCTTTCGACTTTTCCTCATCTCTTCCCGAAAAGACTTCGTATCCCGATCCCTCTCATCCAGGGTGAGGACACTAAGCTTTCCTCCTCTAAAGGAGAAGAGAAGTCCTCCGATCTCCCAATTTCCGAGGTGAGGGGTAATGCAGATGACCCCTTTCCCTCTTTGAAGGGCTTCGATCATATATTCTCCCCCTACCTCCTCCTCGATCCATCGCGCCTTATTCGAGGGGCGGAGACGATGCATCACCATATAGTCTAAGAGATATTGTCCATAATTCTGGAAGGTCTTTCGTGTGATCACACCGATCCTTCCATTCGACCATCTTCCTCTGCTAATCCCTTCGATATTCTTACGCACATTGGCCCTTGTCTTTCTCATCAGGAGATAGAAGAGGTCTCCCACAACCACGCTGAAAAATTTCTGTATCGGCCGAGGGATAAGAGTGGAACAGAATTGAAAGAAAAAGAGGTAAATGAATCGATTGAGGGATTGGGGGTAGCGCTCCTCCATGTCAACCTTACTTCCCTTTGGCATGGGGGTCTAAAGAGGATGGACGATAGCGTTCGCACAGATCGCCCCAGCAGGCAACGACCCGATGGTCGACGATGAGTTGAACCACTTCACATTGATTCCCACATTCACTGCATTCAAACCCCCGTGTGGAACAGGATTTTTGTGGAAGGTCAAATCCTCTGAACTGGGTTTGAGAAGGTCTTGCCTTCTTGACCAGCTTGGCCACCCCAATGGCTCCCATGACATCATAATGTTCCGGAATAATCAAAGCAGTGTTCAACTCCCTTTCAAAGGCGATCTGGATGCCCCGGTTGGCTGCCACGCCTCCCTGAAAGACAATAGGGGTGAGGATTTCCTTCCCGCGGCAGACATTGTTGAGATAATTTGTCACCAGAGAATCACAGAGCCCGGCCACAATATCCTCGACCGTATGGCCCATCTGCTGTTTATGGATCATATCTGTCTCAGCGAAAACCGTGCATCGCCCCGCAATACGGACAGGATGATTTGCCTTGAAGGCAAGATTCCCAAATGCCTCAATGGAGATTCCAAGCCTTGCGGCCTGCTGGTCTAAGAAAGAGCCCGTCCCTGCTGCACAGACCGTATTCATGGCGAAGTCAACAACAACTCCATTTCTCAATACAATGACCTTCGAATCCTGTCCTCCGATTTCGATAATGGTTCTTGCTCCAGCTAATAGATCGATCACGGCTATAGAATGAGCTGTGATCTCATTCTTAATGATGTCCGCTCCCACCAGGTAACCGGCCAGATGTCGAGCGCTACCCGTCGTGGCCACCCCTTCGACGGGGACCCTATCCCCCAGCTGAACCAGAACGTCCCTCATCCCCTGCTGAATGGCTTCAATGGGACGGCCACTGTTCCGGAGATAGACTTTGGATAAGACTTCCTCTCTCTCATTGATCACCACCATCTTCGTGGTGATGGAGCCAACGTCGATACCTAAGTAGTAACTCATATTTGTAAATTTCTAATTTAGGATTCCGTCGCCAGTGCCTGCCTGCCGGCAGGCAGGAATGCCGACGCTACCAAAATGATTATTTTCTGTACCTTAACCTTAACCTAAACCTTAACCTGAGAATCTTTCCGGCTTTCTATGATATCCTTAAATGCTTCTAACCGGGTCACCAATCCTTCCCGCCCCGTATGCTCATCAAAGGAGAGAACAAGAAAGGGAATGGTGGACTCTTTTCGAATCTTTAAACTCCTTTTTATGAATTCCTGAAGGAGGGCATCGACCCCGCATTTAAAAGAGGTGAGGAAGACCACTCCATCCACCCCACCTTTTAGAAAGTGAAACAGAGCCCCCACAATCTCCCTTCCTGATGACCAGTAAATCTCTTTGGAAAGATCGGAGAGCTCTCGATCGATCTCCTTCTCAGAGAAATGATCCGGGGTAAGGATCTCTATTCCCAGCTGCTTCGCTAAAGTGAGAACATGCTTATTAATATCCGGGTCGAAAAGATTATAGGGATGGCCGATGAAGGCGACACGTAGGGAAGTTTTTCCAAGACCCTTCCCTCCCCCTTTGATGGGGGAGGGTGAGGGTGGGGGTGGACAAAACAGATTGATTTCCCCCTCCCCTTCATCCCCTCCCGCAAGGGGAGGGGGGAAATTTTTTGCGGAGGGCGTGGGGATATCTAGCTGGAAGAGGTCTTTCACTGGAAGCCGGTTGATGCGATCGTTCCACTCCTTTTTGAATTTGGCGTAAGACTGTTCCCCTTTATCAAAGGCCCGTTTTGACTCTCGATTGGAAGCACCCAACTTCTCCCCTATCCTGAGAAAGGATTGAAGGAGGGCATTCCTCCCGGTCCGGAGATCGATCGTCTCATCGATGATGGGGAGATGTCCTTCCCCGGCGAGGCGGAGGATGTCCGGAGCGCCACGAAATTTTGGACACATGATAAAAGTGCGATGCAGGCTGACCAACCGGGGGACAAAAAGAAAGTCTACCTGGTCTTTCAAAGAGACCGCATGGGTGACCAGAAGCTTCATGGGAAGACAACTATCCTCAAAGTAGATGATCTTCCCCGTTTTTCCTAACCCGTCCGATACCTTCACTCCCCAACCCAACTCCTCGAAGAAGGTACGCCAGAAGGGGAAGAATCGGTAATACATCAGAGCTTTGGGGATGCCGATCCGGCCTTTCTCTTCCATTGGAGCATGTCGACAAAGGCTTCCAGGAGTGTCTGGATGCGGCCTTCAATCTCCTGTTCATCTAAAATGATGGTGAGGATGGGAATGTTCCAATCTTTTCCGGTTTGGGTCAGAATACCTGAAGCTGTGGTTTCCGGCATACAGGCAAAGGGCATGAGATGGACCACGCCATCGTATCCCTCCTGAGCTCTCAGGATCGCCTCACCAATGGAGATATTACACTCTGCACCCACATCATAACCGAGATAGGTCTTTGAGGCCTCCAGGAAACGAAGCCGTTCCGAGCCTTGCCCATTCTTATCCCATCGGAGGCTTCTCCGGATATGAGTAGAAAACCAGGAGGTCCGTGTCACCTCTGCTCCCAATTCTCCAAGTTTCTGTTCCACTCCCCGGTTGATATGGGGATCCATCACCGTATAAAGCTCACCCACCATAGCAATCTTAAAAGGAACTCGGGAAGGATCCTGTTCGGTTTGATTGAGATGGGCCGTTCCTTTTAGAACAACCTCGTTGAGGGTTCTGGGTGTCTTGGCTTGGTCCACCCAGGAGAGCGCCTGCTTCAACCTTTTCTGAGTCTCCCCTTTCTCCAGCTCCCTTGGCCTCACCTTCATGGCCAGCTTCTCCAATCCTTCGCAGGCCATCATCTTCTTCCATCCCATCCTGAGTCCATAGGGAAAGAGAAGGATATTCCTCCATGTCAGCTCCTTCCTGAGTTCCTTTGTCTCCTCATAATTCTTCCAGATGGCTTGCCAGGTCAGCCGCGGTGGGATGGTCAACCACCGAAAGTGGAGTCCCATATCTTCAAGGATTACTTTTTGAACGAGGTCGTAGAGTCCCAGCCGGCAGGGAGGACCACTGCCCACCATGACAATGGTATCCGCTCCCATCTGCAGGGCTTCAATAAAGTTTCCCAGAATGATCTTAAAGGGAAGGCAGATACATTCATTCGAATGGAGGACACCAAGGGTCAGGGTTCTTCGGCTGGTTTCAGGAGGAACGATATAAGGAATTTGAGCGGTCTCTGCAATGGCCTTGCAGAAGATATGCATAGAACCCAGGTGGGGAAAAGTCACCTTCATCCATGCTTACCCACTACCTTTTTCCCTGCCGGGAGAGGCTTATCGTCTTGGCGTTCCATCCTCTCCTTCCATGCAGCTTCTGCAATCTCTCCATAGGCTTTTGAATAGGCATCAATGTCCGGAGACAGCTCGTTAAAGAATTCCTCTGCCCCCTCGTGAGTAAAATACCGGGCAAATTTCAGGGCGATCTCTTTTCCTTGCTCCGGATGATCAATCAGGGGACAGTTCCGGAATAAGTTCTCCGAGAAGGGCTGCCTGGAACGGAACTCCCGAAAGAGGGGTGAGTTGAGGGCTTCGACGAGAGACTTCTCCTTGACGTTGTCAGAGGCAAAGTGACAGAAAACACAGGGCTCCACATCTCCCCGGGCATTGACATGAAAATATTTTCTCCCCCCGGCAATACACCCCTGGGTAAGACAGCCGTCATTCCAGAAGTCCACCATGAGGATCGGTTTGGTCGCTCTGAAATAGGCATACCGCTCCCGAGTCCGGTTTCTCTGCTCGGGGGTCGTCATGAGGCTGAGGTCCGGGGCCCTACCAATGGGGAGGTAGTGGAAGTTCCAGAGGAGGATACATCCCTTTTCAATCA
>Ga0315282_10017867_pt1 | contig 10199 bp, 5 predicted proteins | sample YL17G07_20_MG_FD_203693 | JGI IMG/M metagenome (GOLD analysis project Ga0315282, IMG submission 203693) | Sediment microbial communities from Yellowstone Lake, YNP, Wyoming, USA - YL17G07_20 | ecosystem: Environmental > Aquatic > Freshwater > Lake > Sediment | place: USA: Wyoming | collected... | reverse complement strand
TACCTTTTGGTCGTTTTTTTCCAGAACCTTGGGATAATATAAATCCCTATAAACAAAGGGTTTTAGAAGTTAATATATGAAAAAACCTACCCTTGTCAGCCTTTATTAAGGGGGAATTCGATGACGACTTGACTTATTCCCCCTTATCAAAGGGGGTTAGGGGGTTGTAAAACGTTGAGATACTATGTCAAAATTGTATTTTTACGATTACCCTTTAAAACAAGGATGAAAAAAACTATAATATCACTATCGCAGATTGTTATACCATTTTCAAAAGGTTACAAGGTGTTCAGGTGAATCAATTTAATATTTCAGCAGATCAAGGATTATCGAGATTTATACAGCATAAGCCCATATCATCAGTAATTCGATTTGATGATACGGTTGTTAGTTCTGAAACTGAGTTTTCCTTATGTTTCGACAAACAAAAATACCAATCAAGTGATTTTGAGGTTGTTGATGTTAAAGAATATCAGGATGATGCAGAAAAACGTATAACTGTCCATTTACGTCATGAAAAAATAGAAGTTGTCTGCGTATATCAGGTAGTGGCAAAAAAGCCTTATCTAAAAAAATGGCTGGAAATAACGTTCCATAAGGATGGTATTCTTGATCAGTTATCTGTGGAGTCATTTATCATACCGACGGATGCGCAGTATAAGGTTGCAAAAAGCAGTGGAGAACTGGATATCTGCCTGTTTTTATCTAATAAACAGTCGGGACTGTTCTTCACGCTGGATTTTCCCTATAATGAAGTTACAGTCAACAATGAGCGATTTGAAATTGGCTATCCGCCATATCAGCGCGTAAATGCTGGTGAAACTATCCGCAGTCATACCTCAACGATTGGTAGCTATGCACTTTTTAGTCAGGCGGAGGCATTCCGTAATTATCTGCTTTTTGACTATGCGATTCCGCATCTGCAAGCCCCGCAAATGGTTTATTCCAGTATTGTAAATCAATATACCGAAGTAAACTTTAGCGTTCCTGATACGCCCAAAAATCAAACCCCGATCCAGAACAAGATATTCTATACGCTGACAAATTCACCTTACCTTATGCTGTATCCAGAGCGTATCCCTGACGAAATTGACTTCTGCAAGTCAGTTAGCATGGATTTCTGTCAGATTTACGAAGGCCCTTTTGAATGGACAGATGAAACTCCAACTGAGAGAACATTATTGGATGTCGCTGAATATGCCCAAAAAGCAGGTATCAAGCTTGGATTATACACCGGCGCAAATAATCTTACAGCACCGCATTTCAATCACTACGGAGAGCAAAAGGGAATGCCAGAATGGCACATCGTTGATGCCAACGATAAAGAAACAGGGACGTACTGCTTTGGTTCAGATGATTTTACCCGATGGTTTACGGATACTATTATTGATGCCAGCCAAAAATATGGATTCCTGATGGTGAACTTTGATTTTCTAACTGTTACCCCATGCTATGCCAAGAATCACAACCATCCGCCCGGTGGTATCTATCAACAGATAGCTAACGTCAGAAAGTGCCTTAATGAGATACGATCTGCTGTTCACGGTTATGTGTTTGACTCTAATCTTGGCTGGGCACCGCTTGTTCCTAAGATAGCTAATGAGATGGATGGATTTTATTTAACAGATCCCTACGTCAATACCTACTTCCCGTCGCTAAACGCTACGAAGATTCTTGATGATTCACGGCGCGCGGACATGGTTCGATATTTCAGGGATTACCTTACGCCTGTTGAATACTTCCGTAACTGCGAATATTTTGTATGTGCTGACTCGGTTGTCCACGACTTTTCTCTCTTTGAGTATGGGATCCTTCAAGGTTTGGCTGTAACTCCAAACTTGCAGTTGGGTGAAAGTCTCGCTTTATTTGATCGGCTTAACAATAAGCAATGTGAGCATGCCCGAAAATTCTTAAAGCGATGGACACAGTTTACGAAGGATAATTGGGAATACTACCATCACACAAAAATACTGACGGACCTACCATCAGTAAATCAGGTGGAAATCTATGCTCATTGTAAAAATGACGGAGGATATGTATTTCTTGCTAATCCCAATCCCTATCGTCTTTCTGCTGAGTTCGCATTGAATGAAACAATAGGGTTATCTCCAACGGATGATTTTATCATTAAAGAGCTATATCCGGAAGATTGCTTCCCTGCGATTGGTCGTCTCCCATATAAAAAGTACGGAGATACAATACAATACACAGTTGAGTCTCAAAGCTGTGTGGTTCTGGCTATCGAGCGAGCAAATTATGATGATACCGCAAGGCTTTTTGGATTATCTGCTTGTTTGCAAAGGACTACCGAAGGCTATGAGACAACACTCCTAGATTATCAGGGAAATCATAATCCGCTATATCTGCAACTACCTCATGACGAAACGGTTGTATCAATCTATTCCGATGGACATGAAATATCTTTTTCTCAAGAACAAGGTTTGCATAAGTTTATTGTCATCTTTCCAAAGGGTAAAGTTGATCCAGAATTGCGTCAATGGGTGATTCATGAAGGTTCTTCAGATTTGGGGTCAAAACAGAATTTCAATCTTGGCATCGAGGGCGATATGATAACGTTTCCTGTGCTGGATCAATTCCTCTCTGTGAAAAATACAGGCTATAAGCAGTCTTTAGATGAGTTAAATCTTTCACTCCCTGCCACATTTCTTGGGGCTTACATTGAGAACCTTTTGAACGAGAAATATCCTGTTTCTTTGAAGATCGTGACACGAAAAATAGCTAAAAGTGAGAAACAGAATGGGCAGTTTCCATTGGTTTCAGATTCCTTTCCAGAAAATCAGAAAGCGATTCCTACTGCTAATTATAACGAATTTTGGTTATCAAACAAATTTGAGGCGCCGTTTATACAGAAATATATCCCGCCGGACTATTACCATCACAATTTTATCATGCTGAATTTCCTCAGACCTGAGCAAATAAAAAAGATTCATGCGTGGATCAATGGGACGGAAGTACAGGTTAATCGTTATGACTACTGGCGCGGCAGTTCTGGTAGTTTCACGTATTATCTTGATGGTACACGGAGTTCATTACATAGCGGTGAGAATACGCTTGTGTTGTGGCTGTCATCGAGATGACATAAACAAAATTCGACTCTTTGAGATTTTATGGGGGAGTGAATCTTACATGCCAATCAAATCCCCTCTAACTCCCCTTTTAGCTAAAGGGGAGAACCAATTCCCCCTTTGAAAAAGGGGGGAAGGGGGATTTAAAATGCTTTTTCCCATGTTTATGAAAGTGAGAAACTTGACTCAAAATTACCCGTCCCTGAGCCAGCGAACCTGTTCATCACTCAAGCTTATTGATACAGAATCAATTATCTCCGTCAGATGCGCCCGATTAGTTGTCCGAAAGATAGGAATGGTTAAGGGTTTTTGATGCAGAAGATACGCCATTGCGATCTGGGCTGTAGTATAATTCAGCTTGCTTGCCAATTCTTCAGCACGCTTTCGCCTTGCGATATTAGCAGGACTATCATAAGTTCCAGAACTGCGGTGACTGCCTGCAAAGTATCCGCCTGCTGTGGCAGAATATGCTACTGTGGTCATTCCAACCGAAGCGTACCATGCCATATCTTCCTCTGTGACGTAACGCATAATTGGATCAGGTCCCGGACTCCAGTTTGGTTCTGCAAGACTCCAGTGTAGCTGAGATGCAACAAATCCTTGCAAGCCGTGTTTTGATGCGTATTCATTAGCTTCCGCTATTCGCTGTGTTGACCAGTTACTTGCGCCGACGTAGCGAATTCGACCTTTCTCGATCTCCCGATTGAGTATACCGATAATCTCTGGCGCAGGCATACGAGGGTCGTCACGGTGCAGATAGTAAAGGTCTATGTGTTTAGTGCCAAGTCGTTCAAGGCTATCATCAACGTCAGAGTTTATCATTTTCCCGGACATATATGCGTCAGGTCTGCGGTAATTTGCCCCGCCATCGGGGTGACCGCCTTTAGTTCCAACTATGGCTTTATTCCAATAGCCAAGCCGTTTCAGGCATGCCCCAAACTCTCGCTCACTTGCGCCGAAACCATTTTCTACCCAGAAGGAATAACAATGCGCAGTATCGAAAAAGCATCCGCCTGCTTCGATAAAAGCCGACACTAAACGATCAGCATCCTTGCCTTTAACGTCTGTGCCAAAACCGCTTCCGCCAAAGCAAAGGGCAGAAACTTTAAGTTCTGTATTAGGCATCTGATATTGTCTCATCATATTACATCATCCATCTTTCTATTTGTAGTAAAATTATGGCACTATTGTTTCAAAAATTTAACATCCAACTAGAGTTTATCAAATAACGCTAATAGAATCAATATATAAACCAACATTATCAAGTTGACAAGTAATGATTTTTGTTGTATTATAGATAAAGCTTCTGTATTAAGTGTTGAATTTAGGTGTAAAGGGTTTAATTGAGTTATTTTCTAATCGTGAGTAGAATTTTATTAGTGAACTGTTTATAAGGGGGTGATGCCCTGAATAAAATTATAGCGTCAAATGGTTTTTTTATTGTTCAGGCAGTGGAAACTGCCAGTTTTTATTGCTAATTACGGGAGGGGAACAAAATGTTTACTAAAAGACTATTGGTAATCGTAATCTTTGCATTATTCCTTTCGGGTTTGGCGACTGCGGCAGAAGCCCCCGCAACACATCCCAAAACAGGTGAACCTCTAGTTTGCGATTGTATAAAGGGTACTCCCAGTTCAATTGATGGTAAACTCGATGACTGGAACCTTCAATCCATAACCCCGGCAGTATTAGACGTGAAGGAACAGATATTTACTGGTGTTGAATCCTGGACCGGTGCACAGGACAGCAGTGGTAATTTCTATCTGATGTGGGACAATACGAATATTTACGTCGGTGTTGTGATGAAGGATGATAATATAGTCGTAAATAAAGATGGCGGTAATATCTGGAATGCAGATGCAGTTGAAGTATTCTTCACCCTACCTCAAGCGGCGGCAACACATACGGGTGTCGAACACTACCAGTATGGGCTAACTGCCAAGAGTCAGAAGTGGAATTGGTGCAACATGGAAAATGCTGGTCAAAAAGAACCTGATTACGTACAAGTGGCATCCACTACAACTGGTGATGGATATATCATCGAAGCAGCTATTGACCATAGCAATATGAAATCTTTGAATTTCCAGGCTGGTGAAGTACTTGGATTCCATGCTGTGTTTGACGATACAGATGCGACTGATAGGGAAATGCAGATGACGTGGACTGGCCGTGAAGCTCATGACCAGACATTGGGATATGGGCAATTTACATTGGCATCAGTGACCACTGCTGTGGATTCTAGTGGAAAGGCTACCTTAACTTGGGGAGCGATAAAGACAAAGTAGGCACTATTTAAGAATGAGTTCCAGATATAGTATAAAAGCCGTCCAACCACTGGGCGGCTTTTTGACGTTAAAAATCCATTCGCAAAAATGAAATTATAAGCAACTCAGAGAGATCATCAAAATCTCCCTAAATAGTGAGAGGATATTATCTCCCACTAAGATTATTACCTTTTAATCTCACCCCCGTTTTCATTTAATTCAAGGCATTATAGAAAACCCCATTTGCCTAAAATGGCGATCACTTTGTCATATTAACTCCATACAAATAAAGATCATGTTTATTTGCAATCTCCATATCACAGTCAAATATACCAGAAAAGAGTTCTTGCAAAGCCTTTTTCCCTTCTGGAGTTGGTTCACTCTTAATAAACTCATTAAATTCATCAACGATGCCTTTTAGAGACTCTCTATCTTGCTCGGAAAGAAAATCTTCTGGTGACTCATTTATCTCATCTGTTAATATCTCTTCATTATAGAGAGTTTCTACATAATTTAACACTTTTTGTTTCCGATCTTCAGATAATTCTCTAAACTTGCTGATTATCAGATTTTCTTCTGTTACAGAGATCGTGTTGTCCATCTCACATCACCTTTTAATATTTCCCCAAGTTGCGGTAAGTTTGCCGACAAGATTAATTGCTATGATATTTTATATTATATTATTCTCTTGAGCATGTCAACGGAAAAATTTGGTATATATTACATTTTATTATTTCGTAATCAGGCTGTCTATGCTATAATCGGTGAGAGTTACGACTTTGATTTTGGTCATTCCATCATGAATGTGGAAAAGAGAAAATTTAATCATGAATCCTAAGCGTAATCGTTGAAAAATACAAAAATTGCAATAAAAACAACCCCCTAACCCCCTTTGATAAGGGGAAATAAGTCAAGTCATCATCGGATTCCCCCTTAATAAAGGGGGATACAGGGGGTTGTTAAAAACATTGAATTACTATGTCAAAATGGCATTTTTCAACGATTACTAAGCTTAAACTCATAGACTTATTAGCCCATTGACCCGCTTTTAATCCGTGTAATTTGTCCTGTTAGTAAAATTCGTGATAAAAAACTATATATGGAAATGCGACGATTGAGAATATCTCTAATTTGCATGATGTTGCTTTATATAAATATCTATGCGCATGGGTTGACTCCGACTATACTCCAATCTGAAGACTCCCTATGGTTTGCGACAAAGCATGGATTATATCGCTATAATAAAACACAGAATGAATGGATCAGATTCTCATCAGCAAACGGTCTGGCAGGTGATGATATACGAAAAGTCGGGATCGAAGAAGGAATAATATGGGTTGCCACAGACTGCGGAGTCAGCAACTCTGACGTCAGATTCAACGATTGGCGATCTTATTCAACTGACGTTTTCAAAGGCGCTAAATGCCTTGCATTCAGCAAAGATTACGTCTGGATAGGTACGAATAAAGGCGTCGCAAGATTTGATAAAATCTTAGAGGAATGGAAAACTTACACCACAACTGACGGACTTGTTGGTAACGCTGTAAATGACGTTGTAGTTGTAAATGAAACCGCATGGTTCGCTACTTCAAATGGAATATCAAAACTGGATATAAATTACAATAAATGGACAAACTTCGACACTGTATTACCATCAAAAAACGTGATAAAAGCCCTCAGTGTAGGTGAATACATCTGGTTTATAACAGATTCAGGCATTGTTAGATACGACAAAAAGCTAACGTCTTGGAAAACGTATAGCAAGACTGATGGTATCGTAAGCTATCTCGTCAATGACGTTATTGTAGATGGTGATAACATCTGGCTTGCAACTCAGGATGGCGTCAGCACTTATGATGCGATCTCTGATTCGTGGACTGAAGATAACATTTATTATGAGATGTTACCAAGCAAAAACGTTGCGAGTATAGCCATAGATGGCGACGTAATCTGGTTTTCGACAGACAAAGGGATCAGCAGTTACGAGAGAAATACCGCTATCTGGAGACATTTTACGTCTCAAAATGAATTGCTTGATGATCATGGTCAAGATATTATCATAAGCGATTCTGTTTATGCCGTTACAGAGAAAGGTGTGAATATATACGACAAGAAAACACAGGATTGGGACAATTATAAGTTTTCTACGGGTTCTGCCGAAAAATCAAGCGCAGATAAAGGATTCCGCTTAGATGAAAAGGGTATGGGATTTAATGCCTCGAAAGAAACTCAAATTCGCCTTTCAGGGATCAGTTCACTGGAGTTCGATGATTCCAGCAAACTAAGTCCAAAAAGGCAGGATGGCTACCAATGGGATACTAAAAACGATCTCAGCCTTAGAGGAACTTTTCCTGATAGCAGATCACTAACAGGTTTTTATAATGATCTCAGAGAGGATAACGTAGAATACGGTCTGACGTATCGAGGGAATGATAAAGATACCTTGTTTGAAGCCAATGTTGGAAAATTTGATGCAAAGATGCGCAACTCGGAATTGATAAAAGATGTAAATATGCTCGGCGCAGATGCGCATCTCAGACAAAGCTTTGACCATACAAGGCTAAACCTGCAACCTCGATATGGTGAACGTGTCGGATACTATGGGTCAGATTTCTTCCAGTATCAAACTGGAACAAGTATATATCAACTGAAACATACAGATATTTTGCCAGAAACGGAGACAGTTATTGCGGATATGGAGGTACTTCAAAGGGGAGTTGACTACATAGTGATTTACCCCAATGGCTGGCTGATGTTCCCGCAAGAGGAATTGCTTGAGGATGGTGAAAATATTGAGGTACAGTATCAATATGAATCAGACAAGGAAAATAAAGAAACTCGTGTGGCAGTTATGACTACGGGGATTGAGATGGATAGCAACCATTATGCCGGTTTGGACGTTTTACATGAGGATAAACTTAACGTTATAAGTTTAAATGAGGAGAGTAAAAACGTCGAAATTGGCGATTTATCCATGAAAATAAAACCTGAGATCGCTTATTCCAGAAATGATAAAGATGGGATAGGCTCAAAAGCCGAGATCACAGCGACTGCCCCAAGAACACAATTGAAGCTTGACTATGAAGGATATAGTGATAATTTTTTTACGCCCGATGGACGTGAAACAAAATATGGTAAACTTGAACAGCATCTTGGGGCATATTCACGATTCGACATTACACAGTGGCTACCATTGACGTTAAGGTTTCAACAGGAACGCTCAGATAACGATATATCAGAAATAACTGAGCAGGATGCAAAAGCCAATCTCGTTCTATCAAAGCAAAATTACCCCACAATCGCTTTAACTGGAAAAGGAAACAGGTCTAAAACGCTAGATAGCGATGAACAACAACAGACCAGTGTAAGAACCGATTTTCAGTATAATCTACCAACTTCATTATTATCTTGCGTGAGGATCAGAAAGCTAGATATCAACAGTTACTATCGTGAATCAAACCAAAGGAATGAACTCGATAAATATAATAATAAAGCCCGAACAGGATATCTGAATCTGAATTTTAGCCCTATCGAACGCTTCGATCTCAGCGGGTCATATAAAACTAACAAGTCACTGGATAAAGAACGAGATGCAGAATTTTATCAGTTAAGAGATGATCTCAGACGGATTCTAATTAGCTCAAACTTTGCATCAATTAAAGGTACAATAATTAATCTCTATTATGATGATCTCCAATCTCATAATAGAGCCATAGACGGCGATCTGGAAAGCGTGAGTAATACTTATCTGACAACAGGGATAAATCTCGTTCCGGGAATATGGTCACGCAAATTGAGAATGATAACACTATCAACCAGATACTCATTGCTTGAGCAAACAGTCCCAATAGATAGTGAAATAGCAGACAGCAATTCCAGAGCATTGAGATTTCAGGTAAATTTGACGCCGTACAACTGGGTTGCGTATACAGGAACTTATGATGTGGTTAAAAGCTGGTTAAGTCATCCACAATCCGATCCTGCTAAATACGACCATAAGTACAATAATGAAGTTGAAATCAAGCCAAATTCAATTTCCAGAATCGTGCTGGCGTATGATCAGGAAAACGTGAATGAAGGTGTTACAAAAAATAGATCATACTTGCCCTCTGTTTTATACGAAACAAAATTCACGGGTAACTGGACTTTGAAACTCAGGAATGTATATTATAGACACACAATCAATGAGAACGACAAAACAACAGAGAAAGGCACAACTGTAATGCCAAGCATGTCTTTCAGATACATGAATAACGAACTTCCACATAATGGCAGAATTTATGTTACTAATACACTTTCTCTATCAGTTGATCGATTAGAACGTGATACAAAAGAGTCTGCGTCAGAGACGTATACCGCTTCTTCAAGTCTCGAATGGAGATTTACGAGAAACTTATCATCAAGGATCAGAGCGAGTATTTCATACAAAGATAATCATTCAGAATCAGATGAGACATCAGCAGATATATATGTCAGAATAACCGCAAGATTTTAAATCCCACTTTTCATGAAGTTTGACTAAATAATCGGGTAATCTAGTAAGAAAGCCTTTTAAATTCCCCCTTTAGTAAAGGGGAGTAAAGGGGAATATCACTGACTTTAGATAAAACGTTATAGAAACTCTCTGTTCCGTAGGAACTTATGATAATAGCCCAGCGATTTATCGTTGGGTATTGAAAGAAACAGCAAGCAAAAATTCCGTAGGAACGACTGAAATCTGAATCATTGTTTTCAACTGTTTTCATTCGTCCTTACAGGACTAAATTTTGCTTTTATTTGCTAACCCAACAATAAATTGCTGGGCTATTATCAATTGTCCTAACGGACAGAGAACCATAGTTTTCGTATT
>Ga0315282_10017866_pt1 | contig 10200 bp, 11 predicted proteins | sample YL17G07_20_MG_FD_203693 | JGI IMG/M metagenome (GOLD analysis project Ga0315282, IMG submission 203693) | Sediment microbial communities from Yellowstone Lake, YNP, Wyoming, USA - YL17G07_20 | ecosystem: Environmental > Aquatic > Freshwater > Lake > Sediment | place: USA: Wyoming | collected... | reverse complement strand
AAGCTGGCTGATGATCTTGAGACCCCTGCCGTCTCCGAACATAGGCACTTTAATCGCTATGTTCTTCGGGCTCCACCTTGAGTACTCCAGAGCCTCCTTGATCAACTCCTCGTCGGTTCCATCGGTCCTCGTCAATTCCACGCTCAGAGGACCGTTCACAAGTGAAAGTATCTCTTGGACTCTATCCCTGAAATTGCACCCCTTCTCAGCAAGGAAGATCTTCTGATTAGTTGTTACCCCGCTAATCAAGCCCCACGGCAGTATCTCTTTGATCTCTTTGATGCTGGCTGTGTCTAGGAAAATCTCCACTAGGCATCACTTCCTGCGGATCGTCTCAACCGCCTTGATTAAGCTTGCGACTACGAAATCTGGGTGAGCGTCTTCCTGATCCATCAGCCGGCATAGGTCGCATTTCATCGACCCGATGAGAATCGTTGTGAACCCCGCAGCTTTTCCAGCTTTGACATCAACTAGGCTATCGCCAACTGAGAACGATCTTGAAGGATCCAAGCCGAGCTCGGACGAGGCTTTCACGAAGAGCCCGGGCTTGGGTTTCCTGCAATCACAATTAACCCTGTATTCCTCTCTGACCGCGTCGGGATGGTGGAAGCAGTAGTATTCAGCATCCAAGTGAGCGCCTTCGCGTTCAAGCTCATTCTTCATCTTCGATCTGATCTCAGCGAAGAGTCTCTCGGTCATCTTGCCCTTCGCGATCCCAGGTTGATTGGAGACGACCGCAACTTTGAAGCCAAGTTCGTTCAGGACTCGTATGGCCTCCGGAACGCCAGGAAGGAGCTTAAACTGATCAGGGTTGAGCGGTGAATCTATTACGCCGACCTCCGGAAAGTACGCAAGTTCATTGATGACGCCATCACGATCTAGGAGGACGCCGCGGGTGCTCAAGTATTCCGGATCCTCTCTTTCAGGGAACTGCAGATAAGATGCTCAAGTGTTGCATGCCAAGACTCAACATAAGGTGTGGAATTCGCAGGCACCACTATACACACGTCGGTCATGGTCTTGAAGGCTCCTCCATCGAAGCCGGCCATTCCAATGGTCCTAGCGTGGTTATCCTTCGCATACTGTATTGCGGCTAGCAGATTCTGTGACCAGAGACCTGCTTTGTCCTGCCCGGATCCACCGTGGACGCTGATAGCTATCAGTACGTCGTCTTTCTCGAGCAGGTTCTTGAGTTGCTCGACAAAGATGCTCGCGAACCCGTCGTCGTTTGTCAATGCAGTCAACAACGGAACATTGTCCGTGAGGCTAGTGACCTTGAACCGTTTCTTTCCTTCAACTGCGGTTGTTTTCGCGAGATCGCACGCGAAATGGGTGGCGGTCGATGCTGAGCCTCCGTTGCCTATGATGAAGATCTTGCTTCCTTGCTTCCAAGCGTCAAACAACAACTCGATAGTCTTGTTAATGTCGTCTTCAGATATGCGTCTAGCAACATCAGCGAATTCTCTTAGAAAGCTGCTTACAAATCCTCTTTTCAACTCAACCACCTAGATGTTCAGTATTATCTTCGACCCATCAAGGTCGAATCTGAACCTGACTTCCTTCAGCCCCTCCTTCGACATGGCGTTCCTCAGTCTTTCCTTGCCATTCTCTGAGTAGAACGTGAAAAAGCCCCCGCCTCCTGCACCCATGATCTTGCCTCCCAAGGCTCCGTTCCGCATCGCGAGTTCATACAGTTGGTCAATACGGCTATTGCTGATCTGCTCTGACAAATTCTTCTTCACGCGCCAATGGAGGTCGAGCAACTCACCAAAGCGTCGTATATCTCCGTTTGCCAAAGAATCCCGGACTTGGTAGCCGATCTTCTTGATCTCATGCATAGTCTCAATGACTCGTTTGTCGCCTTTCTCCTGATCTTGTTTCTGGCGCCCCAGTATCTGTGAGGCATCCCTCTTGATGCCCGTGTAGAAAAGGAGTAGATTGCTCTCGAGCTCGGCTGTGCTATGTTGCGAGATAGACAACGGACTCACGTGCACCGTGCCATCTTTCTCAATCTCGTAAGAGTTGATTCCGCCAAAAGAGGCAACATACTGATCCTGCTTTCCAATGGGCTCCTTCAGAACATCGATCTCTATACGGCAGGCCTCCTCTGCCAGAGTCTGGCGAGGAACGTTCTCTCTCTTGAAGAAATGTAAGGCGTTCAGCACACCCACCGTGTAGCTGCTTGAACCACCTAAGCCAGAGCGACCTGGAATGTCGGCTATCGTGACCATCTCCAGGTAGTCTCCTACGTTGAGGAGCTTCAGTGCCTCTCTGACAATGGGTTGCTCGATCTTCTCGATGCTGTCCGTAATCTCCGTCCTAGAGTAGCTGATCCTGAAGCCGTCTTCGAATCTCCTCTTGACGGCTATGTAGTTGTACTTGTCTATGGCTGCAGCGACAAAGAAACCGCCGAACTTGGAATAGTAAGACGCCAGATCGGTTCCTCCACCACCCAGAGGAAGTCGCACTGGACTCCTCGAGATTATCATGTCTGCACGCCTGATGCTTGGATCCCTTGCTTGAAAATCGATGCTTCCTTGCGTATAGGGCATATCACGCTTTTGGTTGAACCGCGAATCTGCTTCTGTTGCACGACAGTCCTATATGTGGCTCAACAAACTAGCGACGGGAGAACTAACCTGCAGTCAAGTTGAGTCTACTCATGAAAGCGATTGTGACCGGTGGAGCCGGTTTTATCGGAAGTCACCTGGTTGACCGCCTACTCGCTGAAGGCTACGGAGTGACTGTTGTCGATAACATGTCTTACGGCTACATGGAGAATGTCGAACATCTCTCCGGAAATCCCCTGCTCGCGATCCATAAGGTCGACATTAGGGATGCAGAAAAGCTTGACAGACTCCTTGCCGGGCATGATGTTGTGTTTCATATGGCTGCTCATGCAGATATCAGAAAGAGCCTAGCTGATCACAGGGTCGATCTGGAGAACAACCTGGTGGGAACGTTGAATATCCTAGAGGCGATGACCAAGAACAAGATCCATGACATGGTGTTCGCATCGAGCTCTGCGTTGTATGGTGAGGCTTCGATCCGACCTACACCTGAAGGTTATTCGCCCGTGCAAACCTCCCTCTATGGCGCCTCCAAGCTAGCCTGCGAGGCCTTTGCGCAGGCGTACGCAGAGTCTGCACCAATTAGGCTGTGGTCATTCAGGTTCGCGAATGTCATTGGCGAGAGATGTAGGAGAGGGGTGGTCTGGGATTTCGTGCACAAACTGCTGAGGAACCCCATAGAACTTGAGATTCTGGGCGACGGGAAGCAGAGCAAAGAGTATTTGTACGTTGAGGACTGTGTGAACGGAATGATGATTGGCTACAGAAAAGCTTCGGGTAAGGTCAACACGTTCAACCTCGGCATGGAGGAGCAGACTCTTGTGGACACTGTTGCTGATCTCGTGATCGAGGAGATGGCCCTGTCGAATGTTAAGAGGAAGTACATGGGCGGTCCACGCGGCTGGATCGGTGACAATTCCATCGTGGAATTGTCCTTGGATCGAATTGTGAAATTGGGCTGGAAACCCAGGCTTTCATCCAAGGAAGCGATCAAGCGTACCGTTAGATGGACATTGGACCACGAGATGAAGCATTGAAGGTAGTTCGGGCATCTCAGTCGATTGAAGCACGAGCTACGGCCATAGAATCACACAAGGTAGATGAGCAAGTAAATCCAAGCTTGAAGCGGCCGCACAAGCAGCGAGGATTAGGCTTTTGAAGCTGAGAAACAAAGTCGCTATTGTCACAGGTGCTGGAAGAGGCATCGGAGAGGCAATCTCATTGGCATTTGCAGGAGAGGGGGCCGATATCGCTTTGGTCTCTCGAACTGCTTCAGAGGTCATGCATACTGCAACCGCGGTAGAGAATCTAGGAAGACGTGCAATCGCAATCAGAGCCGATGTCTCAGAAAAGAAGGATGTAGACAACATGGTTGAACAAGTCATTGGTCAACTTGGCAAAGTGGATATTCTAGTCAACAATGCAGGCATCCTAGGTCCGATAGGACCAATGGTGGACAACAAACATGAATATTGGATCAAGACCATCTTGACAAACTTGGTTGGAACATTCCTTTGTTGCAAGGCCGTGCTGCCTTTCATGATCAGACGGCGGATGGGCAAGATCTTGAACATGTCCGGGGGAGGAGCTGCCAACCCACGGCCGATGTTCTCCGCATATAGCGCGTCTAAGGCGGCTGTCGTAAGGCTGACAGAGACCTTGTCGGAGGAAGTCAAGGAGTACAATATTCAGGTGAATGCGATCGCTCCCGGCCCAGTCAACACAGGAATGCTGGATGAGATACTGGCTGCTGGCGAAAGTGCAGGGTCGAGAGCCATGGCAGAAGCAAGACGCCAGAAGCAGACAGGTGGTGTGTCACCAGCCGTTCCCGCAGCTCTAGCAGTCTTCCTTGCTTCAGATGACTCGGATGGAATTACAGGGCGGTTGATAAGCGCTGTTTGGGATGACTGGCAGGCGATGGCAAAGCGGATCCCGGACATCATGTCTGGTGACATGTACACTTTGCGGCGTATCAGCCCTCCAGAGCAGGGGAAAGGATGAAGGTCGGACTGATAGGTGCTGGTCGCCAAGGTTGGCGCCGGGCACAGGCAATCGAGCAAGTTCCAGGAACAGAATTGGCTGTCGTGGCGGATGTTGACTCAAGAGCAGGGAGACTTCTGGCGAAAGGGATGGACTGTGAAGCCACAGCGAACTGGAAAGACATAGTCGAAAGAAATGATCTAGGAGCAGTGATTATCACTACTCCAAACCACCTTCATGCACCGATGTGTATCGGCGCGATGAGAAGAGGAAAGCACGTACTATGCGAGAAACCTTTGGCCAGAAACATCGAGGAGGCGAAACGAATCATAGACGTAGCTAGGAAGAACAGGGTGAAGCTCAAATGCGGATTCAATCTCCGTCACCACCCGGGTATGCAACAGGCCAGACAATGGTTTGACAAAGGGTCAATTGGCCAACTCATGTTCTTGCGCTGTCGCTATGGGATGTGTGGGCGGCCCGGCTATGAGAGGGAATGGAGAGCAAAAGGCGAGTTCTCGGGCGGAGGGGAGCTCATAGACCAAGGCGTACATGCATTAGACCTTTTCCGTTGGTTCGCAGGAGATTTCTCCCAGGTCGTCGGCTTCAAAACCACAGCATTCTGGGACATAGCTCCGCTAGAAGACAATGCGTTTGGTCTTCTGCGCACAAGAGGAGGGCAGATCGCGTCCCTGCATGTGAGTTGGACGCAATGGAAGAATCTCTTCACTTTCGAGATTTTTGGAAAGGAAGGGTACATTGTCGTCGAAGGGCTCGGCGGTAGCTACGGCGTGGAGCGAGCAACAATAGGCAAGAGATCATTTGTGGAACCATTCAGAGAGGAAAGCATTGACTTCCGGGGTGAGGATAGGTCTTGGGTAGACGAATGGAAGGAATTCGTAACCGCAGTGAAGGAGAATCGTGAACCCTTGGGGAATGGCATTGATGGCTTGGAGTCACAGAGACTCGTGCACGCCTTGTATCAATCTGCCGAGAAGGGTCGCGTGATCTTGGTGTCCAAGAACCTGCGCTGACGAAGAGAGACTGGGAACACGACCCAGAACAACCAGTTTAGAGTGAGAATAGTGGAATCAGATACTGCTCAGTTGCGACGCCGAGTCACAGCTCTGGTTTTCACTCTTAACGAGGAACAGAACTTGCCACGAGTAGTCCCTAAGATTCCGAAGTCGGTCGATGAGGTTGTTCTGGTCGATGGGCATTCGACGGATAGAACAATTGCAGTCGCGAGAGAAATGATGGCTAGCATTGTGGTGCTAACACAGCCGGGGAAAGGCAAAGGAAACGCTCTGAAGTGCGGATTCGAAGCCGCTACAGGAGACATCATAGTAACCTTAGACGCAGATGGTTCAACCGATCCTAGCGAATTGAATAGTTTCATAGAGCCTCTTCTTAGAGGTTACGACTTCGCAAAGGGAACGAGGCTGGCCAAAGGAAGGCCACCTACCATGGCGTTTCATAGATGGGTAGGTAACTTGTTGATTGTCGGATTCATGAATCTGCTCTTCAGGACGAGCTTCACAGACATGACATCCGGGTACAACGCTTTTTGGAGACAATGCCTCGGGCGGCTGCACTTCAGCGGCGAGGCCTATGAGGACGAGCCACTCTTGTACACTAGGGCAGTGAAATCCAAGCTGAGGATAATCGAAGTTCCTTGCAGATATGATTCCCGCATCGCAGGTGAGAGCAAGGCTCCCGCGCTCAGGCAAGCGTGGAAGTCTCTCAAGACCATTCTTAGAGAGCGGCTGGCATGGGACAATCCAGATCTGATGAGCAGGTTTGGAAGGGAATTCCTTCCCGTAGAGACACTTGTCGTGCGTATCTTGCAGTACCTCCCTTAGAAGTGCAAGTGATCCTTTACAGCTTGCGAGTAGCAGGAAATTGCCGACGTTTTCGATCAAAGAGCATGGTGAGACGCAAAGTTCGCGGCCAGCAGTCTAAAGTTGTCCCGAGCTCTCTCCGGCTTTGTTGTGGCTGTCACAATTCCATAGAGACTATCTCCGAATCTGGAAATGTATGCCAAGGCCTCCTGAAACGCCAGCCCTCCAGATGCCAAGATGTTCATGGCTATGATCTTACTGGAACGCCCGAGCTCCGCTACCGCCGTTTCGGCGGTTTCCTTGTCAGGGGCCATCTGGTAGCCCAATTTATTGATAGGGGTCATTACAAACTCGGGCACGTAACCAGTCTCTTGCACGAAGTCATGCAGTTGCCCGAGGTTTCTCGTCTCAAGGCCGAAACTTGCGCCTGTCCTCTTTTTCATGTGAGCTTCGACACCCTTCAGCAAGCTATCCATTCTGAACGCTATCGCCATCTCGGTCACCAACTCATGCAAGAAGACAGCCCTCAACCGGCTCCGAGGAATCATTTTCAAAAAGGGCGAGATCTCTGACTCCAAAAGGACACCGACGAACCTCGCCACATCCAAGGACAAACCCGCGGAAGCCAGTTCCACAATCGAAGATCTTTCTTGCAGCGCAGCAAATACAGCAGTCCTCACAAGAGCGGGTGTCCCTTCTTCGCCCGCCTTTTTCAGGTATGCATGCACGTAGGGTGTGAGCGCATAGTAGTTCAGTTTCCCCAACAGGTTTTTCCTGGAGTCGTATAGATGCGTGACAAGTTCCAAGTTCTTTGGGTGAATCGAAAATGTAAAACCTGTGGCACCGGAATCCACAGATGCCTCCATCACTTCCACAATGTTCTCGAGAGTTGCCTCACGAGACTCACTGCGGGCTCTCTCTTGGCACAAGTGACTCACACCTATGAACGCATTGTCGCCCAAGAGCAGCTCCTTGACTGGCAAGCTAGTCCCTCGAGGCCTTTGAGTACGCCTCATCAACTATGCTCATCGTCTCCTGTGTGTTTCGCAGACTAGTCAGCGGCTCCACATCTCTGGACATGCAATACAGGAAATGCATATTCTCGAGAGTGTATTCGGGATCGGCTATGTTGACTGGCGGAGTACCTTGGTAGTAGTGCGGCTTGTACAAGCAAAGATCTGTCGTTTCCGACACCGATTCGTCTTTCCGCACTTTTGTGCTCAGGAAGTCCTCGGTTACCGTAATTGCACCATGTGATCCATGAATTTCTATCTGCGTTTCCGGCATCCTATAGTGTGGCTGGGACCAGCATGCTTGGAGTTCTATGATGGCTCCGTCCTTAGTCTCTAACGTAGCCTCGAAGTCATCATCAACCTCCGTGTACAAGCTCTTCTTCCTAGAGGACACAACCTCTTCCACTTCGAGCATCCATGCAAGCAGATCTACAAGGTGTATCCCTAGGTCCAGCAGTACACCTCTTCCGATAGAGTCAAACCTATTGGTTCTCCTACTGACGTCATTTGATCTTATGCTTGAAGACACTCTGGTCGGTGTTCCGATGATACCCTGATCAAGTAATAACTTTGCGTGCCTGAAGGTGAGCGCGTATCTCTTTTGGAAACCTACCATGACGATGTGATCCCTATTCAACATCGCCAGAATCTCAGACAGTTCCTTTGAATTGAGAGTCGGCGGTTTCTCGAGAAAGATGCATCTTATCCCAGCCTTGATGAGCCTGTTGACTACTGCTGCGTGGGATGCAGCAGGCGTGGTCACATACACGGCATCGGGGCTTTGTCGCGCAAGAAGCTCATCCAGTTCCTTGTAGAAGGTGACGGTCTTCATTGTTTTCCCGGCGGCAAAACGAAGAAGACGATTGCTATCAACGACTGCATCGACAGAGCCGGCTCCTAGTAGGTTTACTATGGTGCTGTGAAGGAGTCCCATCTTGCCGAATCCAACAACTGCAACGCTAGGTTTCTCCTTTCGCAGTTCATGTAATTCCATCTCTGGAATCAATGGATACCTATGACCACCTCTGTCAAACGATGAAAGGATACTCGAGGTCATGATGCCGGGTCACTTGGCAGCCGGTGACTTGCTCTAGTCGAACCTATTAGTATTGGTCGTCGGCTCTGGCTGCTGTTGGTTCAAGATGGCTTACGTTGTCCTCATCACAACGCCCAGCCCACTGGCTGATCTGAAATGCCGTAACGCCGATCCGCGAGGTGCGTCAGAATACTCCAGGGCAGGAGCCGCTCCGCCAGGTTCCGTCGCCGCACTCTCAGGCTTTTCAGGATCTTGTACCGGATAATGTCTGTGAACTCCGGCAGATAACCGCGCCGTTCAGGACGGAAGCCGGCTCGCTTGAGTGCCAATTCCAAAGTTGCGGGTTCAAAGAAACTAACATGGACCTCTGGTACGACATAACGCCATTCCAGTATTCGCCCGCGGTAAGGGCGTGCATTACCAGTGGTCAAGAAGAACAAACCGCCAGGTTTGAGCAGCGCGCGAATCTTTTTCAGAGTTCCGATGGGCCAGGGTAAGTGTTCCAAGACTTCGATGGCGGTGACTATGTCAAACTTGCCGATAAGTTCTTCCAATTGTGGCGTGTCCAGCAGCGGGACACCCTTCTCCCTAGCCCGCTGTTCAATCCATCCTTCCTCGAAACCCACGGTTCGAGGACACCCATGGGCCAAACAGTAAAGCACTAGGCCACCATTGCCGCAGCCAAAATCCAGCCAAGCGGTATTCTCACCAACGGACGTCAACGACCGAACCGCCTGAAAGATGCCGCGCCATTCATAGACGCGGATTGTCTGTTCTGGATGCTCAATCTCATACACATAGTCAACGTATGGATCGGCGCCCTTGCCGCGGTAGTAGGCTTCATCATAGATGCTCAGGAAATCAAGGCAAGGGTTGGCCACAAAGGAGAAATGACAAGACGGGCAATGGCGGAAACTGAACTGGGTCTCACTGCGATAGGTACCGCGTTTGGAACCGAGCTCAAAGGTTTCCGCCAAGCACACAGGGCAAGCAGGAGAGTTGTCTTTCATAAGCCGTCCTGGTGCGTCGGTCGATATGGGCCAATCGATGATCGACATTGGGAAGATCAGCTGTACCATAGTTGGATAAGGGTCTTGCGAAGTGAATTGGCCAGTCGTTGGTTATGGTTGCGGTGTGTAGACTTATCTTAGACACGCCCTCGTACTACTGCTGTTTGACGGGTTGTCCTGAAGAATGATCATGATACAATGCTCTGATCTACGTCCCGAGGCAGAGACTTACTGGAAATGGTCCAACCAGACTCCCATCGCTCCGATTCCCGTTCAAGTTGCCAGAGAGGGTGCTGGCTCCGAACGAAGAACTCCTCTCATGCACTTTGGAACCGTCATGCCTGTCTATCTTACCGTTGCACGATACTTGAAGAAGCTAGGTCCAATGAACGGTTCTAAGCTGATCGAAGTCGGTTGCGGCACGGGAAGAGTTCTGGCATATCTTAAGAGCATGTTCCCTAGAGTCGAAATGTCTGGGGTTGATTCTTCTGCGAGTGCCATTGACTATGCAAGAAGGAATTACGGGGATTGCGGGGTCAGTTATCTGCACGCAGATGTGACCAGGCAGCCGGTTCTTGGAAATGCTGTTTTTGACTTTGTTGTGGCGTCCCACGTGATCGAACATATCAGGAAGCAAGACGGTCCTGGAGTGGACCCCTATGTTTGAGAACGTTTTCTGAGGTCTTAAACTGATGGTTTCATAGGTCATTCTTGGTCACCTTGAGTTTGCCTAGGTACTCGTACGGCGTC
>Ga0315282_10017865_pt1 | contig 10200 bp, 12 predicted proteins | sample YL17G07_20_MG_FD_203693 | JGI IMG/M metagenome (GOLD analysis project Ga0315282, IMG submission 203693) | Sediment microbial communities from Yellowstone Lake, YNP, Wyoming, USA - YL17G07_20 | ecosystem: Environmental > Aquatic > Freshwater > Lake > Sediment | place: USA: Wyoming | collected... | reverse complement strand
TTGCTTCGCTACTCCAATCTGGATAAAGTAGAAGTATTGATTTCAAGAATACCCTTGACGGAAAGGAAAGTTTTGAGTATAATTTTGAACTACAAATAGAGTAAAACTTTCATTTTACACTGCTAATCTGTTTAAAATGGTGAAAACAATAAAGGAATTGATTATTGATGAGGATGGGACAGCGGCGGTGGAATATGCTTTGATTGCTTTTGTGCTTATTATTGCTGCTATTGGCGTTAATAGGCTTTTTGCCGTGGCTCTAAAGGCATATTTTGAGAGGATAGCACGATTTCGTACAGGTTGGGTTGGAATGGGACCATAAGATGAAAAACCCAATTGGTCCCCTCACTCTGCCCCTCTCCCACAGGGGGAGAGGGAACAAAACAAAGATTTTTGACAATACTGAAATGAAAATAAGGACAAAGTTGATGTTTATTCGTTTTAGGAAAAATGAAAAGGGACAGGCGCTGGTAGAGACGGCAATAGTTATTTTAATTATATTAGTTTTGATATTTGGGATTATGGAATTAGCTTTAATTGGTACAGTTATGATTGTTGCTAATGATGCTGCTTATTCGGTTGCCAGGGCAGGGGTTGTAGAGAAGAAGGGTACAACAGCGGGTACATGTGTTATGTTGCCAGTTCTTACAGTTGGTGTTGTACCTATTAAAATGAGAGCTACGTCAGAAGAAAAGGGTAAATTCGAGGTCGTTGAGAGTGAAGTAAAGTTTGTGAAGCTTTTACATAGATTTCTTTGGTCACCTATTTTTACAGGGACTGTAACTTGCAAAATGGTGAAATCGCCTGATGGGGAGTTTTATGATAAATCGTTTAAAAGATGAGAAAGGGCAGATATTGCCTTTTGTTGCATTAACCTTACTGGCACTGGTGATGTTCTGGATGACTGTAGTCAATGTTGGTAAGATGATAAGGGACAGGATTATGTTGCAGAACGCTGCTGATGCTGCTGCTCAAAGCGCTGCTTGTGTAAAAGCAAGGATGCTCAATTCGATTGGCCGTATAAATGGACGCTTGGGAATTTTTGGAATATCATTAGGTAGACCCCGTTTTGTTTGGTGGCCGTACTTTCATCACAGGGTACCAAAAGCCTATGTAGAAAGTTTAACCTACCTTCAAGATAGTTTATATGGTGCTTCTGGTGGCGTAGCTTACAAGGTAGCATATGAAGTAGCCAGGAAGAATGGCGCTGATGCATTAATCTTTTATTCTCCGGAGTTCTTTGTCGATGGCAGTTTAAAGAGGTATAGCTTACAAAGAAACAAGGGAACGATTATTTATTGGGACACAAAAATCGTACATGGCATTCCAATTCCATGGCCTCCTCATAAACATAGAAATGCTAATAGGTGGCTTGAGCTTAACGAGGACGAAAATAAAATTCACAATGCGTTGAAGGTAACTGTAATAGCAGTTAAGAATGCCGAACGAGGCTTTTTTCCTTTGGGCAAAAGGCTATTGGGGATTGATGAGATGCCAGCAATATATGCTATAGCTTCAGCACGTCCATATAATACCAAGGGACCGATGTTTCCTTCTCATGGACAGAGGCGGGGCACAGTGGCTCGGAAAGAGTATCTTTCCGCTAGGTCAGGCGGATACGATGCGCATTTGATTCCGGTGGGCTCTCCTTTTGAGCATTGACTAAAATGAGATTGCCACGGCCTTTGGGCTCGCAATGACAGGGAGAAGCAGGGCCGGCACTGACAATTTATGAGGGTAAAAGGTTATGTTTATTCGCTTTAAGAAAAACGAAAAAGGACAGGCGCTTGTTGAGTCTGTTCTTATCGTTCCTATTCTGGTGATGCTGGTAGTCGGAGTTATGCTATTTTCAATGATATTTATTGCCAAATGCCGAATGTTAATGGGCGCTCGATATGGCGCCTGGTTAATTGTTCATGCTAATTATGATAGATCGAGGGTAGAGGCTGAAGTGAAAGACTTTTTAGCAGACGGGAAACCTTCTTTGAGAAGGGATAGAATTAGCACAGAAATTCATATAAGAAAATCATTTTTGCCATCAGAAGTTATAGTTAAGTATGAAGTGGGCGTACCACGCGCTTTTCGTTCCTTTCTTCCCGAGAATATTTATTTAAAAGAGAAGTGCGTTGTAATGAATGATTCGTGGTATTATGGAGTTCCGGGGACAGGTTCGCACTCTTGATATTGAAGAGATAAGAATAAAAGGAAGGAGGTGAGTTGGGATGTTGAAGAGATTACTGCTTGATGAAGATGGTCAGACTATGACTGAGTACATTCTTATCATCGCTTTGGTTGCAATTGCTGTTTTTGCTGTTCTTAAGATTTTTGGTGGAAAAATTAAAACACTTTTCGAGAAAGCATCAGGAAAAATACAAGAGGCAACACCATGAGAGAATATTGATAACAGCACAGGTGCTTTCGTTTCAGGTCAAACTATCGTTTGAGACTCCTTTGGGAATCGTCAAACTGTCGTTTGACACTCCCGTAGGGATTTTGGGAGTATAAAGTGAGAGCTTTACCAGAATTACGGGACGACACAGCGGTCGTCCCCTACAGCCAAACTGTAGTTTGACACTCCAACAAAGAGGTGATATGTATTGAAAATAAAGAAATCTTTTCTGGTTTCTGTTTTGTTAGGCTTTATAGTGATGGTTTTGGTTGGTGTTTATCTTTCTTCATTGGAAGATAAATATATTGAAGCGGGCAAGAGGGTAAAGGTGCTTGTAGCAAAGGAGTATATTGCTCCATATTCTGTAATAAATGAGGATCTGGTGCAAGTAGTAGAGGTGCCAAATAAGTTTTGCCAGCCGGGCGCCTTGACGTCTGTAAAAGATTTATTAGATGAGAAGGGTAGGAGTATTTATTCTTCAATCATTCCAATTATGGGTGGTGAGCAGATTGTTGCTACAAAATTGGCTATGTTTGGTGAGGAGACAGGATTATCAATAATTGTTCCAAAAGGGAAAAGGGCTGTTTCAATAAAAGTTGATGATGTGAGTGGGGTCTCTGGTTTGATTAAGCCAGGGGACTATGTTGATGTAATTGGCACCTTTGATTATACAGAAGGGAAAGAAGAAAAAAGTGAGACGGTTTCTATTTTGCAGAATGTATTGGTTTTAGCTGTTGGCCAGGAAGTAATAGGAGGTGCTGCAAAGAAAGAAAAAAAAGCAAAAAAAATAGGATTGGAAGAATTGATTCCCACGGCAGGTTCTGAAAATACGGTGACTCTGGCTTTGACTTTTCGTGAGGCACAAATTGTAACATTTGCTCAGGAGAAAAGCACGTTAAAACTTTTACTGCATCCTTCTGGTGAAAAAGAGAACGTTTCTGCTTCTCCAGTGGGACTTGATTCGATTATTGAGCAGAAAGGCAAAGGAAAAATAAAGTTAAGAGAAAAAGAAGAAGTCCTACCTTCAATTATTAGGGGGGTTGAAGAGGAAAAAGGAAGGGCGGGTGAGATGATGAGATTTCTGAGAGAAGGAGAAACAGAGTGAGATATAGAACGAGAATGGCAATATTCATAATACTTTTTCTCTTAATGTCTTTTATTCATGTTGGAGCGCAGGAGGATGTTATTAAAGTGGTAGTGGGAGAGTCAAGAGCACTCACAAGGGAATACGATATTTCCAAGGTAGCGGTTGGAGACCCAAGTATTGCTGATGTTAAAGCACTTACCAAGAGAAAAGTTTTAATATTGGGGAAAAACGAAGGTATGACTTCCTTGCTCCTATTTGACGTGACGGGTAAGGAAGAAAGCCTTCTTCTTCAGGTAAATAAATATGTTGTTTATAGACCTATGATTCAGATGAGTGTTCAGGTTTTAGAAACAAGTATATCCTCATTAGGAACTTTGGGAATAGAATGGGCAGACAAAATCTCTTTTGAAGAAGAGTCTATTCCTGGATTATTTAAAGTTGGCACTTTTAAAAGGTTGGATAAACTTACAGCAACCCTGAATATGATGATTCAAGAAGGCAAAGCGCAAATACTTGCAAAACCTATCTTAGTTGCGCTGAGCGGGGAAAGTGCGAGCTTTCTTGTTGGAGGTGAGGTGCCTATCCCTGTTCCTCAAGAAGGAGGGACTATAGGTATTGATTGGAAAGAATATGGAGTTACCCTGGAAATCCTGCCTGTAGGAGAAGAAAAAAGACGTATCATCGATGCTTATATTACAGCGAAGGTGAGCGACCTGGATTGGGAGAATGCTGTTACTATTGCGGGAGTGAAGGTTCCTGGAATATCGACAAGAAGAGCGAGTACAAAGGTTCAAGTTGAGACAGGAGATACAATAGTAATCGCTGGACTGGTAAAGACTGAAAAGGAAAAGAGTGCTAAGAAAGTCCCTTTATTAGGCGATATTCCTATTTTAGGATATTTGTTTAAGTCAACAACTTTTTCTAAAAAGAGAACTGATATAACAATTTTTATCACTCCGACTTTTGTAAAAAAGGAAGAAGAGAAGTAAGTACTACCTAAGTATAATGTATAAGAAAAAATGGGAAAAACGTCAAGAGTAATTTCTGTTTTTGGGGCTAAAGGTGGGGTCGGCCAGACATTAATAGCAACAAATTTAGCTATAGCTTTACAAGGAGAAATCCATAAGCCAGTAGCTTTAATTGACCTTAATTTTCATGCGGGAGATGAAGTCGCTTTATTATTTAATCTTTCAGAAAAAAAATCTTTATTAAACCTCTTACCTTTTATTGATAGATTGAGTGAAGGTTTGATTAAAGGCTATCTTGTTTCCCATTCCTCAGGGGTAGAGCTTCTCTCAAGCATTCCGGATTCCAAGAAATCATCTCAAGTTACCTCCCGCCATATAGATAAACTCCTCCATTCTCTCAGAGGTGTATATCCTTATACTGTTATTAACACGGAAAATACGATTACAGACAGAGTTACATCTTGTTTTGACAATTCTGATTTAGTACTGTTAATCATTACACCAGAGCTTCTGTCCCTTAAGAGAGCCCAAAATTTTCTTGATACATTACAGTCTTTGCATTTCCCTCCTAAGAGGATTAAAACCATTCTAAATATGAGCGATATGAAAGGGGGTCTGCCAGGGAAAGAGATAGAATCCTATCTAGGCCAAGAGATTTTAGGGGAAATATCATATGACCCGGGAACGGTTATTGAATCGATTAACAAAGCTTCACCCGCTATTTTGATTTCACCACGTTCTCGTTTTTCTAAAGGGATACGGAATTTAGCCAGCCTTTTAGTTACAGAAGAGGGATTGTTTCCTGTCATTGCGAGCCCGAAGGGCGAAGCAATCTCAACAGCAGAAATTATTGAAGAGGAGAAGGAATTAATTGGTGAAGTACCCAAGAAAGAAGTTGGATGGAGTAAGGAGGTTATAGATTTAAAGATTCATATCCATAAACGATTGATTGAAGAATTGGATTTAAAGAGTCTTGATTTGACATCAGATAAGGATGTACAAAAGCAAAAGGAGATTAGAGAGAAAACAAAGAAAGCCATTGAGAGGATTCTTGCTGAAGAAGGAGAGAGAGTAACTTCTCGTGAAGAACGTACAAAGTTAGTAACGGAAATATTAGATGAGTGTTTAGGCTTAGGGCCCTTAGAGAAATTTATAAGAGACCCTTCAATATCTGAGATTATGGTTAATGGTAAGGATAGAATATATATTGAAAGAGAAGGGAAGATAATCTTAACCGATGAAAAATTTACAAATGAGCAACACCTTTTGAGCACTATTGAAAGAATTGTTACTCCCCTGGGAAGAAGAATCGATGAGTCCTCACCTTTAGTTGATGCGAGACTTAAAGATGGCTCAAGGGTCAATGCGATTATTCCGCCTTTATCACTTGTAGGACCTGTATTGACTATTCGTAAGTTTATAAAAAGAAAACCTTCTATAGACGAACTCGTTGACCTTGGGACATTAACTCCCCAAATGGCAGAATTCTTGAGGATATGCGTTCAATTGAGAAAAAATATTGTAATCTCTGGAGGAACAAGTTCGGGCAAAACCACTCTTTTAAACATTGCTTCTTCTTTTATACCTAAAGATGAAAGGATTATTACAGTTGAGGATTCAGCAGAGTTGAGTCTGCCTCAAGAACATGTAGTTTCATTAGAATCAAGACCGCCAAATATAGAAGGAGCGGGCGCTATACCCATTCGAAGATTGGTAATTAACTGTTTGAGGATGCGTCCCGATAGGATTATTGTTGGTGAATGTAGAGGAGGAGAAGCGATTGATATGTTACAAGCTATGAATACGGGTCATGATGGGTCTTTAACAACCATTCATGCCAATAGTCCTCGTGATGCTTTGTCTCGGCTTGAGACTCTTGTTTTGATGTCCGGAATGGAGCTACCTGCAAGAGCTATAAGGGAACAGATTGCGAGCGCTATTGATATCATTATTCAACAAGCTCGCTTTTCTGACGGCTCAAGAAAAATTACTCATATTACTGAAGTTACAGGTTTAGAGGGAGATGTTATCACGACCGCTGATATTTTCAAGTATGAGCAGAAAGAGATAGATGAAAGAGGAAAAGTTATAGGTGAGTTTAGACCCACAGGTGTAATCCCCACATTCATAAGGGAAGCAAAGCCCCATGGGATATCTTTTAGTATGGAAATATTTGAAAGGAAATGATAAAAAATGTTTATTTATAAATTATTAATATTAGTTGGGATATTTGGAATTGTGCTTATCCTTTCTAGCCTTTTAATAAAAAGAATAAGTGAGTATAGAGAGAATTTAGTTCAGAAAATAAGAGAAGAAAGAATGGTAAGCAAGAGAGAATTATTTATACAGACTCTTGTTTTTTCTCCCAGGACAGAGTTAGCCAGGTTAATTAAGCTCTCAAGCGCGGTTATAATAACTGCCTTTGTATTTTTATTTACGGGTAGATTTTTCATAGGTTTAATCTTTGGTATTTTAGGATTATTTCTTCCTAAAGTTATAGCAAAGATTCTATATAATAAAAAGATAGATAAATTTAACAAACAGCTTATTGAGGGCTTAAGTAGTATTGCAAATAGTTTAAGAGCCGGTTCCAGTTTCCAACAGGCATTAGAGGTTTTAATTCGGGAATCATCGCCACCTATCTCTGAAGAATTTGCGCAGGTTACTCATGAAGTCAGATTAGGAGTCCCTGTTGCAGAGGCGCTTGATAATTTAACCAAAAGGGTGGACAGTAAAGAACTTCACATATCAGTAACAGCAATAAATATAGCACGGGAGGCTGGTGGCAAGTTGGCAGAAATTTTGAACAACATAACATCTACAATGAGAGAAAGGAATAAACTTCAAGGAAAGATAAAAGCTCTTACTGCTCAAGGGAGAATGTCAGGGATAATAGTTGGTTCATTACCTATTCTTCTTGCCTTTGTCTTATATTTTATGGACCCGGAAATGATGAGACCAATGTTCACCACCCCTATAGGTTATATTTTGATTGGTTTAGTTGTTCTTATGTTAGCTATAGGTGCCTTTTTGATTAAAAAGATTATTACAATTGACATTTGACCAGATAGCTTGACTTCGTTCCTAATGACAGGAGGCAGAGTTGTTACTTTTAGGGATTATGTTATTAACTTTTATTTTTACGGTCCTGCTTGTTAATCAGATATGGCCAAGCGGTAAAAGAATTCCTCAGGCAGTAGAGGAAGGAGAAATCCCAGAAGCTAAACCAAGGGGTCCATTGACTCGATTGATGACGGCGCTTATAAAAATAGTAGGTAAGTCAGTAGAAAAATTGAAGTTTCCATTTCTTATAGAGATGAAAAAGAACATTAAGACAAAACTTGGACTGGCCGGAAATCCGGGAAATTTTTCCCCATCGGATTTTATTGCTATTCAGATTTTAGCTGGTATTGGTTTACTTTTCCTGGTAATGATTCTTTTTGAAACAACTAATTTGATTTATCTTCTGTTAGCACTGCTTGTAGGCTTTTATTTTCCAAATTACTGGTTAAAAGAAAAGATTAATATTAGACATAAGATTGTTTTTAGAAGTTTGCCAGATGCTTTGGATTTACTTACTCTTTGTGTAGAGGCGGGTTTAGATTTTGGCTCTGCGGTAAACAAACTTGTAGAAAGAGGGGAAAAAGGACCTTTGGAGGATGAATTTTTTAATATGCAGCAGGAGATAAGAATGGGAAAGTCAAGGGTAGATGCTTTAAGGGATATGGCTCAAAGGGTAGACCATATAGCACTTACTTCAGTGGTAAACTCTCTTATACAGGCTATACAACTTGGCGGAAGTCTTGCTCCTATATTGCGTACACAGTCTGACCAGATGAGAACCCAGCGTTTTCTCCTTGCTGAGAAATTAGCTGCCGAGGCACCGATCAAACTTCTATTTCCCCTACTTTTCTTTATATTTCCCACGATTTTTATTGTTCTTTTTGGACCTATCGCTTTGATGTTTTTGAAAGGTGGGTTTTAACCTTCCAGAAAAACCACAGTTCCAATCAATCTTTCTTCATCTTGAATAGTTGTTACGAGTGCTTTATATTCCTTTGTAGCAGTTCCAAAAATTTGATTTGGTTGAGCCTTAGAGTCTTTCAGTAAGTCAAGCAATTCCTTCTCTTTGATTACTTCTAAAATATGCCTGCCAGTAAATTCTTCTTTAGGAAGAAGAAGTATCTCTTTCGCTAAATCGTTTAGAAATATAATATTATTGTTAGAATCTACAAGTATTGTTCCTTGTTTTATGAGTTTACCAATGTTTTGTAAGAAAAGATTAAGACTTTTTTTGGCAGTATTAATCTCGATTTCATGATATTTATTTATGTCTTTAAATTGATTAACCAGATTTTTGAACGTGGCCTGCACCTCACCTATTTCGTCGTGATGAGTAACTTTAATCTCTTCATCTAACCTTCCTTTGGAAGCTATTTCTATTATTGATTTAGTTTGTTTCAAAGGTTTTACAACAAGCCTTTTAATAAGAATAAAGATGAGATTTGACATTAAGAATAAAACAATACCCGATGCCATATATAGACTTTTTCTTTCTTGGCCTATTATTTGGTTAATATTTGAAATATTAAAACCGATACATAAGATATGAGAATTTGATAATAATGGTAATGAGATATTATATGCTTTCTCTCCGTTACGTCTGAAGGATTGAACTAAAAGCTCTTTCGCTTTTAGTGCTCTTTCTGAAATCTTGTCTTTATAGATTTGTCCCCACTGGTCTGTTTTATTGTGAACTATTACCTTTCCATCTTTATTTAGGATGAAAGCACAAAATGCATTTTCATCTTCCATGACTGATTTTAAATATGAAAAAAGCAATAAATCATCTTTTTCTTTTAGAGCACTTTCGCATTGGGGAGAGTATGTCTTAATAATGGCAGTTTCTCGCTTAATCAATTGATCAATTAGTGTCTTCTTTTGTTGAGATAGAAAGAAGTTTGTAAATACAGTTAAAATGATAAATAGGAAAATAATTATGAGGAACGTAAATTTAATTGATAAACTTATTTTAATTTTTAGAGCCATTTGATCTTAGAGGTCAATTCTATCCAATAAAGAATCATCCCTGATGCAATAAAAAAACCGAATGGTAAAGGAAAACTATCTTTTTTTTCTAAAGGAACAAGCTTTAGTTTTGGGATTAAAAGTGAGAATAATGTGTAGAATATATGTTTTATGCTTTGTATAAAAACCTTTTGGTGGATCATTGTTATAACAGCCATTATGCCACAAAGTATTACGCCATATGCTCCGCCCCAAAGAACAAAACTATATCCTTTCAAGCTACCAACAGCCGCTAAAAGTTTTATATCTCCTCCGCCAATGCCTCCCCACAAAAAACCTAAAAGCAAAAATACGCCACCTGTTAGAAGACCGATAAGGCTATCTCTCAATCCAGGTAACCCATAAAAGGTAGTATTAAATCCCACTCCTAATATCATTCCTGGAAATGTTATCCAGTTGTAAACCTTGCCATATTTTAAATCTGTAAACGCAGAGATTCCAAGCAGTAAGCCAAGAAAAACATCAATTATCATGTCTGAATTATAAAAAGATAATATAATCAAGTCAAGAAAAATAATCGATGCCGTTAGTGTCAAGAAGTTAAAAATAGGGACAGCGACCATCTTTTTATATACCTCCCTTTCGGGAGGACTCCAGCCAATTTTGCACGGTTAAAACCGTGCCTACAAAACTTTTTGCACGGTTAAAACCGTGCCTACAAAACTTTT
>Ga0315282_10017864_pt1 | contig 10200 bp, 8 predicted proteins | sample YL17G07_20_MG_FD_203693 | JGI IMG/M metagenome (GOLD analysis project Ga0315282, IMG submission 203693) | Sediment microbial communities from Yellowstone Lake, YNP, Wyoming, USA - YL17G07_20 | ecosystem: Environmental > Aquatic > Freshwater > Lake > Sediment | place: USA: Wyoming | collected... | reverse complement strand
GCCGTCGGCCGCAAGCTCCTTTCGGTGCTTTACTCCATGCTCAAAACAGGAGCAGCTTACGATCCAGATTGGGGGGAGAATCGCCGTTTGGCCCCGGCTAGGCCTTGACAAATCATATAGTAATCAAATCGCTATCTTGTTGAGCCTTTCCGCATAACGTTTTCTAGCTGGGCAAACTGTAAAGCATCTGTGCCAACGAATCCGTCCGTTATTTCCCAAGGCCTAAATGTCCCACTTGCGCTGACGACATACATCCCTAATCCTGTGAGGCTCACTATGCTTTCATGATACCTTTTTTATTTAATTGCCTTGGGAGACATGCCTAGACTAATGGTATAACACTTCTTGCAATCATGATGCTTTACAAAGCTAAATCCGGTGCGCGACACGGGCTCCGCTATGGATTGCCCCCTTTATCTTGCCCAACTTCGCACAATCCCCTATGGTATACAGCTCCGGCACTAGGCCCTTCAACTCTTCTGCTAGCCCATTGTTAGACTTGAAGCCCGCAGCAAGGACCACAGTATCCGCCTCTATGACCTTCTTGTTCCCATCCATATCGACGACAACCACACCCTTGTTCGTGATCTCTTCGGCCATTGTGCCGATTGTCGTCTCTACTCCAAGCAAGCTCAACTTGTTCAACAGGTAGAAGCGGCTGAACAAGTTCAAGCCGCTTGCCACCGCATACTGCATCTCGATTATGGCCACCTTCCTCCCCAGCTCTGCCAGGAACCAGGCAAGCTCGCATCCCACCTCACCGCCACCGATAATAGCCACTCTCTCGCCAGCTTTCCTCTTCCCCAGTAGGATCTCGCTGGCGGTAGCCACATTCCGCCTCCCAACCCCGGGAATATCCGGAACAAGATGAGAGGCTCCTGTCGCCAGTATTACCACGTCTGGCTTTAGTCTCTTAATCAATGCCGGGGTAGCTTTTCTCCCAAGCTTGACCTTTACTCCCAGCTTATTCATTTGATTTTCGAGATACCTTATCTGCTCCTTGACCGGATGCTTGAACGAGGGCACTGAGGCTGGTATCAGTTGCCCCCCCAGCTTTTTCTCTTTCTCAAACAGGGTTACATCGTGTCCCCTCAGCACCGCCACCCTCGCCGCTTCCATGCCTGCGGGCCCCCCACCGATGACGACCACCCGTTTAACCTTCTCCGCCGGCTTGATCTGGAACTCCCACTCCCTTCCTAGAGCCGCATTAACTTGGCAGTCTATGTGCCACAGATTCGAAAGGCCACCGACACAACCTTCATCGCAGTAAAGGCAAGGACGGATATCGTCCAGTCTCCCCTCAACTGCCTTCCTCGGTAACTCTGGGTCAACAAGCAGAGATCTGCCCATGGCGATCAGGTCGGCCTTCCCATCCTTGATAACCTTCTCTGCCAGTACAGGGTCACCGAGCCTGCCTGAGGCGATGATCGGTATGTCGACAGCCTTTTTAATCGCCGCCGCAAGATATACGCGACAGCCAGGGGCCATGTCGTATATTGGGTAAATCCAGGCATGCCATGCGGGTGGTGACTCGTAGATGCCTGATGTTATATCAAGGGCATCTACCCCGGCCGCCACTAACCTCTGGGCGATCATCTTGCTATCCTCGATGGTGAGACCTCCCTCGATATATTCATCGGCGCACATCCTGAATAGAATGGGATAATCAGGACCTAGCGCTGCCCTCATCCCCTCTACAATCCTAAGTGGGAATTTCATCCTCCCTTCAAAATTTCCTCCGTACTCATCCGTCCGCTTATTGGTGTGGGGAGACATAAACTGAGTAACCAAGTATCCGTGAGCTCCGTGAATTTCCACCGCATCAAACTCAGCCGCCTTGGCTCTCTGGGCAGCCAGGATGAATTTATTGATTAACTCCTCGATCTCATCAATAGTTAACTCACGTGGCATGTCGGCGCCGGTGGGCACACAGGGAATCGCCGAAGGAGCCACAAGCTCCTGACCCTCAGCGCAAACCGCCATCGAATTCTGTCTTCCCGCATGATGTATTTGCGCAGCCATCTTGGCATCATATTCATGAACAGCGTCGGTCAGGTCATGCAAAGAATTGACATATTTCCATTCGTCTATCCTTAGGGGGCTCGTACCCGCCTTACCCACAGGCCAATCAATACACATGGCATCCGTTATTATCAAACCCACCCCACCTTTAGCTCTCTCCACGTAATAATCTATTAACCTGTCGTTTACCCCACCGAGCTCGGTCCCAAGGTGAGTGTTTATGGGCGCCATGACCATCCTGTTCTTCAACTCCAGCTTCCCTATCCTGATGGGCTCAAACAGCTTCTTCAACTTAGCCATATTGATATCCCCCATATTTACCCCACTATTGACTGTATTACTGCATGCACTTCTTAAGATACTCCACGCACCTGGGCAGCTCCTCCTCGGGGTTTCCTGGAATCGCACACTCCAAAGCCATATACCCTTTATATCCAATCTCTTTCAAGGCAGCGAAAACGGCCTTGAAGTCAATATTTCCATAACCAGGCAACAACCTGCCGCTATCCGAAAGATGAACATGACGGATATATTTCCCCGCCCTTCGTATGCTCTCAGCGATATTTCGTTCCTCAATACTCATCTGGAAGGTATCAGCCACGATCTTTATACTAGGCCTGCTCACCTCTTTACAGATTCCAACAGCATCATCCAGGGTATGGAAAAAGCGAGTCTCATACCTGTTTATCGGCTCCACCACCAGCGTCGTTCTCAGCTTCTCTGCATATATCCCCACCTCCTCCAGAAGCGCGAGCAATAGACCCTTCTGGGCTTCGCCAGGAGGAGGTAACATAAAAATAGGCGGGGGCAACTGGGGTCCATATTCAGGAACCAAGAGGCTGACAGTGCCGATAGCTGCTGCTAACCTCAGCCCTTCCTTTATAGCCTCGGCCTTGGCTTGCTTCGCCTCCTCACTGTCCAAAGGGCGATAGAATGCCTCATTAACTACCATCACCGAGGATGGTTTAACCTTACTCTTGGAAGCGGCTTCCTTTATTTCCTTTTCCAGTTCAGAACCCGCACCACCCATTGCCCAGATTTCGATTCCCTCGAAACCGTACTTTCCCAGATTATCGAACTTCTCTTTCAGCGTTGTCCCCGGGACTATGGCATCGACACACGAGAGCTTCATTTTCAGCTCCTTTCTCGGCCAGCCATCCAGACTAACGCAGCTTTCTATTGATAGACTTAACCACAGAGGCAACTACGTAGTAAGTTGAGTTTCTCAAACCCATTACACAGGCCGATAACCTTGAAAAGTGAGTCGAGCGAACCATCGAATTTCATGACTGATATTGTCACAATGCCTCTGGCCCAACTTGGTAGTTTTGTATCTCTTCGACATATAGCTTCAAAAAACTCTTCGCTTTCTCCCTTGAAAATAAAGCGGGCCTATAAGTCAGAGAGATACTTAGATTCCTATTGTAGATACCCACGCAGATGCTCAGTCCCATAGGAGTTACCACAGGCGCGGAGCCAATCACATTGATAATTTTGGCGCTCCCTATGCTAGTCACTGCAGGTTCATCGGCACCTACCTTAGGCCAGAGCACCCCCATGTTGGTAATAAGAATACTATCGACATAAGTTCTAGTAATCATCAAAAACCTGCATATCATCCTCATGAATGCTAGAGGGAAACAAGAGCAAAAGTAGAAGAAGTAAACCAGCGAAAAAGCTATCCTATTTTTGGTCGCATATATATTGTCTGCCCTTACCTTCTTCAAGAGCCTCACGGGATCAACTCTGTCTTTGGGGTATGTTACCGGAGAAATCCAGGAGGCCTGATTTGCCACAATGTTCCGAAACCCTTTGGGGCTGATGTTCACCGGAGCCATTATGCGTATCTTATTACTGGTCTTTCCGTGCATGCTATTCCATTTCTCTATAACTCTATAACATGCTGCTAGAAGGATATCATGTATCTCAACACCGACTGAACTTGCTTTAGACTCAATAGACCTCATCGCTTCCGAGTCTATAATCTCAGAACACAGGTGCACTTCTTTAGAGCGTCCGAATTTATCGTGAAAAACCCTTGTCGGGGGAGGATAGATAGCTAAAACGAACCGATGGAACAGGCTAAAAAACATCTTCATATAAAAGTGCTCTACCCTGGCCCTCTCCCTATTAGCGAATTTCAGCAACTCATCGCCTTTAAGGGACATTCGTATGCCCTGCGTCGATTTGGAGTCCTCGGAAGAAAGAGCGTTATTGTAGTTGTCAAAAACTTTCCTCATGAAAACAACGGCTCGGATTCCATCTGTTGACGAGTGGTGAAAAGCGAAGACTAGACAGGATTCAACCGCATTCTTCTTCAATAGAAGAGCCCTAACAGGGAATGCTTTCCTTAAATCCATCGGCTGATTCATCCATTGCCAGAGATATTCTTCGTAGCCTATACCTTGAAGTTGGGACAGGTCCTGGACACTCAGTACGCCCTCTCCTAGATTGTCCTGTATTTCGCGGAAGTGTCTGAAGTATTTACTTCGTAGGAGTGTTCTCATTACGGGATAAGTTTCTTGGGCAGACATAATTGCCTGATTTAATCTAACATGATCGATTTCACCCTCCAGGTCTATAAACGCGTGGATAAGCGCGCGTTCACCTATGCTGTCAAGAGCTAACTCGCATTTGTCAACGCAGTTCAGGGGTATTATCTTGCTAGGTCTTCCTTCTTTTGTTCCCATAGCTTTAATAGACCTCAGTATTCATAGCAGTGCTTCTTCTATGTAGCGTAAAAATCCAGCCGAAGTATAGCATAAGAGAAACTGCAAAAAAACAAGCCGTAAAACTGAGGATTGTGAACATACTGGGGCTACACAATTGTCAGTTTTGTTGGACAAATCGTACCAAATGGCTATTTGTTAGTCAGCCATTACATGCAATAGACTATCTGCTCCAGAAGGAGGACGATCACATTGAAGCTGAAATTTCGCAGAAAATTTGGTGGCCTAAAAGGGCTTGGGTTTGGCATATGGCTTGCCTAAGTTGATCAGCAACCTCGTAACCAGTTTGACCAAAATAATCTATGGCCGAGACTTACCCTCCCAGGTAGGCCCGCTTTATATGCTCGCTGTGCGCCAGTTCTTGGCTGCTACCCTGAAGAACAATGCTTCCTGTCTCCAAGACGTAACCCTTATGGGCTACACTTAGCGCCAGGCGGGCATTCTGCTCCACCAGAATTATGCTGACGCCTTCCTTATTGATATCTCTAATAATTCGTGCTATCTCCTGCACCATTATTGGAGACAGCCCCAAGGTCGGCTCGTCCATTAAAAGCAGCCTGGGCCGGGCCATCAAAGCCCGTCCTGTAGCCAGCATCTGCTGTTCCCCACCACTCAAGTTCCTCGACAACTGATAGCGTCTCTGCTTGAGGATAGGGAACCGCTCATAGACATGGTCGATGTCTTCATTAACCTCTCTCTTATCCTTCCTCAGATAAGCGCCCATAAGCAGATTCTCCAGAACAGTCATTTGCAGGAAGAGCCTTTTACCCTCGGGCACATAACCAATGCCCAAGCGAGCTATCTGACGGGGCGATTTGCCATCTATCCTCTGATTCCTAAACCATACCTCCCCGCCGGAGGGCCGTTTGAGACCGAATATGGCTTTCAGGATGGTGCTCTTACCTGCCCCATTAGCCCCCATAATTGCTATAACCAGCCCCTCCTCAGAAACCAGAGAGACGCCTTTGAGGGCTTCGATTTTTTCATAATGTACAAACAGACTCTTCAATTCAAAGAACATCTTTAACCAATCCCTTTATGGTTAAACCGTTTGATAATTAGTGGACCTCTCCACTACCCAGATAAGCTTTTATGACTTCCTCATTCTGGCGTATCTCCGCCGGAGCGCCCTCAGCAATCTTTTGACCGTAGTTCAGCACAACCATGCGATCACAATAACTCATAGCTGCTAGCATGTTATGCTCGATGAGAAGAATTGTAACCCCCTTTTCCTTCAGTCTCTCTAGTCGCCCCATAAACAATTCTGTTTCATGAGCATTCATGCCTGTGACAGGCTCGTCAAGGAGTAGCATCTGAGGTTCAACAGCCAGCGCGATAGCTAACGACAGCGATCTCTGACGTCCATGAGGCAGGTTACCCGCCAGTTCACTCTTAAATTCGGACAACCCCGTAAACTCAAGCGCAGCCATGGCTTTGCTTTCGACCTTCCTCTCCCTCTTCAAAACGGAAGCTGTGTGAAACAGATCCTGCCATAGGCCGATGCGTGCTTGGCTATGGCAGCCGATAAGTACATTCTGTAGTACAGTAAGATCCGTGAAGAGAGTGGTCAACTGAAAAGTCCTGACTAACCCTTTTTCGGCTATCCTGTTGGGCGGTAAACCGGTAATATCCTTTCCTTTGAATAGTATCTGGCCTTTGGTGGGGGATAGAAAGCCACTGATCATATTGAAAACGGTGGTCTTACCTGCGCCGTTGGGCCCGATCAGGCCTACCATCTGGCCACTATCTATGTCCAGATCGAGACCCTGCACTGCAGATAGTCCGCCAAAGTGCTTGGTTAAGTTTCGCGTCGCTAGCAAAGGCATCTAAACTCTCACAAGCACCTTATTCATGTACTTTCGCAATCCCACTAGTCCGTCAGGGAGTAGCCAAATAGTAATGATCAGGATAAAACCGAAAACGGCTGGTTCATACTCTCTGGCAATTCGCAGAAACTCGGGTAACAGGGTCAGAATCGTGGCGCCAAATACTGGGCCGGCCAGACTGCCGATACCGCCAAACAGGGCATACAGCAGCATATAGAGTGTCTGGTGCAGTGTATATTCATACGGTGAGACATAATAATAGTAGTGAGCAAGAAAGCTACCTACTATTCCGGCAAAGGCGCAGCCGATAGCAAATGCGATGACCTTATATTTTATTGTATTGATAGCTACGCTTTCCGATAGGACATCAGATTTCCGCACAGCGGTGAGGGTCAGCCCAAACCGTGAGTGCTCCAGCCTGGACATTACCACCCATGTCAAGGATACCAGAGCCAGCGCCAGATAATAGTAATTTAGCTTTGGTCCGAAATCTACAACAGGCAAGCCGGGGATGTGAATGTAAGGTGCAGGGACATCGAGAACGCCCGTAGCCCCACCCGTCAGCCCCTTCCACAGCGTGACAATTAGCCTGAAGGCTTCAGCAAAAGCCAAGGTCAGTATAGCAAAGTACCATCCCTTTATCTTTGCCCTCAGAGCAAGGAAACCTATAACTGTAGCAACTAAAGCTGCAACTATAGCTGCCGTGGGCAAACATAGCCAGAAACTTAACCCCAACCTTGTCGCCATCAGAGCCGATGTATAGGCTCCAATGCCCATGAAAGCAGCATGACCCACATTCAATTCTCCAGCGAGAAATATTAACCTTATACTCAGAGCCAGAATTATATTACACGCAATAACAATCAGCAGATGAAGATAGCGGTCATTAAGCAGCAGTGGCACCAAGATCAAAAGCAGAGCCAAAATGAAGCAGGCTAGGATTACTTTCCAGCGTTTACTCAACACCGAACAGTCCTCTGGGCCTGACAAATAATATCAGGATGATAAGCACAAAAAAGACCAATTGGCTGGCTAGGGGGTTAGCGTAGAAAGTTATGAAACTTTCTGTCTCACCAAGAATAAGCCCGCCGACGACAGCCCCAGGTATGCTCCCCATCCCTCCCAAAATAATGATTGTCAAGCCTTTTAGTAAAGGTACACTGCCCATAAAAGGGCCTATAGGCAGAACTGTAGCCATCAAAGCGCCGGCAGCGGCAGCCAAACCGCAGCTGATAGCAAAAGCGACGGCAAAAACACCTTCAACATTGACTCCCTGTATCAGGGCTGCATCCCGGTCCTGCGTAACAGCCCGCATTGCCCTACCCATTTTCGTCCAGCGAACAAGAACAAGCAGGCCTGTAATTAAAGCAATGCAGATAAGGACAATCACTAGTTTCTCCTTGGGAATGGTCAAGTAAGTAGACCTGAGCACTCCTGAAATGGGAGAGGGGATAGCTTTTTCCTGTGTGCCGAAGAAGAATGTAGCAGCACTCTGAAGAATCAACATCAGTCCCAGAGTCAAAATCAAAGTCTTGAGCAGCTCCCGACCTACTCGGCGTAGCAGTACCTGATCCACAGCCGCTCCGAGGAGCCCTCCTGCGAGGACAGCCAGAGGAAAAGCTGCCCAATAGTTCAACCCCAACTCTACGCTGAAATAATAGGCAATATAGGCACCCAGCATATAGAATTCGCCGTGGGCAAAGTTAATTACGCGGAGGATGCTAAAGGCAAGTGTGATCCCCAACGCTATCAGCACATAGACCACACCGGAGACCAGGCCATTAACTATAATCTGGGGAACCAGTTCCATGATTTTCTAGGCAGTCCCTTTTAAAAATGCGCAACCGCCATTAAAAAGGGTACTGAGCCAACACTTCTGGTCTTGGCTCAGTACCCTTAAATTAGTCATGATATCACTCTACGATATCACTCGAACCCTAGCTCTTCGCAGGAGCATAGAATTCAGGCTCCGTTATGCCAACGGTCACCAGCTTTCCTGCCACGAAATGAGCGAACAGCACAGGAGTAATGATCTGGCGTTTAATGCCGAATAAATCTTCACCACCCCATATTGTAGGCCCATAAAGCTTGCTGTCCCACTGCATATTGGCCATAGTGTCTCGAACCTTAGTTGTATCCAGAGTGCCCGCGCTCTCAATAGCAGTCTTGAACGTATATACAGCATCATAAGCGCTGCCGGCAGCAAGCATCATCGGCGCTTCGCCGTATTTGGCGACATATGCATTGTAAAAATCCTTATACCCCTGTGTAACAAGTGTGGATTGGGGATCGCCTGCCCAGGTCAACACGCCTTCTACCACATCAGCGCCACACAGCTTCACCAGCGTTTCCGGCGGCTGAGCAGACTGGAACATGATAGCCCCTTTATACCCCTGAGTATGGAGTTCCTTCAGAATAACTGCGCCATCTCCCGTTGTGATAACACCCATGTCGATCAGGTCGGGGTTCTTTGCCAGAACCTTGAGCACTAGTGAAGAAGCATCTGTGATGCCCCGGGGAACAAACTCGCTGTCCACGACAGTAAATCCGTTATCGGTGGCAGCAACTTGTATTGATGGCACAAGCTCCTGACCACTGGCATCATCAGGGTTGATAAAGACCACATTTTTCACACCGGGAAGGAAATTGCTTTCTTTGAGCCAGGAATAGAACCCACCCAAAACTCCTGCTCCTCCATCAAAACACCTGAATGCAAAGGGCTTATCTGGCGTAGTTGCCGAAAAAGCACTAGCCATATGCTGCACTAAGATCTTGTTCTTTTCATAGGTTGGGGAAGCTCCCAGAAAGGCAGCGGAGATGATAGGCCCGACAACAAATTTGATGCCATCTGAGGCAAAGGTGGTAGCTACAGTGACCCCACCTTCAGAGGTAGCCTTATCATCCATGGAAACAATTTCAAGCGTGTATTTCTTGCCTCCCACATCGATACCACCCGCGGCATTGATCTCATCAGCCGCCATCTCCGCCCCACGGGGCATACCAACGCCAACAGGAGCTGCTGGCCCGGATAGGGGTGCACTGACCCCTATCTTTAATACCCCTGGCTGACTGCTACAGGCAATCATACTGGCAAGCAGACTCAGGACTACAATCAAGAAGAAAATTGCCGATGTTTTCTTCCCTATAAGCATCTGGTCCCTCCTTTATAATTAGTAGCTAAAGCCCTTAATGTTGAAAGAAAACTAGCACTTTGCCGATGAAATGTCAAGCGTCAGCGAACGAAACGGTGAGTTCTCACCGCCAAACAAGAAGCATCTCAGCATCTCTAGGGCGATAGTAAGATTCCTTCGCTTCGCTCCTGTTTGCAGATACAGAGCTGGAGTGTGGATCGTTAGCAAGAAGGGGAGCCAGTTTGGACACATATCGAACTCCTGTTTGAGAAAAAGCAACTCGTTCCGGCTCTGCAGCAGTTACTACTATCCTATAGAAGACCCAGGCGGTAGCTTTTGCTCTTGCTGATTTATTTGTCAACGGAGGAGGTCTTGTCAATAGGTGTGTAAATGTCAAGCAAGAGCGAGCACCTCTTCCCGTTTGATTTCTGCTCCCTCGTGTGCTTCTCCGACACCAAATCCCAGGTAGATTTGCATCAACTTCTCCGGCGC
>Ga0315282_10017863_pt1 | contig 10201 bp, 6 predicted proteins | sample YL17G07_20_MG_FD_203693 | JGI IMG/M metagenome (GOLD analysis project Ga0315282, IMG submission 203693) | Sediment microbial communities from Yellowstone Lake, YNP, Wyoming, USA - YL17G07_20 | ecosystem: Environmental > Aquatic > Freshwater > Lake > Sediment | place: USA: Wyoming | collected... | reverse complement strand
ACTGAGGATGGCGAAAGGGCCATGCTACTGCGTACACATACTACGGCGGTGAGTGCCAGGATTATTGAAAGCATGAAGCCCCCAATAAGAGTAATTGAGCCAGGTAAGGTTTACCGGTATGAGGCTAGTGATGCCACCCACGTCCCTATGTTCCATCAGATTGATGGGCTAGCTGTGGATAAGGGTATTACCATGGCTGACCTGAAGGGAACACTTTATGAATTTGCCCGCCGTTTCTTTGGTGAGGATAGAAAGGTGCGCTTCCGCTGTGACTATTTCCCCTTCGTCGAGCCTGGTGTTGAGATGGCTATAGAGTGCCTGGTTTGTAGTGGTGCTGGTTGTCGCCTGTGCGGTAACACCGGCTGGATTGAAATACTGGGGGCTGGAATGACTCATCCGCAGGTGCTCCAGCGTGGCGGTATTGACCCAGAGGTTTACACCAGTTTTGCTTTCGGTATAGGCATTGACCGTTTGCCTATGCTTCGCTACGGAATTGATGATGTCAGGCTATTCTACAGCAGTGACCTTAGATTTTTAAGGCAGTTCTGAGACTGATGAAAATTCCAATTAAATGGCTTCAAGAATATGTGGATATTAGCCTGCCCCCGGCTGATTTAGCTAACCGGCTGACTATGGCTGGCATTGAGGTCAAGGGGATGCAGGTTATTGGTGGTAATTGGGAAAATATTGTTGTCGGTCAGATAATTGCCGTTAATCCCCACCCCAATGCTGACCGCCTTAGTCTGGCTACCATAAATTCGGGCACCGAACAGCAGACCGTGGTTACTGGAGCGCCAAATCTCAGGCTTGGTGATAAGGTAGCTTTTGCCTGTGTCGGTGCTCAACTTATAGATGGGCATACCGGGCAGATATTCCGCCTGAAATCTGCCAAGATTCGTGGCGTTGTTTCCAGTGGGATGGTCTGCTCGGAAAAGGAACTGGGTATCTCTGATAGTCATGAGGGAATCATGGTTTTGCCGTCGGAGGCAGTGGTGGGCACGCCACTTACCAATTATCTGGGCGACACTATTTTTGACCTGGAGGTAACGCCTAATCGACCTGATTGCCTTTCCATTATTGGAATAGCTAGGGAGGTCGCTGCTCTCACAGGCAGGAGCTTATCTCTTCCTGAGGCTCATTATGAGGAAACGGCGCTATCTATAGACAGGCAAATATCGGTAGAGAGTGTTGACTCTGGCTTGTGCCTCAGGTATTGTGCCAGCTTAATCAGCGGGGTAAAATTAGGTGCATCTCCTAAGTGGCTCCAGCAACGGTTGCTGGCTTGTGGCATGCGCCCCATAAATAATATTGTGGATATTACTAACTACGTTATGCTGGAATACGGGCAGCCCCTGCACGCCTTTGATTATGACAGAATTAAAGGCAGAAGAATTATCGTGCGTCGGGCTACCAATGGTGAGGTTATAGTTACTCTTGATGGGGTGGAGCGTGTCCTTTCCGGAGATACGCTGGTTATTGCTGACGAGGAGCAAGCGGTAGCTATTGCTGGGGTTATGGGTGGCGCTGATAGTGAAGTGACCCAGCAGACTAAATCAATACTACTGGAGGCGGCTAATTTTAATCCGGCAAGCATTCGCCAAACAAGCGGGGCATTGTCTTTAACTAGTGAAGCTTCTATGCGATTTGAAAGGGGGATTCGTCCTGAACTGACCTTGCCCGCCCTTAAACAGGCTACCCAGTTGATTACTCAGTTAGCCGGTGGTGAAGCGGCTAAGGGTTTGGTTGATGTTTACCCCGGTAGGTTAGACCAGGAGCCTATCTCGCTGTCAACCGACAAGGTAAAGCAGATTCTGGGCGCTGAGTTCAGTCTTGACCAGATAGTAAACGCTCTGGCTTCCTTGGGCTTTGATTGTAAGCTGACTGACTCACAAATCTTGGTTACTGCTCCTTATTGGCGGAGCGATATACATCAGGCGGTTGACCTTGTAGAAGAGGTAGCTCGTATTATTGGCTATGATAAAATTCCGACTACCATGTTTAGCCAACCAATACCCAGACGAGACCGTGCTCCCATCATCAGCCTTAAGCAGGAGGTGAGGAGTAGCCTTGTAGGTTATGGCTTCCAGGAGGTAATTACCTATTCGTTAACCAGCTGGAAGATACTAAGCAAGCTGCTACCTGAACCCCACCCCCTTGAAATTATGCCTCTTCGTGTGGTTAACCCTATGACCGCAGACCAGGAATATCTTCGTCCTAATCTGCGAGCTAACCTTCTAGCTGTCCTCTCGTCAAACAGAAGACACGAAGATGGTGGTATTAGGCTCTTTGAGCTGGGCAGGGTATATTTGCCGCGAACGAATGACTTACCTGACGAGCCTGAGCTATTGTGTGGCATACTAAACGGACCGAGGCTGGAAGAATGGTGGCAAGGAGGGGATGAGTTATTTGACTTCTTTGATGCTAAAGGGGTGGTGGAGGGCTTGCTCAGTCAGTTAGGTGTGGAAGCCACCTTTGAGGAAAGTAATGATGAAGGTCTAACTCCCGGTAAACGAGCGGACATAGTAACTGCTGGTACTAAAGTTGGTGTTTGCGGTGAGTTACATCCTAAAGTATCGGAGGCTTTTGAAATTTCCGGGGCTGTTTACCTTTTTGAGATTAGCCTGACTGCGCTTTTGCCTTTTATCAAGGGTCACAGGATGTTCCAGCCAATACCACGGTTTCCTGCTATTGTCAGGGATATGGCTCTGGTTATTGATGCTGGAATAACCCATCGGGAAGTACAGGACATTATCAAGGGCTTTCCGCTGGTGAATAAGGTTACTTTATTTGATGTCTATGCTGGGGAACAAGTTCCACCGGGCAAGAAATCCCTTGCCTATAGAATTGTCTTCCAATCTCCAACTCATACCCTGACTGATGAAGAAGTTAATGAGGTTCAGCAGCAAATCCTAGATAAGCTATCCAGCGAGCTTGGGGCTACCCTGCGCACGTGATACCAGTTCCTTAAGCTCTGCGGTTATCCCCTCTAGTGACACCAGCTGAGATTCTTTTTCTGAGCGCTTTTTTATCTCCGCGCTATTCTTTTCCAGAGTGCGTGGGCTGATAGTAACCCGGAATGGTATTCCTAAAAGGTCGGCATCATTGAACTTTACTCCGGGGGATTCGTTACGGTCGTCAAAAAGCACCTCAAGTCCCTGTGCTTCAAGATTGGCATAAAGGTTTTCAGCAGTAGCCGCCACTTTAGGATTTTCCATATATAACGGGCAAAGGTAGATGTGATACGGGGCAATGGCTAACGGCCAGATAATGCCTTTATCATCGTGGTTCTGTTCTATGGCTGCTGCCAGTAACCTGCCAAGACCTATGCCATAACACCCCATGACAATGGGACGAGATACGCCATTAGGGTCAATGAAAACTGCCCCCAATTTCTCACTAAGGAAGATGCCAAGCTTGAAGACATGCCCTACCTCAATTCCACGCGTAGATAATAGTTTCTCGCCACACTTTGGGCATCCTTCCCCGGCTTGAGCCCGGGCTATATCGGCTATCAGGTCAACCTTAAAATCCCTGGGGTAGTTGACATTCCTGTAGTGGGTGTCAGGTTTATTGGCTCCGGCAACAAAGTTTGTCCCCGAGGTTATAGAATCATCGGCGATAATTTTAATGCCACTTATGCCTATCGGTGAGGCTGAGCCAGCTACTATACCCGCTTTTATCACCTCGGCTTCACTCGCCAGACGGAGCTCAGAGCAGTGCAGAGCGTTCTTTAGTTTTACCTCATTTACCTCAATATCGCCTCTAATAACTACAAAAACTAGCTCGCCGTCAGCGATATAGAATACTGCTTTCAGGGTGTGACTCTGAGGCACCTTCAGAAAGCGGGATACCTCTTCAATAGTGCAAAACCCTGGCGTTGATACCTCTTCTATGGGTAATGGTTTCCCGCTCTCTATCTTGCTTTTAATGCTTCCCGCCTTCTCAGCATTAGCTGCGTATTGGCAATTACTGCAATAGATAATTTCATCTTCACCAGAGTCAGTGATAACCATAAACTCGTGGGACTCTTTGCCACCAATGGCACCACTATCGGCTTCAACCAAAAGGGCAGGTAAACCGCAGCGAGCATAAATGTTCTGATACGCCTGGAGCATCGTTTGATAGCTCTGGTTTAGTCCCTCTTCATCGGCATCAAAGCTATAGAGGTCTTTCATGGTAAACTCGCGAACCCGCAGTAGTCCACCTCTGGGGCGGGGTTCATCACGGAACTTAGTCTGGATTTGATACAGGAGTAGTGGCAGGTCGCGGTAGCTCTGCACATTGTGGCTGACAAGCTCGGTGATGACCTCTTCGTGGGTTGGTCCCAGGGCTAGCTTGCGCTCTTTACGGTCGGAGAGAGTAAATAAACCTTTGCCAAAAGCAAGGTCTCGCCCTGTTTGCTGCCATAGCTCAAGAGGCTGAAGGACGGGCATCATCAATTCCTGTCCACCAGCAGCATCCATCTCGTCGCGGATTATATTTTCTATCTTTTTGAGCACCCTCCACGCTAGTGGCAGGTAAGAGTAGACACCAGCAGCTACCTGATGTATCATTCCTGCTTTTAGTAATAGCCGGTGGCTGGCTGTTTCTGCCTCAGCCGGCGTTTCTCTTAAGGTCTTACCAAATAGTTTTGATATACGCACTTTCTGTCCTTTTTACCAATTCTTAATAAGTCTGCCCTCTTTATCCTTCATGATTCCTGCAACAGCGAGAATGAAGTCAACAGTAGCCCAAATCCCAAGTCCTCCCAGAGTAATAAGCATTGCAATTGCTGTTCCAATCTTGCCTAAGTAGAATCGATGAGCGCCAAATTCTCCCAGAAAAAATGCAAACAGGGTAGTGGCAAGTCTTGATTTGGGCGAAATTTCTTCCATCTTGAGCCTCCTTTTTTAGAGTTATTTATCTACCCCATCCCCTTAATCCCCCTCTCCATGATAGGAATATCTTCCTTGCATGAGGGGGGAGGTAATTTTTTGAAGGGGCAAAGCCCCTCTAAAACTTTCTTTAGAGCTTATAATACTACCAGATTATTCCTGTGCACTACTCAAGCTGTCCAGTGCCTTGGATAACAAAGAAATAGCGGGAAGGCATTAGAATCACCGCTTTGTTAACTCTCCTTCTAAGGGAGCACCTTCCTTTACGCCTATCCTCTAATTGAATCACGTACCTATCACCATCAGGAATGCGAAGGTTGTCGGTGAGGGTTAGTTCTCCCCACCACTTTTCCAGATTACCCTCTATGGTTAGCTCCTCATGGATTTTATAGCTAACTTTTGAGATAAGTTTTTGGCTGTGAGCCTCGTAGAGTTTGCCTTTCCCAAGGGTAGTGTGTATGCCCATCTGAGCCTCCTCGTCTATAATACTACCAGATTATTTCGATGCACTACTTCTGAGCCATAGTCATAGCCAAGCAAGGTAGCAATTTTCCTAGAGTGTGCCCCTTTAATAATGCCAATATCAGCCGAGCTATAGTTGGTTATGCCACAACCAAGGCGAGACCCCTGAAGGTCGTAAATATTGACTATGGCGCCACGCTGGAACTGACCCTCAACCTGCTTAATGCCGGCTGCCAGCAGGCTCCGCTTCTGCTTTTTTAGCGCCAAGGCTGCCCCGGAATCTACCATCAGCTTACCTCTGGTTGAAAGACCACTGAGCATCCAGCGTTTACGACTCTCCAGCTTGCTACTGGTGGGTAAGAAACGAGTGCCTAAAGCCTCACCGGCGACCAGTCTTAAGATAATATCTGGCTCCCTGCCATCGGCGATGATTACAGTTACGCCAGAGGCAGTAGCTAGCTTGGCTGCCTCTATCTTGGTAACCATACCCCCCATCCCCAGGCGGCTGGAGGTATCAGCTGCCATGCGCTCAATTTCTGCGTCTATCCGCTCCACCTGTGAAATAAGCTTAGCATCGGGATGGCGGTGTGGGTCGGCAGTGTACAACCCAGCAGTATCAGTAAGTAGCAGGAGGAGGTCAGTGTCAATCAGGTTGGCTACCATGGCTGACAGATTATCATTATCGCTGAATTTAGCCTCTTGAATTTCGTCCACTGCCACCACATCGTTCTCATTGACAATGCACACTACCTGCAGCTCCAGCAAAGCCAGAAGGGTATTGCGTGCATTTAGATAACCAGCACGGTCGGAGAGGTCAGCCTTGGTAAGCAGGGCTTGAGCCACAGTGATGCCATACTGGCTGAATAGCTGCTCGTAGACATACATTAGGCGACTTTGCCCCACTGAAGCCATTACCTGCTTAAAAGGAATACCTTTAATCTTTTTGGTTATCCCCAATTTATGTCTGCCTGAAGCTATTGCCCCCGAGGAAACAATAAGCATCTCCAGACCCTGCTGGTGAAGCTTTGCCACCTGAGCAACCAAGTTTGACATTGTGTCTTGGTTAATGTGGTCGCTGCCGCCAGTAAGTAGACTGGTGCCAAACTTAGCCACTATCCGATGATAGTGCACATTGGTTAGGTCAGATTTTCTACTCTTGACTCCACCCATTTACCACCCCAACTGAGCAAACTTGCTACATTATAGCAAGCCGAGACAGGTTGGGCAAGAAGTTGAGCTTGTTCAGCTATTATTACTGTGCTAGAATTTTTGTGGAGGGCTAGTCCGTTTCGGCTAGCCCTAAAGGCGTTTGGGGGAGAAAATGCAATTAGATATAACCCAGCTACTGCATCTCATTGAGGAGATGTCTATCTATCGCCGGCTTGTAGAAGCACTACGGCAGCATAGTAACAGCGGAGTAGTATTACTTGATGCGGCTAAGCCCTATCTTATCGCTGCTCTGTATTACAGCTTGAGGCTACCTATACTGGTAGTTACTGCACAGCCGGAAAATAGTAAAAAAATCTATGAACAGCTTCTAACTTGGTGCAATTCGCCCCAAATAAAACTTCTCCCTGAACCGGATGCCCTACCCTATGAACATATTGTTTCCGATACCTCTACCGAGTTAGAGAGGATACAAGTGCTATCGGCTTTAGCTAATACTGAGCCAAATATAGATGCGCCCCTAATTGTCGCTTCCGCCCCGGCATTTATGCATAAGACACCCCTGTATAGTGATTTCACCTCAGCTTGCCACACAGTAAGGGTGGGAATGACTATTGAGCCGTTTGAACTATTAAACAGGTGGCAAACTATAGGCTATAAAGTGGGAAATATAGTAGAGGTACCGGGCACGGTAAGTCATCGGGGTGGCATCATTGACATCTACCCGCCAACAAGCGATTTGCCCGCCAGGCTGGAGTTCTTTGGCAATACTGTAGAAAGCATCCGTCTCTTTGACCCGGCAAATCAGCGCTCACAAAAATCAGTTTCATCCGTAGCTATTTGTCCCGCCACAGAGTTCCTGATACCCTTATTAAGCAGCAGACCGGAACTAGAGCAAGTCCTAAATAGTATTGATTTATCTGGTTGTACCACTGAGGTGAATCAGCAATTCAGACAAGACCTGGCTATGCTGCTTGACAGAGAGATGCCCGACAATATGCAGTTTTACGCCTCATTATTTAATAAGGGCAGCATTCTGGATTACCTGCCCCGGGATGCTCTTCTGGTGTTTGATGAACCGCTGAACATTAAGCGAGCAATGGCAGACTTTGATGCTGAAGCCAGCGAGTTGCGTGCTGAGAAGGTGGAGTGGGGAGAGCTGCCGTTTAATTTTCCCAGACCATATTTCACCTGGGAAGAGCTGGAGCCAGAGGTAGGGAAGAGGCAGAGCCTACTGCTCACTACCTGGGATGTCAGCGACAATGAACCACTATACCGGCTAGATTTCGCTCCCGTCCCTAGCTATGCTGGGCAGCTACCGATGTTTATCAAAAAGGTTAAGCAACTCCTAGACCAAAAGCACAGGCTTATAATTATCAGCCATCAGGCAAGTCGACTAGCCGAGCTACTTGATGAGGAAGATATTATTTCCTCAGCTGTAACAGAAATAAGACAAACGCCTGCGCCCGGCTCGCTAACGCTGGTTCAAGGCTCAATAGCTGAAGGCTGGGTAATGAATAATGATACCCACCTGTTCACCGATGCTGAAATCTTTGGTTTTGTTAAGCAACGGCGACTGCTGAAAAGGCGACCGTTGCCACGCCATAAGCTCGCTATTGACCTGGTCCCGGGCGACTATGTAGTGCATGTTGAGCATGGTATTGCCAAGTTTGCTGGTGTTACTACGATGAGCATAAATGGCAGTGAAAAGGAGTATCTGGTTTTAGTATATGCTGCTGGTGATAAGCTCTATGTCCCCACCGATCAGATAGACCGGGTCAACCGCTATATCGGTGCTGGCGAACAACCCCCGACCTTGAACCGACTGGGCACTCAGGAATGGACAAGAACTAAGCAAACAGTCAAAAAAGCAGCCGAGGATGTAGCTCAAGAACTACTGGGGCTCTATGCCGCCCGGGAAGTCGTGCCCGGCTTTGCCTTTTCCCGTGATACAGTATGGCAGCAGGAGCTTGAGGCTTCTTTTCCCTATGTTGAGACCCCTGACCAGATAGAGGTGCAGCGCCAGGTGAAGGAGGATATGCAAAAAGCCAAACCCATGGACAGGCTAGTCTGCGGGGATGTCGGCTACGGCAAGACTGAAGTGGCTATCCGTGCTGCCTTCAAAGCGGTGATGGATAATAAGCAGGTGGCAGTATTGGTGCCGACTACTGTCCTAGCTGAGCAGCACTTTTCCACCTTCAGCCAGAGATTGGAAGCCTTCCCGATAAAAATTGAGGTTTTGAGTCGATTTCGCTCTCCAAAAGAGCAGAAGGCTGTTCTTGAGGGACTGGCTAATGGCACGGTGGACATCTGTATTGGCACTCACCGCCTGCTGCAAAAGGATGTGGTGTTCAAGAATCTGGGATTGCTAATTATTGATGAAGAGCAGCGCTTTGGCGTAAACCATAAAGAATATCTGAAAAAGATGAGGCAGGAGGTGGATGTTCTCACCCTCAGCGCCACCCCTATCCCCCGCACCCTCCATATGTCTCTCGTCGGGGTGAGAGATATGAGCACCATGGAGACTCCTCCTGAAGACCGCCTACCCATCAAAACCTATGTTGCCGAATATGATGAACGGCTAATCAGGGAGGCTATTCTAAGAGAGCTAGAACGTAATGGTCAGGTCTTCTTTGTCCACAATCGGGTGCAGAGCATAGCTTTTGTCGCCAGCAAGCTCCAGTCTATAGTGCCCGAGGCGAAAATAGCTATCGCTCATGGCCAGATGCCTGAGGAAGAGCTTGAGAAGGTGATGGCTGACTTTGCCCGGGGCAAAAGTGATATTCTGGTATGCACCAGTATCATTGAGTCAGGGCTGGATATGCCCAATGTTAACACTCTGATTGTTAATCAGGCAGATAAATTTGGTCTGACGCAACTGTATCAGCTTCGTGGTCGGGTGGGGCGTGGTGCCAACCTTGCCTATGCTTACTTTCTCTTTGACAAAGGAAAGCGCCTAACGCCAACGGCTGAGAAACGGCTAAGGACGATATTTGAAGCTACGGAGCTTGGGGCTGGTTTTGGCATCGCCATGAAAGACCTTGAAATCAGGGGGGCGGGAAGCCTGCTCGGGACAAAGCAGAGCGGGTATATCAGCGCCGTTGGTTTCAGCTTATACTGTAGGCTGCTGGCGGAGGCAGTGGAGGAGCAAAAGGCAAAGCGGGCTGGTATTATGGTAAGTAAACCCTCCTGCCTCCCATCTCCAACCATAGACCTGCCCCTGCGAGCCTATATACCGGAGGAATATGTACTTGACATAAATACAAGGCTGTCTCTCTACCAGAGCTTGGCAAAGCTGGACAAGGTGGAGCAAGTGGAAGATATGGCTCAGGAGTTCAGCGACCGGTTTGGCGACTTGCCAGTAGAGGTAAAGAACCTGCTTTACGCAGTGAAGATTAAGATTCTGGCAGGCAAAGCGGGCATTGAGTCCATCGCCACCGAGGAAGGGCAGATTATACTCAGGCTGTTTGAAGGCATGCAGTTTGACAAGCAGAAACTTGCCCCCATCTTAAAAGACGGGATAAAAGTAGGCACAACCCAGCTCCGACTAAACCTCAAACGGCTGGGGAAGGACTGGCAGAAGGTGCTGGAGGATATATTAAAAAGGATAAGGTGATATAATAGCAAATAGGGAGGGGCAAGATGTCTAAAGAGAAACGTGCTGATAAAGACAATGACGAAAAGAAAGCCAAAGATAC
>Ga0315282_10017862_pt1 | contig 10202 bp, 9 predicted proteins | sample YL17G07_20_MG_FD_203693 | JGI IMG/M metagenome (GOLD analysis project Ga0315282, IMG submission 203693) | Sediment microbial communities from Yellowstone Lake, YNP, Wyoming, USA - YL17G07_20 | ecosystem: Environmental > Aquatic > Freshwater > Lake > Sediment | place: USA: Wyoming | collected... | reverse complement strand
GCTTATGGTGTGGTGCAAAGGAATGCGATGAGGGGCTGGGAGAAGGGCGAAGATTTCAAAACCCTTCTCTCTCGGGACGAAGAGATCAAACGCCTCCTCAGCCAAGAGGAATTAGACGCTGCCTTCGATGTTCGGGGTCATCTCAAACACGTGGATGATATCTTCCGAAGGGTATTTGGAGATTCATAAGATGAAAAAGGATCAAAAACCTTCTCCCAACTTGAGAGATCTCCTCGGAATCAAAGAACCATCGGATCGAGGTGGAAAGAAACCCCTCCTGAAAAGAACTCATTTCACGATCTGGTATTTTGTCATCGCCTTCCTCATCATCCTGCTCGTCCAGAATTACATCGTTACAAGAAAGACCGAGGATGTGATCCCTTACAGTGAATTTAAGGAGTCCTTAAGGACTGGGAAAATCAAAGATCTCACCATCACTCAAGAATCGATCTCCGGGGAAAGGGAAACTGGGAAAGGCCTCCGAAGATTTCAGACGGTACGGGTGGAGGATTCGGATCTGGTGAAGGATTTGGAGACCTACCATGTGAAATATACTGGGAAGATAGACAGTAAATGGCTCACCAATATCCTCTCCTGGATTATTCCTCTCATCTTCTTCTTCTTCATCTGGAGAATCCTCTTCTCTCGCATCGGACCGGAGACGAGCGTGATGTCATTTGGAAAGAGCCGTGCTAAAATCTATGCGGAGAAGGAGAAGAAAATCACCTTCTCCGATGTGGCTGGGATCGACGAGGCCAAAGAGGAATTGAAGGAGGTCGTGGAATTTCTCAAAACCCCGGGAAAGTTTCAACGCCTAGGCGGGAAGATTCCAAAGGGGGTACTCCTCGTAGGGATGCCCGGGACAGGGAAGACCCTGCTGGCACGGGCTGTGGCTGGGGAAGCCAATGTCCCATTTTTCTCCATCAGCGGTTCTGATTTTGTTGAGATGTTTGTCGGGGTAGGAGCAGCGAGGGTCAGGGATCTCTTTGGACAGGCTCAAAACCATGCCCCCTGTATTATCTTCATCGATGAACTGGATGCCTTGGGAAAGGCACGGGGGGTCAATCCCATGGGCAGACACGATGAACAGGAGCAGACCCTCAATCAGCTCCTGGCAGAGATGGATGGTTTCGATCCCAACACAGGGGTGATCATCATGGCAGCCACCAATCGACCTGAAATTCTCGACCCCGCCCTTCTCAGACCAGGAAGGTTCGACCGGCATGTCTTAGTTGACCGTCCTGATATTAACGGTCGGGAGGAGATTTTGAAGATCCACACCCGAAATATCAAATTGTCTCCGGATGTCGAATTGAAAGTGATCGCCTCAAGAACGCCTGGATTTGTGGGTGCCGACCTTGCCAATATCGCCAATGAAGCCGCCCTGCTCGCCGCCCGTAAGAACAAAGAATCGGTGGAAATGGCCGATATTGAGGAAGCGATCGATCGAGTGGTCGCAGGATTAGAAAAGAAGAACAGGCTGATGTCGAAGAAGGAGAAGGAGATTGTGGCCTTTCACGAATCCGGCCATGCGATTGTCGCCTCCCTTTTACCGAACGCTGATCCGGTACGTCGAATTTCCATCATCCCGAGAGGAATCTCCGCATTGGGCTACACGCTTCAACTGCCCACAGAGGATCGATATTTAATGACCAAAACAGAACTTCTGGACCGCACGGCTGTCCTGTTGGGAGGGAGGGTCGCCGAGGAGATCACCTTCGGTGAGATCTCCACCGGTGCCCATAACGATCTGCAACGGGCTACCGACATTGCCACCAGCATGGTGAAAGAATATGGGATGAGTGAAAAACTGGGCTATGTCACTTTCGAGAAGGAAAAGCAACCCCTCTTTCTTCCCTCTTCCTTATTTCCCTCAAGGGAATACAGTGAAGACACGGCCAAACAGATCGACGAGGAAGTGAAGAAGATTGTGGACGAGACCTATCGTAAGGCAAAAGAGATTCTTATGGCTAAGAAAGGTGAACTGGGAGAACTCGCCCGTCTCTTACTGGAAAAAGAGGTGGTCGAGGAAGCGGATCTGAAGAAGATTCTCCAACTCTCGGCATGAAGAGAATGATAAAGCATATTTTCAAACACCTTCGGACAAAGATCTTTGCAGGAATCCTGGTCGTTCTTCCCCTCGGGATCACCTTCCTTGTCCTGAAGTTTGTCTTCAATACCCTGGATAATATTCTCGGCCCACTGATGCCCCACATAACGATCTACCCCTTTAATCGAGAGTTTTCCATCCCTGGGTTGGGAATCATCGGCTTCTTCCTCTTGCTCTACCTGATCGGAGTGATCGCCACCAATGTTTTGGGCCACAAACTGGTCACTTGGGGAGACTACCTTTTCAAAACTATCCCAATTGTAAAGAATATCTATACCTCTTCCAAACAATTGACCGATGCCTTCTCTGCCTCTCGAAAAGGTTCTTTCCGTCAGGCCGTCTTTGTTGAATTCCCACAAGAAGGAAATTATATGCTTGGTTTTGTGACGAACGAACTGACCGATCTCAAAGACCAGAAGAAGGTGACCGTTTTTATCCCTACGGCCTTCGTCCCGCCCCAGGGTTTTCTCCTCTTTCTTCCTAAAGAAAAGATCATCCCTTCCCGTATGTCCATTGAAGAGGCAATAAAATCCATTATGTCAGTGGGAATCGTCACTCCTCTTAACCTTTCTGTTCTATTATCCAGGATGGAATCGGAAAAGGAATCGATTGAAAATTTCAAAGAGATGAATTACCTTAATTCAAAAATTGAAGGAGGTCCTTAACCATGGAAGCCCTCACGCTTCTTATTGCAGTGATCGCGCTTATCATTGCTATCCTCGCCTACCAGCGCACGGGAGGAACCGCTGACCTGGCACGAAAGATAGAATCAGGCGTTTCCTCCGAAGATTTAAAAAAACAGATGGCCGCGTTGACGACGATGACCGATGCCTTAAGAGAAAAAACTGCCGATGCATTGGATCGATTGGAGAGGGTCATCCGGAAAACAGAAAAGGGCGAATAAACCGAACAAATCATTTCAAATGCCAAAGTTCATGGTTCGGCAAGCTCACCATAGATCGTCCTTTAGCATATTCAGGATGTCGTCCTGAGCCTGTCGAAGGATGAAATTTGACATTTCTAAGGAATGGTCGCGGACGGTCCTGGACGTAGGCATCTCATATCGTGAAGATGTTGACAAGGTCATTGACCTCCTTTCTCAGATCGGAAGAGAATTGTAGGTAGAAGAACCTTAGAAAAGTGCTATTCTTGAACCCCTTCAAAGCCTGGCGATTGAGCAATTCGGAGAATCCCAATTGGTCATTCGCATGATGGTCAAGACGGTACCTCTGAAGCAATGGGACGCGGGAAGGGAGTTACGGAAAAGGGTCAAAAAAAGATTTGATGAAAAAGGAATTCAAATCCCATTCCCTCACCGAGTCGTGCTCTGGGGAGACAAGGATAATAGTGAGAAATCCAAATGCCAAAATCCCTGCCTGTCCGGCAGGCAGGCAAATGTCAAATGAAGAGCAGAAAATTCAAAATTCCTCTCTGTTGCAGACAGACAAACGGCAAATAAATTTCCCCTCACCCTTCCCCTCTCCCCACTGGGGAGAGGGAGGGGGGGAGGGGGGCAAAAGTGTTAGAAGGAAATTCTCAGATTTATTGGGTAAGAATTTAAAATTAAGGTTTTGACATTGATTTGAACTTTGGAATTTGATCTTTGACATTTGTCATTAAATCGCATGTTTTGCATGGGTATTGAGGCTTAAATGGATGATCCCCTACGCGTCCTCTTTGTAACATCAGAGGCTGTCCCTTTTGCCAAGACAGGGGGGTTGGCCGATGTAGCAGGTGCACTTCCCAAATTTCTTAAGGCCCTCGGATGTGATTTGAAGGTGGTAATGCCCTATTACCGGATGGTCAAGGAGTCCGGGCATCCCGTCCAACACCTGGGGGAGGAGATTGAGGTCCTCTTGGGCGATGAGGTTCTTAAGGCCGATATCTATCAAGGCCAATTGGACCAGGACATCCCGGTTTATTTCATCGGTCGGGATGAGTTCTTTGATAGGGAATACCTCTACAACACACCCAGGGGAGACTATTTTGACAATGCAGAACGTTTCATCTTCTTCTCCAAAGCAGTGCTCAACCTCTGCCAGCTCATGTCATTTTCACCTTCAATCATTCACCATCATGAATGGCAAACCGGTTTGATCCCAGCCTATCTCAGATCGATCTACCAGAACGACCCCCTCTTCTCCCATACGGCAGCGGTGTTCACGATCCACAACATCGCCTATCAGGGAATATTTAAGAAAGAGAAGTTCTGTCTCACCGGTCTTCCCGTAGAAATGTACAATCCGGAAGGAATCGAATTTTGGGAACGGATCAACTTCATGAAGGCAGGGATCGTTTACGCCGATGTGATCAATACGGTGAGTCAAAAATATAGCGAGGAGATCCAGACCTCTGAATACGGTTATGGACTGGAAGGGATCTTGAGAAAGCGAAAGGACGACCTTTACGGCATCCTCAACGGTGTGGACTACGAGGAGTGGGATCCCTCTCATGACACTCACCTGATCGCGCGCTATAACCCCCAAGATCTCTCGGGAAAGAGAGAATGTAAAAAAGATCTCCTTAAAGAATTCAATCTTCCTCCTTCCCTTGAGAACTTTCCTCTCCTGGGGATGATCTCCAGGCTGGCAGATCAAAAAGGATTCGACCTTTTGGCAGAAATTCTGGATGAACTGTTCACCCTGGATGTCGGGTTCGTTCTTCTCGGAACAGGAGAACAGAAATACCACGATCTCTTCACCGAGGTTGCTCGCAAATATCCACAAAAAGCCGGGATCCGAATCGCCTATGATGACCGATTGGCTCACAAAATCGAAGGCGGAGCAGATTTCTTCCTGATGCCCTCGAAATATGAGCCCTGTGGTCTGAATCAAATCTATAGCCTGAGATATGGAACAATCCCGATCGTCCGAGCTACCGGAGGACTTGACGACACCATTGTGAACTACGACCCCGTGACAGGAAAAGGCAACGGGTTTAAATTCGTCCGTTATGATGCCAAGGAATTCCTCAATCAGATCAAGGTGGCTATCGGTTTTTATTCTCAGCCGAAGCAGTGGAAACAACTGCTTCGGAATGCCATGACAGCGGACTTCTCTTGGCAAAGATCGGCTAACTTATACCTTCAACTCTATCGAAAAGCTTTGGAGAAGAAGGGAGGGACATTGTAAATTGCAAATTGCAAATTTAAAATCGAGAATTAAAATTTCCCTACTTTTCTTTCTTATTCCGAACCTCCTCTATGCCAAAACCCCTCCTTTCAAAAATTTTGACCATCCCAGACTGATTGAGACAGGAGAGTTGGTGGCCCTCGTGGATCATCCCTCTCTCCGCATCGTTGATATGCGGACTTCCCTCCTCGACTATCTCAAAGGCCATATTCCAAACGCTATCTTTCTCCATTCTGAAAATCTTCTGGTTCCCCGAATTGGAATTCCTGCCCAAGCACCCGATCGAATCTCCTTGGAAAAATTAATAGGAGACTATTTAAGTGTCTCAAATGATATGTGGGTGATCCTCTATTCAGAAAAATCGAATCCTAATGCGACCTTCCTCTTATGGGTCTTAGACTTTTTAGGCCACAAAAGAGTTGGGATTTTGAACGGTGGCTGGGAAAAATGGGTCTCGGAAAAACATCCCATCACCCAATCCTATCCTTCACTCCTTCCTAAAAAATTCTTCGGAAGAGTGAAACGAGAGATCCTGGCTGAAAAAAACTGGGTTCGAGATCAACTTTCGTCAAAGGATGTGGTGATGGCAGACGCCCGGTCGCCAAAAGAATACAGCGGTGAAGAGGGCGAGGAGATCCGCAGAGGCCATATCCCCGGAGCCAGGAATATATTTTGGGAGACCACTTTAGAAGGGGATGAAGTAAGGGTCTGGAAGAAGAAAGAGGACCTGGAAAAACTCTTTGCAGAATCAGGGGTCGTGAAGGATAAAGAGATTATCGTCTACAGCCTTACAGGAAGGAAAGCCAGCCATGTCTACTTCACTCTGAAATATGTTCTGGGGTTTCCCAATATTCGTCTCTATCGGGGATCATGGGTGGAGTGGTCAGCCGATAAAAACTTACCGATCAAAACGGGGATGGATCCTTAAAGAATTTTATTTATATAAAACTTTCAGAATATTATCATGCAAGATTTTTCTTTTCCACCACTGAATGATGGAATAACCACTTTCCTGACATTTTGGCATAAAACTTGCTCTTTAAATCTAATATCAATGAGTGGCCTTTTTCAATTTATCTTTAACGTGATCTCTCCATTTTGTTGGGTGAAGAAATAAGGATAAATTTGGACACTTTTTACGAAATTGTACATGAGATCGAAATAAAATCCAAAAGAGAGCTCTGAAAAACTACTAAACGCTCTCTTGAGATTTCTGGACTTTTTCAGAAATCTCCAAAATTTAACTTGACAAAACTGAATGGTCTATGCCATTTTTTTATAAACTTTTCTCTTTCATCATCTCTCCCCAAATCGATTCGTGTCCTTTGGAGAAATTTTTATGATATACAAGATCTTGTCGGTGGGGATAATCCTTTTTCTCTTTTCTTCATGCTTGCCCCGCATGGGTTTCCTCCCTGAAAAAACCCGTAAGGATCTCCTTCCAACCACCGAGACACAAACTTCCCTCTTTACCCAGGTAGAATTAGAGGAATTCTTTTCCAACGAAACCCCTCCTTCTCAAATGGAAGCATCAACACCTTCCTCTTCTCCGTCGATGTATGAGCTTTCTGTCGGAAGTTTGGAACTTCCCATCAGCGATGAATCCAATGACGATTTTAATCTCGAGATCCTCCCTGGAGATCAACCGAAAAAGGCACCGGACTTCGACATCCCTATTGTGATCAATGCGAGGGTCGAACAGTTCATCCAATATTTTCAAACAACGGCGAGAAATCGCTTCTCCAGCTGGCTTGCCCGATCTGAAAAATACATCCCCTTCATGAGAAGTCTTTTGAAGGAGAATGGCCTTCCTGAAGATCTTGTCTATCTCGCTCTCATCGAGAGCGGCTTCAACCCTTACGCCTATTCAAGGAGTAAAGCCTCTGGACCGTGGCAATTCATCTATCTCACAGGGAGAAGATACGGTTTAAAGGTGAATTGGTGGGTCGATGAGAGGAGGGATCCTGAGAAGTCAACGATTGCAGCCGCCAAATATCTTAAGGACCTCTACGATATGTTCGAATGTTGGTATCTTGCTGCAGCCGGCTACAACGCAGGTGAAAAAAAGATCGTCAATGCGATGAAACGCTATCGGACAGAAGACTTTTGGGAACTGGCCAAATACCGATATTTGAAGCAGGAAACCAAAGACTATGTCCCCCAGATGATCGCCGCAGCCCTCGTCGCTAAAGACCCAGAGAAATATGGGTTCACCGACATCGAATATCAAGACCCTCTCCACTATGAAAAGGTGCGGGTGCCTGAATTGACAGACCTTCTTCTCATCGCCAAAGCCTGTGAGACCTCCATTGAAGAACTGAAGGATCTCAACCCCGAGCTATCGAGATGGTGCACCCCTCCCAACAGCCCGGATTACGAGATCAAACTCCCCATTGGAAAGAAAGAACTTTTTCTTAAGAATCTTGAAACCCTTCAACCGATCGGAAAGGCTCAATTCAGAATTCACTCCGTGAAAAAAGGGGAGTCGCTCCAACGCATTGCCAGATTTTATCGGGTTGATCTGGAACCCATGCTCGAAATCAATCGGTTGAATAAGACGAGCCGTCTGTCTTCTGGGATGGAGCTCCTGATTCCCATTCCGAAAACGCAGGATTTGAAACCTCTCTTGACAGCTCAGAAAAAGTTCAATGGAAAGAATCGAAACCCCAAACCCGAGGAGATGATCTACACCATCAAGAAGGGCGATACCTTATGGAGCATTGCCAATGAGATGGGAGTGAATATCGGCGCCCTCAGCCGGTGGAATAACCTTCACCCGGAAAAGAAGCTCATTCCAGGGGATAAATTAAAGATCAGAATGATCAACGCCCCTCACCCATCCGATGAACCTCTCAAGAAGAAGGACGGGAAAGAAATCATCTATGTGGTGAAGGGAGGAGATACGCTTTGGGGGATTGCCAAAAAACATAATATTACCATTGCGGAAATCAAAACTTGGAATCATCTCAATAAAACGGACCGAATCCGCCCTGCAGACAAATTGAAATTGAGGGTAGGAACGCTCAAATCTTCAACTCTAAATTGATCATATCCCCTCTTGAAAATCCCATGGCATGAAAGAATTGGAGGAGGTCCCAGTCATCCCAATTGACCAGGGTGTAAATGGTTCTTACTCCGAGGGCCCTCAAGTTATTAATCACTTCATTGGCCAGGGCAGTAGCCAGCCTTCTCTTCTGATAAGCCGGGTCGATACCGATCGTATCGATCCATCCAACCGTATCCGGTACTCCGAATTCCCAACCGCTGACATCTCCGAGAATGAACCCTACGACCTTCCCTTCCATTTCGGCAACCAATGAGACTTTGGAGGCTTTATCATTCATCAATGAAAATTTTCTCTTCCAATAATCCTTCCGATTCTCACCCAAGACCTTTTGATCAATCTCAATAATGGTCCCCAGGTCTCCCCTTTTCAGAGGTCTTATCTTCATATTCTCCAAGGAATCCATGATGCTCCCCTCTCCATATAAGTTCATTAAATGAGAGTCCAAAATTTGTCAAGAAAAAAGTGAATACCATTGGGAGACCCGAAATCTCCGGGGTCTCCTGAGTTTTTGATGGGAAGCCCAAGTCGAGTTGGAAGCTACAAGGGCGACTGGAATTGGCCGCTTTCGTCTTGGGATTTTTGGCAGGGAAGTAAAGAACCCCGCCCACGGGGCGGGGCCTTAGAACCCAAATTCCTTAAACCAAAAACCGAGATCCCGAAATCGTTAGATCCTGAACTTGCTTCAGGACCGGGTTCGGGGTGACAAAACACGAGAGCCAAACCTCGCTGTCATGCTAAACTTGCTTCAGCATCTGACTATCGTGTGGCTGTCTCTGAGAAAATGGTAGATTTGGATTATCTTAAAATGCTTTAGAACCTACGTTCCCCTTCTGGCAAATCCTTGTCGGGGCTTCATTCTAACGACGGAGATGGTTACCAGTAACACTAAGAGCGAGCGCATTCTAAAGGCTTGGAAGCTCGCCTGTCCGTGTTATCCAAGGTTCTTTCAGAAATCTCTATTTTTGAACTTGACGAGAAGGTCAATTTTTTGTAAACAACATACATTTTTCAAGCCTTTCCCGTCGATTTTTAATCTTGAGAAAAACTGGGAAAGGCAGGAGGTGTCGAATGAAGGTAAATAAGATTGATCACATCTGTATTGCAGTAAAGGATCTTGAAGCAGCGAGAAAAGTCTGGGAACCGATTCTGGGGAAATCAAAACCCGACGATCCCTATGTGGATGAACCTGAAAAGATTAGGGTCGCGAGGTACTGGCTGGGCGAGGTGGGATTTGAATTGATGGAATCCACCGTCCCGGATGGTGACGTGGCCAAGTTTGTTGAGAAAAGAGGCGAGGGCGTCATGGTTATCGGGTTGAATGTGGATAGTACTGAAGCAGCCATGAATGAGCTGAAGGCAGAAGGTTATCAGTTCATTGGCGGATTGAGACCTTTTAGAGGTTGCAAATTTGTCTTCGTTCATCCTAAAAATGTCAATGGGGTTCTCCTCGAACTCATCGACTATCCTTGGAATGAATTTAAGAAAAAATAATGTGAAACCTCATGGTCAATGGATCCATTGGATCGGAATTCGTTCCTTCAGCTTCCGGAACTCCGGATCACCCGTGATCAGCGAATAGAAATAATCTCATGGGATCAGGAAACAGTTGATCATATTTCTGATCACCTGGTTTCACCGGAAGAGGTGGAAGAGGTATTGTTTAATGATGTAGACACACCACCTATGATGCGGGGAAAGAAAGGGAGGCAAATATCTTGCTTATGGAAAAACTCATGGGGGGCGGCTATTATTCATCGTGTGGGCCTCAAAATATACAAAAACAAAAATCATTACTGCCAGAGACATGACCGAAAAGGAAAAGCGGTTTTATAGAAGGAGGAAAGAATGAAAGTGCCAAAATTCAAAAGTTTAAAAGAGGAAAGGGAATTTTGGG
>Ga0315282_10017861_pt1 | contig 10202 bp, 13 predicted proteins | sample YL17G07_20_MG_FD_203693 | JGI IMG/M metagenome (GOLD analysis project Ga0315282, IMG submission 203693) | Sediment microbial communities from Yellowstone Lake, YNP, Wyoming, USA - YL17G07_20 | ecosystem: Environmental > Aquatic > Freshwater > Lake > Sediment | place: USA: Wyoming | collected... | reverse complement strand
TGCAGGCTGATCCCAGGCAGGACGAAGAGCGCCTCCTCGCCGCCCTTCAGAAGGACGGGGCAGGCGGCGGAGGGCTGTAGCCTGACGCGGCCCTCGCGCAACTTGGTCATCGCCTCAGCCAGGTCAGCCTCCGCTTGCTCGGCGTTTGACACACAGCCGGCGGCGATGTGGGCCCATTCGGTGGCGGAGAGGGTCTGGTGCGCGTAGCTCTGCCAGGCGGGCAGAGCGGTGTTGCCGGTGCTGATGAGCTGATAGCCGTCGCCGTGCTCGCGCAAGGTGGCGTGGCAGTGCGGACAGACCAGAGCCACGTGATGGCCGAGGCCAAGCGCACCGGAGACGGTGGTGGTCTGCACGCCGGGCTCGTGACAGAGAGGACAGTGCGGCCCGGCCGCACCCGGCTCGGCCTCCTGGGGCGGCTCCGTATGGGACGATGCGGCGCCGGTCGGTTGGCCGCCGCTTGTGGCGGGCGCCAAGGCCGCTTCGGCTTGCGGCGATCGTTGTTCTGCGGACACTGGACGTGAAGCCTCGGATGGCCGATCTGACGCCCAGAAGACTATCGGCATGAGGGACGGAGAAACGAGGGGCGGATTCGGGCCGCCGGCGTCACGTAACGGCGCGCAGGGAGGCGCCGGACGGGCAATGGTGCCGAAGGCGGGGGTCGAACTTCGCTTAGTAGAGTCTCCGGATCTCCGCCTCGACGTCTGGTTCCGTCACACCGCCCAGAAGCTCCCGCGACATCTCGGACACCTAGCCCTGCGGAGCGCCACGGGAAGGATAAGGGCGTGGGGCACTTGAGAATCGCGCAGCAACCGCTCATGGGCCCCGATAACCTGCGTCAGAAGAGCCGGGGGAGCGTTGTGCTCAGTTGTTCAGCTGTCCCGTGCAATCGTGTAAACTGAAATACAAGAGCGTTCGAGGGAAGCTCTAGGCCGCCGGCCACCCTGCCTCGTCGCCTCGTACGTACGACGAAGAGGTGGGCATGCAGATCGGTGCCACCGCGTGTCGCGAGACCTTGCTGGCGACACCTTCACTCTCAGTCAACGCCCCGCCGTGCAGCCCATCGCCGGCTGCCCGCGAGGCGACTGGCTCGGCTGTCACCATCTACCCGAGAAGCGAGCCGCCGAGCCTGCTGGATCTGTGCTCCTCAGATTGCGCCCAAGGTCTGCGGCCCAAGTCGCTGGAATCGCTCGGGCTGCGCACTTACTTCGGCCGCCGCACCATCCTCGGCGTCCCGGCGCTTCGTGACGTCACGGTCGTCCGCGGTGAGACGCCGAGCGACGGCCGTGTCGCGGACAGCCACGGGATCCTGTTGCCCCTTCCGACCTCCACGCTTCGCCATGCCGCCAGTGCCGACCCGCGGCAGGCTCCGCCTACCGCCAACTGCGTCGGCAAACAGCAGCAGGCCGGCGGCGGCGGGCCACAACCCGGGAGGCCTGTTCTCCCTCTGAATAGGCTGTCTTGCCTGCGGATTCACTCGGCACATCGATCTGCGGAGCAGTGGCGCGACGCCCGACCTGCCGGAAGCTGCCTTTACGCTCTACAAGGACCAGTGGGTTTGGGACGACGGCCGCCCCATGCCCAAGCCAGCCGTCCCGATCTCTGTTGGGCATGTCCCGAGCTGCCGCTTGTGTCGCTGCCGTGGTTGAGCCGGTTGAGCAGAAACGCGCCGTCATGACCCTCCCGGGTTGGCGAACGCGGGGTTAGACGAGGCTCGAATGAGAACGGTGATCCTCGACAACTACGACTCGTACACCTACAACCTGTTCCAGCTGATCGCAGAGGTCAATGACGACGAGCCGGTGGTCTTCAAGAACGACGAGCTATCGTGGCGGGAACTGTCCCGTGTGAAGTGCGACAACATGGTCATCTCGCCTGGCCCGGGAACTCCGGCCAATCCAACCGACTTTGGCGTCTGCCGCGATGTGTTGCGACACGCCACTGTCCCTGTGCTCGGGGTTTGCCTTGGCCACCAGGGATTGGTGCACGTTTGTGGCGGTACGATCGGCCACGCGCCGGAGGTGATGCATGGACGGCTCAGTGCCGTCTACCACGACGCTTCGGCGCTCTTTGCGCAGATTCCGCAGGGCTTTCACGCGGTTCGCTATCACTCGCTGGTCGCAGTCGATCCGCTGCCTCGCGTGCTGAAACGGACCGCGTGGACGGCGGATGGCGTGGTGATGGCGGTCGAGCACCTGTACCGGCCACAGTGGGGCGTCCAGTTCCATCCGGAATCGATCTGCACCGAGTTCGGCACGCGGTTGCTTGCCAACTTCAGGGACTTGACCGTTGCACTGTCCGGGGGATCTCGCCGGCTGCCGCCGCACGCCGTCGCGGATGTGGGCGAGAAGGCGTGTTGAAAGCTGTCGTCCACCGCCTACGCTGGTTTCCCGACGCCGAACTTGCGTTTGCCGCGCTTTTCGCAGGAGAACGCTATGCATACTGGCTCGACAGCAGCCGTGTCGAGCGGGGGCTGGCTCGCTTCTCCTATATGGGATCTGCCTCCGGCCCCTTAAGCATGGTCATACAGTATTCGCATGCTTCGAGCCAACTGTCAGTCGACTCAAAGCAACGGAGCGAGCGTTTGGAGGACGACGTTTTCACGTTCCTGAAATCCGAACTCGAGCGTCTGCATGTGGGTGACTGCGGCGAGCCGTTCGGCTTTGTGGGCGGATTCGTCGGCTACTTCGGGTATGAACTCAAAGCGTTGTGCGGCGGCGCCTATGTGCACCACTCCGACCTTCCCGATGCAGCGTTCGTGTTCTCGGACAGACTAGTGGCCTTCGACAACGCTGAGAGTGCCTGCTACCTGGTGTGTCTCGTGGACAAGGGCTGCGAACGAGACGCTGAAGAGTGGTTCGCCTCGGTCACGCGCCGCTTAGCCGAGTCGCCGAGCAGAGGTGGCGGCGAGAAGCCGCGTGAGTACCCGGCACCGACTTTCCGGTTGCGGCGGGCGCAGCCGCTGTATGTCGACGACATACTTGCATGTCAGCGGTACTTGTACGACGGCGAGAGCTACGAGATCTGTCTCACGAACCAGGTGCAGTCCAGCACGGAGGTATCCCCGTGGGCAATCTACGCCGCTTTGCGGCGTATTAACCCTGCTCCCTACGCTGCCTTCCTGAAGTTCGGCGACCTGTCGGTCTTGAGCTCGTCACCTGAGCGGTTCCTCAAGATCGATCGGCATCGGTGGGTAGAGGCGAAGCCCATCAAGGGGACCGAAACGCGAGGACAGACACCTGGAGAAGATCGCAGGAATCGGCTGTCGCTGCAGCGGAGCGTCAAGAACCGAGCGGAGAACCTCATGATCGTGGACCTGCTGCGCAACGATCTGGGGCGAGTCTGCGAGGTGGGGACTGTTCATGTGCCAAAACTAATGGACATCGAATCGTATGAAACCGTACATCAGATGGTCTCAACCATCCGCGGCCGTCTTCGCCGAGACCGAGACGCAATTGACTGCATCAAAGCGGCGTTTCCGGGCGGCTCCATGACCGGCGCGCCCAAGATCCGGACCATGGAGATCATCGACCTGCTCGAGCCCGGCCCGCGAGGGGTCTACTCAGGAGCTCTGGGCTACCTTAGCCTCTCTGGGGAGGTCGACCTCAGCATCGTTATCAGGACCCTGGTCGACGATGGCGGGCGGCTGAGCATCGGCACGGGTGGTGCCATAACAGTGCAATCAGATCCCGACGAGGAGTTCCGGGAGAGCATGGTCAAGGCGCTACCGGTGATGCGCGCCGTCGCCGCCGCCTCGTCGTCGGTCGCCGATTCCTGCCGATTTGGCGTTGACGGGGCTTCAGGGCAAACGTCCCTTGAGTACGGAACGCTTGCTCGGGCTTCTACGGCAATCCACTCCAAGATGTACCTGCCGTAGCACCGGTGAGTGGCGATCGAGAGCTTCGGCTCACCACTGCCCGCCCTTTGCCCTGAGCGCAGCGGCTGAGCGAAGCGCCGAACGGGCAAGCTTGAGGAAGCCGCTGTTTCCCAACTATGTCCCGAGTCAGTGATTCGATTGCAGTAGCCGGCGATCGTCTCGAGGATCTCGTCGGTGTCTTGGTCCAGACGAAGGGGCGCGGGTGCTTGCTGATCAGTGAGACCAAGCGCTGGTGACCGAGCGCTATCGGCGGTCGCGCATACCAATCGCCGAGGATCGTCGTCGAGGGCTCGATCACTGGACTGGGAGCACCGATCGGGGCCAGAAGTCTCTTCGTGCAGCGGCTGGCGACCATGTCAGGCCCGACTACCAGAGATGAGGCCGCGGCAGAGCAGCTGGCACCAGCGCCAGCCGGCTGCGCGCGGTGTTGGCAAGGCGCGCCACGTTAAGCAGAACGACACAACAGCCAAGAGCCCCGTGTTAACCCGCGCGACGCGCGGTCGGCTCCATCCCCGTGTTAGGCGGCGTTTTGTCGTGCAGAGAAGAGGGCAGCAACTTACAGCAGTCTGGCAAATGTACCTCTGCTGTGGCTAGCCAGTCATTCCCACTGACTTGTGGAAATGGACAAGTTCCCACTCAGCCTCTCGTTTCTCCAGAATCCAAGTGCAGCGCACAGGTAACTCAATTGCCTGCCCTCCCATTGTGGCTTTGAAGTCCCAAAGGGATGTCGCCCATGCAAATCGCCCTTCTGGTGAAACATTGATGGTAACGTCGCGCTGAGTTATCTTTGTCCCCGACAAGGCAGCATTTTGGGCTTGCATTACCTCTCTCAATGCCGCCCATCCAACAATGCACTCGCTAGCATCAGTACCGAAATTCACCATATCCTGATCATGCACGACATTCTTGGCATACGAATCGATGTCCGCGTTTTCAACGCTGGTTATGTATCTATCCAGTACCGACTTGACTGCAGACTTCTCGGCTTCGAGATTCATGGTTGTCATCGTGTTGCTCCTTTCTTTGAGAGTAGCCAGAATGGGCTACCGCCCTCTCGCATGGAGTGAGGCCACTCTACGCACGCCGCCTAACGTCGGGCGGATAACCCGCGAGCAGCGCGAGTCGGGTTGATCCGCTTGTTCGGCGAGACCCCCATGTCAGTCGGCCTGCGTCCAGACTTCGAGCCTGAGTCCCGGCACCCGCGTGAACTCCCGCACGTTGGCCGTGACCATGGTCAGCCCGTGGGCGACGCAGGTGGCGGCGAGCCAGAGGTCGTGGGGTCCGATGAGCGTGCCCGCCTGGCGCAGCTCGGCCCAGAGCTGTGCGTGCGCCCGCGCACAGGCGAGGTCCACGGAGAGCAGCGGAAAGCGCTCGAGGATACCCTCGACGAAGGCTGAGCGACGGGCGCGCACGTCCGGCTGGGTCGCGCGATGCACGCCATGGAGCAGTTCACTGGCGGTGACGACGCTGAGGAAGGCTTCCTCGTCGCCGTGGCGCTCGACGTGCGGCTCAAGCTCGAGGCGGCCGCGCTCGGCCTCGATCAGGATGCTGGCGTCGATCAGGACTGCCATGCGTCACGCACCTCGCCGAGTTCACCCCGCGCCGCGGCGAGATCGTCGGCGAAGTCAGCGGCCTCGGCCGCGGACAGCCGCGGCAGGGACGCGAGCAGAGCCGGCAGCTCCGAGAGGCTCGCCCCGGCGGGCAGCGGGCGCAGCTCTGCGAGCGGCTTCTTGCCGCGCAGAAGCGTGAACGACTCGCGGCGGTAGGCGACGCGGTTCACGTAGTCGGCGAAGTTGCGGGCGACCTGGGTGACGGTCACGTCGGCCATCGATCATCTCCTCGTACGGACATCAGAGAATCAGGTTACATGATTCTGGGCTGCCTGTCACGCTACGCCTGGGGTTCCGCCGAACGTCGGGCACATAACCTGTGCGCCGCGCGCTCCCAGTCCATCGGAGCGCTCGGGCGCATCAGGTCGATACGCTTGCCAGGTGCGCCACGCAGAGGCAGTCAAACCGTTGACGTCGCTCTCGTTGCTCGGCTACCTCTTCACGTAGAACACGTGGTCGCACACGTCATCGCCGTCCATGAGGGTCTTGGTTCTGTTGAAACCCAAGCCGGGGTCGAAGGATCCGACCCATGGGCCGTCGCGTGCGCACAGCACCAATCCGAGCTCGGGCTCCTCCAGCTCCCGAAGGATCTCGGCGTACATGCACCGCGTAAAGCAATAGCCGATTCGGTCAGGTTCGTCGACGACACGCTCCCAGCGGTGCGAGCCAGCGGCGACCCGATCGATCATCGCGCAGAAGCTGCGCAGGTCTGCCTCGGGCTCCTCCACTTCTTCACGCGCGTCGAATTCCTGACCGCAGGCCATCGCACGTATCACTTCGCGGGCCTCGGCGCCAAACCGTTGCTCCATGGCGCGCAGAAGGTCCACCGCAAGCTCCAAGCAGACGGCCATCTTTCTTCTCAGAAGATCAAGAGGACCGCCTCGTTCTCGGGGCTGATCGGCTCCGGAAGAATATCGTTCAGGCTGCCTGGCATGACGGCCTCCTTTACGAAGGTGGACTCAGGCTGCGCCTGACAGTGAGTATGCAGTCTGTGGATGGCGGCGGGCACCGACTGCGGGTTTCCGTGTAAGAAGGGTTCGGCCTGGATGGCCTCGACAGTCGTTCGTGCGCTGCCCGAGCCTCTGTCTGCTTGCACTCTCGCCGCCTGGGCTGTACGGCACATGCAGACTGCGGAGGCCGACCGGCTCAGAGCCCGTCGATCGGCCTTCGCGCGCCGTGCCCTCCTCTTTCGACCACGTGCGCGTGTAGATCATAGTTGCGCTCGGGGCTCTGTGTCCAAGGAGCTCCTCCGATGGTGCGGATGTCGTAGCGTTCGGGCAGCCGGGCGGCGAACGAGTGCCGGGGGTGTTGACAGCCGGTATCCATGACCTGGTCGGGAGCAGCGAGCAACAGGAGTGCCACTGCGGCGGGCTCGCGCTTCTCGCTGCACAGCGCCGCCTCGACGCCGATGGATCGGCGTCCCGGGGAGTGGCATGACGCATGCCTGCTTACGGTGCCGTCCTTGGCACAAGCAACGGCCACAAGGGCATCCAGAGCGGTCCTGGCGGCACTCAACCGAAGCGCCTGATGGCCGGCTCCACCTTCGCCTTCGATTTGTAGAGTCTTCGGATCTCCGCCAGGAAGTCTGGTTCCGTCACACCGCCCAGAAGCTCCCGCGACATCTCGGACACCGAGCCCTGTGAAGCGCTACGAGAAAGATAAGGGCGTGGGGCGCGTCAGCGCCCCCACGCCCATCGCACCTCTAGCCGAGGCTGCCCGAGGCCTCGAGGAACGCGGCCATGCGCCCCATGACGGCGTCGCCGGTGACGCCACCGACGGCACCGAGGCCCTCGACGATGGCGTTCGCTCGTACCATTAGCTGCTCCATCTTCTCGCTGGCGCGAACGCGCGCCAGCTTCTCGCGCTCGCCACGCAGCATGAAGAAGCCGCCGAGGTCTCCGCCGTGGGCATCGAGCAGCACGACATCGAAGCCCTCGATCTCCCCCGTCGCCTGCAGCCCACCCCAGAACTCAAGCGCCTCCTGGAAGACCTTCTGTGAGGCCTCCTCACGGCCACGAACGGCATTCGACCAACCGATGAAGATCACGCTATCGGCCATCATGCACTCCCTTCCTTCTCGTGAATCCCCGGCGACGCTGCGCCGCCAAGGCAGTCCCTACCCGCAACCAGGCTAGCTGCGTTTGCGGACGGCTTTGGCCCTCGTGGCCGGCGACCATCTGCTGAACCGCGACACCCTCGATAGCCTCGAGCCGCGCGGTGGAGCCCGTGGTACGACTCCTCGCCGCCGACGAGTTCAGGGAGGATGACGCCGCCGGATCCGCACACCCGGCCCTCGGGGTCGTGCCGGCCGACCCTGGTCTTGATGTCGTAGCCGAACTCGGTGAAGACACGCTGCACGTCGACGGCTTGCTTGACACGGTCGCTGAGGTGGACGCCGAGGATGAGGTGGTGCTCGCTCATCGTGCTTCCCTCCACGGCGTGGGGGTGTCGGCCAACAGGTCTACGGGACTCTCTTACGGCCGCCTTCGTCAGACGACGTGGCGGCCTGTATCCGAGTCCCATCCTACAGGGAACCAATGGCCCAGCAATCACCGTCCGTTGACCACCCCCGCCACGCACATCAGGGCCGATCAGGCGAGGCGTCGAACCTGGCTTCATGGGCCGACTCCGCCGACCGACTGCCGCCTGAGACTGGCCAGATTGGCGGCACCGAGAAGGTCCTTCAGCGCCTGAGATTCCGTGCAATACGGTGCGCCCAGTTCGCTTCCCGGCAAGCCTCTTCAGAGCGAAGCTTGACCCCACTTACTTCTGACGCGCGTGCGTCAGGACAAGAAGGGAGTCAAGCCCATGCGAGGCCACATCAGACGCCGCGGCGATTCGGGCAGCTGCGAGTACATCATCGACGTCGGCATGGCGAGTGCGCAGCGCTGCCACGCGTGCGGTCGTAGGTTCTGGATGGAGAGAAAGCCCAAGCCCGCCTGCCCGAAGTGCGGTGGGGAGCCCATCGAGACCGAGGAGCGACGGCGCAAGACCCAGGTCGGCTTTGGCACCCGCAAGGACGCCGAGGCGGCGATGAACAAGGTGATGACCGCGGTCGAGGAGCACTGCTACGTCGTCCCCTCCCGGATCACGGTGCGCGAGTACCTGCTGCGGGAGTGGCTGCCGGCGATCAAGGGCACCGTGCGGCCAACGACATTCGCGAGCTATCGCATGCACATCGAAGGCCACATCGCGCCGGCGCTGGGATCGCTACAGCTTGGCCGCGCAAGCGCCCAGGCGATCAACGCCCTCTATGCGAGACTGCTTGAGGACGGACGCCTGCACAGCAAGGGTTCCCTCTCCCCCGCCACCTGGGCGCCGCCGCCCTGCCCCGCATCCCGCTGCACGGCCTGCGGCATACCTACGCCACCCTGGCCTTAAGCTCGGGCGTCAATCCACGCATCGTCTCCGGACGGTTGGATCACTCGACTGTCGCCCTCACCTTGGACATCTACTCACACGTGCTGCCGCAGGCCGACCAAGAAGCGGCGGAGCGCATCGCGGCGTTGATCGAGCTCTAGTCGAGGAAATCGCGCAGGCGCTGCGAGTCATGGAATGCCGTCAACTCGGCCAGCGTCTTGGCCTCGATCTGACGGATGCGCTCGCGCGTGACGCCGAACTTCTGGCCGACCTGCTGGAGCGTTTGCGGATGCTCGCCCTTGAGGCCGAAGCGCAGCTCGATGACCTTGCGCTCACGCTGGGTGAGCGTGCCGAGGACCTGGTTGAGCTCCTCCTTCTGCATGATCTCGCTGACAGCCTCGAGCGGCATGGTGGCATCCTCGTCCTCGATGAAGTCGCCGAGCTGCGAGTCTTCCTCCTCGCCGATCGGGCTCTCGAGGCTCAGCGGCTCCTGGCTGATCCTGACGATCTCGCGCACCCTCTGCGGCGTGGTGCCCATCTCGGCGGCGATCTGCTCTGGGGTGGGCTCGGCGTTCATCTCCTGCAGCAGCTGGCGCTGAACGCGGATGAGCTTGCCGATCAGCTCGACCATGTGCACCGGGAGGCGGATGGTGCGCGCCTGGTCGTCCAACGCCCTGGTGACGGCTTGGCGGATCCACCAAGTGGCGTAGGTCGAGAACTTGAAGCCCCGCCGATAGTCGAACTTCTCGACCGCGCGGATGAGGCCCAGATTGCCTTCCTGGATGAGGTCGAGGAAGGGCATGCCGTGGCCGACATAGCGCTTGGCGATGGAGACCACCAAGCGCAGGTTGGCCTCGATGAGCTTGCGCTTGGCCTCCATGTCCTTGCGCTCGATGCGGACGGCGAGCGCCACCTCTTCCGCGGCGGTGAGCAGCGCCACCTTACCGATCTCCCGCAGGTACATGCGCACTGGGTCAGTGCTCGACGTCTTGATGGAGAGGTCGAGCTTGGGAATGATCTCCGCCTCGATCTCGGCGTCGCCTCCCTTGACCGGCGCTGCCTCGTCATCCTCGATGATCTCGATGCCGAGGTCATTGAAGTAGGTCAAGATGTTGTCGATCTGATCAGGGGTCAGCTCGACCTCGGCCAGCACGTCGTGGAGGTGCTCGGCGAGCAGGTAACCCTGCTCGCGCCCCTCGGCGAGGAGCTCACGCACCTCCTCGATCGCGAGCTCGGCCGACTCGCTCGTCTGACCGTCTTCTGGCACGTCACTCAAGTCGCTGCCCCATTCTTCGCGGGAGAGCCGCGGGCTTCAGGCACCTTCGCGACCGCGCCCTGCGGACCCCGGTGCGGCAGAT